>Ga0075421_100000717_pt1 | contig 36209 bp, 27 predicted proteins | sample SoiMetdeltSBSDD5_FD_75292 | JGI IMG/M metagenome (GOLD analysis project Ga0075421, IMG submission 75292) | Bulk soil microbial communities from a Populus tree surrounding site in Tennessee, USA - Soil MetaG P. deltoides SBSDD5 | ecosystem: Environmental > Terrestrial > Soil > Tree plantation... | reverse complement strand
CTCCGCTGTCCGTTCGTTTTCCACCAGGAAGCGGAGTCGAAAACATGGTCCTGCGCCCCGACCGTAAAAAAATCAAATTCGGGGAGAAAGGACTTGAAGACGATCGCGGCGCGACGCGAATGATAGCTGCTGGTAACCAATGTTATTCGCTTCACGCCCATGCGCTCAAAAACTGGCCGGAGCTCTTTAGCTTCTTCGATTGTGGATTGAGCGCGCAGCCGGACAGCGGAGAAGAGTGTGCGCGGATAACCGTGCTCCACGGCGAAACCTATCGCTAAATCGCCCTGATAGCTGTTCTGATACTTGCCGCCACTAAGCAGCACGTGGCTGGCGTAGCCCCGGGATCCGAGCTCGGCGCCGACCAGGACACGGGCGCCTAGAAAATCGCCCGCCAGGACATATACTAAGTCAGTTTTTTCCAAGCGGTCCGAGAGAGTCAAAAACTCACCGAGCGCGCGAAGGAGCGAATGATGAAATGACAGCAGAACTAGTGCTGCGGCAAGCGCCACGAAGAAAAGCCGGCGAAAGCCGGGTGTCCCGAGTTTGCGCATAACATCATTGTTTCCGTGTCAGTTGCCAGATCTGAAGTACCCCCAAGTCGGGAAACCGTTGTTCCAATACGGGAGCAACAGAAAACTTTTTGTCAAGCGCGTTAATGAAAGGTTGGTTCTCCGCGGCCAACTGTGCCCAAAACGCACTGTCGTCCCGCGAAAAGACTACGATGTCGACAGCTGCAAAGCGATACAGGATCTGTTCGATCTCACGCTCGGCAATTGGAAGGCGGGCCACCATGCGCGGGCCATGAATTTCATTGAGAAACTTTATGGTCGCCCCGATGTCGGTGAGAATTGGCCGATCTGGGTCTGTTCGACTGTACAGTGCGCTAACGACGCCCTCATGCTGCCGATACAAGGCGATGCTTTTCCAGCCGATTCCTCCTACCGCCACCAGCCAAATCGCTACAGCAACCTTACCGGCGTGTTTCCAGACTAGCGCGTGTTGTTGGTTCATAAATCGAGCGAAGGCTTCGAGCCAAATTGGCGCCGTGTGCGCCATCGCGAACGCCAGTATAGGCAAGAGAGGGATAAACATCCGGGGAGCAAGTATCCATTGTTTCAGGCCCCCGCTTGCCGCCGCGCTGTAGTCGTACATAACGAACAACAACATAAAAGTGACCACAGTGCAGATTAGCTCCGGCCAACGCCGGCCACGATAACCAAAAACGCAGACCAAACCACCCGGCGCCAGCACGAGAAGGGCAACCGAATAAATCAGTAAATTCCTGAGAAAGTACTCGCCTGTAAACGCCGGGTGGGGTGTTACGAAGAGTGGATCGCCATAAACAAGGTAGGACGCCAGCAAGCGGAAACCGACGCCGGTAAGACCGCCGGTGACCAAGGCCCAAATCCTTCGCTCTCGTCTTAACAACGCGCCGGCGAAGAAGAATGCGAATAAGAGAGGGTTGACATCCCGCAGACAGGCGGAAACCCCAGCGATGAAACCAGCGAGAAATCGACGCCACGGATGGCTTTCGCCGTTGTCCCAGAACATCCAGAGTCCCAGCGCAACGAGAAAGGCGCTTGGAACGTCGCTCATTGCGGTGCGGGACATTATAAGCGTAGGAACATATCCTAAAATTACGAGCGCGTACAACGGACTCCCGCCCGACTCGGCAATCCACCTTGCGGTGCACAGAACGGCGAGCGAGACGCTTAGCAGTCCGAGAAGGAATGTCGCGCGCCATCCACTTAACCAGACTAGGGGAGTCATCAAGATCGAGGCTCCCGGGGGATACATGCTGGGCACTATATTCCCATTCGTGCCCGTGACAGGATCGGAGATATTGATCGTAGCGTGTCCCGCCGAGAATGCGACCGCTTGGCGGACATAGAAGACCTCGTCGTAGATAGTGAGCGCACGGGGGTAAAAGCACAGGAACGCAATGGCGTGCAGAGCCAACATCAGCCAGACAATCCTCATGTGCTTGGAAGACTGCACGACGGGCGCGGCAGGCGATCCGATCGACCCCTCTAGAACGTCGGCGGTCAACGGTTCTATCTCCTCTCGGGCAAGAGGGCCGATTGCTTTCCCTCGCCATCTAAGACGGCCATGTACAGGTTAACTATGCGCGAGATCATCTTTTGCACACTGAACTCTTGTTTGGCTCGGAGCGCGGCGGCGCTTCCGTACTCGCGGCGCAGAGTTGGGTTGCTGAGCAGCCTGGTTATGGCCGACGCAAGCGCCTCGTGATCCTGGGGAGGCACGGTGAGCCCAGTCACTTCATTTTGCGAGACGAAAGGAACACCGGAATCGAGCGCCGTATTGACCACCGGCTTACCGGCAGCCATCGCCTCGATTTGAACGATCCCGAACGCTTCACTCCTGGCCAGAGATGCAAGGACAAAAATGTCCGCAGCGTGGTAGCAGGCAAGCCGTGTCTGATCGTCGACGCTACCCAGGAAATGGACCCGTTCCGCTACACCGAGTTCGCGAGCCAGTGCGGTGAGCCTGCTCCGGAGCGGACCATCTCCAATAATCAATAAAGTGCCCTGTGTTCGCGTCATCGCCCGAATCAGATACTCGAATCCCTTGTAATAAACCAACCGGCCCACACTGAGGATCAAACGGTCGCCATACTGTTGCCGGATCTTGGCCACGGCGGCTGGATCGCAAGTTGCAAATTCTTCCAGTGGCAAGCCATAAGGAATCACGTGGCAGCGTTCCCGATGGCGGGAGAGAACAGGCGAACTGGTTACATAATTGGGAGACGCAGCGATAATCGCCGAACTACGGCGTAGCGCCGAGTGTAGAATCGGGTTGAAAACAGCGCCCAGGAATCTCTGCCTGATTGTGTCGCTATGATAGGAAACGACGAGCGGTCCGCGCCGTCCGCTGGCGAAGTAGGACAGCACGGCGGCCGGATTGGGCAAGTGAATATGCACGATGTCTGCGTCGCTTCCTCGGATTTCCGAGACCATCGCCGGACAGATCGGGGCAGAAGCCATTGTTAACGCAGTAGAAACGCGGACGACAGGCACGTCTTCAACGACTTCACGCACTGTCTGGTTGTTATCGCTGGCAACGAGCACCCGAAGGTCGAGAGAATTTCTCAATCCCCGGGCGAGCACTTGTAGATGAGTCTCGATACCGCCCATATGAGGTGGATAGAACTTGCCAACATGGAGCACCTTCAGCGGGCGGGAACGGACGGAAGATTCAACGGCGGTAGCGGTAGCGGTTGCGGCGCCTTGAGCGGAAACAGTCATAAACTTATACGGAATAGCCAGCCGTTAGCGGGCTCGCGAGTTTCTCAGAGAGGAGTACTTCTCGATAGATCTGAGCTGTCCGGCGAGCATTCTCCGGCCAGGAGAAGCGGGCCGCGTGAGCTATGGCGCGTTTACGGCGAAGCTCCCTGGCGCCGTTTTGCTGCACCCTTTCGATGAGAAGGTCAGCTATCGTTTGTGTCCAAGCGTCAAAGTCCATCAATGAGCAATAAGCAACCTCGGCGCCTCCGATTTCCCGCAGCACCGGCAGATCGGTTGCGACAACCGGACAACCACACGCCATAGCTTCGATGAGAGGAAGTCCGAAACCCTCGGCTTCGGCAGTGTGCAAAAGGAGATCCGCCCGGCGATACACTGCGGCCAATACATCCCGAGTTAGCGGAGGCGCCTCAACAATCTCATTCTCAACCTCAAGATCTCGGGCCAATTGTTGTTGGGCCGGGGTCATGGGTCCTCCAACACGCAGCAGACGTATTCCCGGCAATTTCCTCCGCACGGCGGCAAAAACCTGTAACAGCACATCCAGGCGTTTGCGGGGCATTGTGCTGCCGACGTTTAACAACCACCTGGCGCCCCTCAAATCGGGAAAAAGGCGATCCGCCTCGGCGTCTGCGGCCGGAACCGGCTCCGGCGAGCACGAGGGATGTACTCCGTTGTGAACAACGCTAACCTGATGTGGTGAGAACAGACCATGCCTGAGGATCTCATCCCGCGTAGCGGCGCTGACCGCAATGACGTGATCTGCCTGCCGGAATCCATCGAGGATCCGCTCCGTCATGGCGCGGAACCAGCGTGGACTCCTCTGCTGTTCCCGATTGAGTATGCAACCAAACGTATCGAGGTCATGACATGTGACTATCGTTGGTTTGGCGCGAAGAGTGCGAACAAGTTGGGCATAGCTGTGATCAATGACATGAAACAGATCGAAGCCGGCCATTTGACGCTGGAGCCAGAACGGGTAATCTACGAAGCGGTTGATGAAACGATCCACATTGTTAAAGAAAGGCCCAGCCTGGGAAACCGGAATACAGCTAAAGCGGCGCTGCATATGTGGGCGCAACCGCGTCGCCACGAATTCAGAGGAATGTTGCAGTTCGAGGTTCTCCAGCAACATGTCAGACACCAATTCCATACTTGGCCATTTCTCTTCTATCAAGTCAGAGACCAGCGCGACGCGGAACGGCTTCGCCGGGAGCGTGCATGTAATAGGCGTCGGCGTCGAGCGAGTCATCGCTGGATACGCCTCGTTCACTTTTGCCAGCCTACGCGAGTGGCCCACAATGTTCCATTCCAGGACCCTCCCGTGTGCCGAACATCGTACCCGCGGTCGCTGAGCCATAATGCTAACTTCTCGGGAGTCCATCCGCGCGAGCAGTGGAATTCCATACAGATCTGATCGATACGCGGAAAAATGTCTTCTGCCGACGGCAAGATGTCCCACTCGGCTCCCTCGCAATCCATTTTTAGCAAAGTGATACGATCGATACCCATTTCTCGCACTAACTGGGGCAAGGTCGTTAGACGCACCCTGTCAGTTTCTCCCTTACCCCAATACGCGCTGGATCTACCACCATCCACGTGAATTTCGATCTCTCCCTCACACTTCCCGAGCGCAGCCTGGATACAGGTTACATTCCCAAACTGGTTAAGGAGTGTCTGCAGCGCGACCATTTGTGTATGTGAGCGAACTGGGTCGATAGCGATAACCCGTCCACGAGGACATGCGCGGGCCGCTTGCATGGTAAAGTCACCGATATTGGCTCCGACGTCTATGACCAAAGCATCCTCTGGCAACGTCAGGAATCCCGGGCCGAGATAAGGGTCAAGCATTGCGGCCTCATTGACCACTCCCAAATCGCCATTGCCATTGCGGACAAGATACCGAAGCCCATTCCGTAGCTCCAACACAACGCTAATTCCAAGCTTGGGCAAGGGCAAAGCCCACCAGTTACGGTAGGTGGACGGGGCCGCCGCCAGGTAACGAAGTCGATTGCGCCAGCGGGAGGCAAGTACCGAGAGGCGCCAGGAAATATCAGACATTTCCGGCCCTGCTTCCTCTAAACATCTACCGACCGCATACTTCATCGAACACTCGGGCTAAATCGGTGAATGCCTTCGTCCGGTTCCATTCTCGTTTTACATACTCGCGGCCCAGCAAAGCCTGGTCACGCGCCTCGGAGGGATTTTCGGCTATCCACAGCAGTTGTTCGGCCATGGCTTCGGCGTCGTTTCGCGGTGTCAAGCGCGCATATCCTTTCAACTGAACCGCCATCCCACCAATGTCCGTGCAGACAACCGGTGTTCCGCAGGCAAGAGCCTCAAGTGTTGAATAGGCGGCGCCCTCAGCAAGGGAAGCTAACGCCATGACGTCGGCTGCCCGAAAATAGTCTCCCACCTCCGTGATTGGGTGGGCGGCTGGGCGCCCGAGGACCCACTGGTCCGAATCGGATAGGTCAAGATCGTGGGCTATTTTCAGAAAGTCTTTGTAGCCTCCTCCCAAATTGATAAGGACGGCGTCGAGACCTCGCGACCTCGCAATCGCGGTTGCTCTCAGAACGGTCTCGGGATCCTTCTCGTGGCTGATACGGCTCGAAAGGAAAACGAGAAATTTGTCGGTGGGAAGACCGCGTTGCTGGCGCAGCCGGATGCGTTCCGATTCATCCGCCGGCCGCAGATAGTCGGTGTCAACACCGTAATAGAGGCCGATCTCGGTCCGCGCAAACCACTGGGCCGCAACGTCGCGAAGGTAAGGTCCCATTGCCAGACATCTCGTTGCCAGACGCCCGTTGACTGCAAGTAAGCTGCGGATGACGCATTCTCCCAGCAGCGCCTTAACCCATCCGATCTGACCGCGCTCCCGTCGGCAGCGAAAGTACTCCAGGGGAGCGATGCCCATGTAAGTCACGACCGGCACACCGCGAATCCGTCCAACAACGCAAGCATTTAGAGAGCCGCGCAACACTTCCTGTGAGACGATGACGTCGAACTCCTGCGCCTTCTTCCAGAGATAGCGGAAGCACTCCATCTGATATCGCAGTCTTCCTCCCGGCAACTCGTCCACCTTTACGTTGGCTCCACTCTGAACGACGCGTTGATCGAGGCCGCTCTCCCGGTATTGTCTGGCGGGAACGGCAATCGTCAGGTCGCAGATTTCGCTCATGCCGGCCACGAAACGAATGTCGGTGTAGCCTTCCACTACGAAAAGAACTTTTCGCCGCTGCGGCTGTGGGTTTGCCGGATCCGTTTTTAGGTCGTCGAATGCCACTTCCATGCTGTCTCCACTATGGTTGCTAAGTCAGAAAATCGAGGGTTCCATCCTAACAGACGGTTCGCGAGCGAGGCGTCGGCGACCAATACCGGCGGATCGCCCGCGCGGCGAGGTCCCTCCAGAACCGGAACTTTGCGCCCGCTAATGCGTTCGGCCATAGAGATGACCTCGCGGACCGATGACCCACAGCCGGTTCCAAGATTAATGGGCCCACTCGCGCCGTCATTGAGTAATCGCCGAAGGGAGAGAACGTGGGCATCAGCCAGGTCCGTCACATGGATGTAATCGCGGATCGCCGTACCATCAGGAGTCTCGTAATCGGTCCCGTAAACTTCCACCGCGGGACCTCGGTCCAGAGCCGCCAGGAGAACGCGCGGAATAAGGTGAGGCTCCGGATCGTGCTTTTCCCCGAGATCTCCGTCCGGATCTGCTCCGGCAGCGTTAAAGTAGCGCAACGCGATCCAGCGAAGCCCTTCCCTTTCGCCGAGCCAATGTAACATACGCTCTACCATCAGCTTGGACTCGCCGTAAGGATTCACTGGCCGCTGCGGGTGCTCCTCAGCGATTCGTCTGTGTTCGGGAATTCCATACGTCGCGCATGTGGAGGAAAATACGAAGCGCCGCACGCCGTGATCGAGCATTGCGTCGAGCAAGTGAAACGTGTTGACGGTATTGTTGCCAAGGTAGCGGCGTGGGATCTGCATCGATTCCCCGACGAAAGCGCTGCCGGCAAAATGGATTACGGCTTCGATCTTGTGCGTCTGGAAAATTTTTCGAATCTCGCCGGCATCGGCGAGATCGGCCTGGATCAGCCGACCCCATCGAACGTTCTCCGCATGCCCCATGCTTAGATTGTCCAAGACAACGGGTTCGTATTCCGCCTTCGCCAACGCTTTGGCCGTATGGCTGCCAATGTATCCGGCGCCACCAGTAACTAGGATTTTCATTCGGAAGCCGGTGTCAGTATCGCCGAAATATTTACGCAGGCTTTTTCTTTAAAAGCGAACGGCAGCTTTTGACAGAGCCGCTCTACGTGATAACACGCCCAGCAAGCGGATTGTGATGCGAGCCTGGACAGACGCAGGTGTCCTGTTATCAGGGGAGTTCCCCAGAGCGTGATGCGCTCGACGGCGAGACCGGCGCTTTGCGTCAGAGTACGCAATTCTCCGGGGGTGATCAGAAAAAGGTGCCCGTCGGCATCCGGTTTGAATTGCTGGCTCTCGAGCGCTTTAAAGTCTTTGATCGCGGAGTGCGTGGGCAGCTTGTTCCGGAAATATGCGCCATTCGGTGTGGTTAACAGGATGTGTCCGCCCGGCGCCACGAATCTTTTCAGTTGCTTCAGGAAGTCCACGGTATGAGCCACATGCTCGACGATTTCACAAGCGACTACTAAATCGAAGAGACCTGTGGCGCTCGGATCGAGATCGAAAAGATTTCCCGGCCAGAGTTGAATGCTGCCGCGATTAGTGAAACATCGGACGGCATCCTCCAGGTTCTCTTTGCGATAATCGTTGGCTGCCACGCGGCAACCCTTTGATGCCAGGTAGGCGCACAAGGCAGCATCTCCGGCCGCTACCTCCAGGACCGACTTTGGATTCAAAGCGCTCGCCTCGATCAGCGCAATAAGAGCTCGCATGCGGCCATAGGCCCAGTACGAAGGTGGCCAGCCACTGCCAAAATTCCAGCCAGACTGATCGTTCTTGGTTGCCGCCTCGGTCAGCGGGCGTACTTTGGACAAACCCGAACTGCAAACCGATCGAAAAAGTACGTACTCGGGAAGTATCGTGTTATGCGCTGATGATTTGTTCATAGTGCGCGGCCCGCTAGACATGGACGGATCCCTCCCGCACGGCGCTTTCGAGAATCGGCTCGAGGTCCGCTAGGTGAGACCCCAGGGTCAATTTGGCAGCCGTTTCCCAAGCGCCGCGACACAGCTTCGCATAGTGGGCAGGGTCGGCTATTGCCCGAACGATCGCATCCGCCAGACCTTCGACGGTGGGCGGCTCGCCGGGCGCCAACTCTCCGGAACGTCCCGGAATCAGCCAGTCGGGAACGCCGCCTACCGCGTAACCAGCCGCCGGTAGACCCAGGCTGCCAGCTTCCACGCCAACCAGCCCAAAAGGTTCGGGCCACAGACTGGGCACAACTAATAGATCCGCGTCGCGCATAAGGTCTCGTTTCCGCTCTGCGTCAACCCAACCAGCAAATGTGGCGCGTACGTCCAACCGCTGGGCCAAGTTCTCCAACCCTTGTCTTTCTGGTCCGTCCCCGGCTACCATGAGCGTTAAAGGCCGGCCAAGTTTCGCCGCGGCCCTCGGAATGGCTTCGATCAAATTGCTTCCGCCCTTCACCTTGGTTAAGCGTCCCACGAAAAGCAGCCGCGTTCCTGGGCCTTGGCCTGCGCGAGACTCCGGTTGCGGCTCCGCGCCATCGGAGTTAGGCAAAGAAACCAGATGCAGTTTCCTCGCGCTTACTCCATGCTGCTCGTACTCTCGAAACATGTGCCGGCTCGCCACAAGAATCGCCGCGTAATCAGGGAGCCGGCGTTGGAAGCGGCTGTTCTGTTGATACATCCGCAACATTGTAAGCGGGTTCAGTCCCCCGCAACGACGCGGGTAATGCAGGACCAGGCACATCGGACCAGACCGTCGTGCGCATGGTCGAGCCGCCGGGGAGGAATAGCATTTCTGACCTGTCGGACAAGTGCCGTAGTAGTTGTGAGCATAAAGCACTGTTCGATAGCTGTCGAGCAATGCCCCCTCCATGCCCATGGCTTTCAATCCATGGGAATACACGATGTCGGGTTTCCACTGCGCCACCCTTGTCAGCGCGGCATTCTCGCCAAGCTCCGCTAGACACCAACTTGACAGCGGTCGCGCCGGCGCATCGATAGTGTCCGCTGTCCCGTTGGTCTGGTATTCATGAAGCAGACTTATCTCATGACCCCGATTCTGGATTCCGGGCATCAGCGTCTGCAGGTACCTTTCGACGCCCCCAACTAGGTCGCGGTGCGTGGTGGCGATCAGAATGCGCATTCTGGTTTGGGTGGGCCGGCTGCCCGCAGCGAAGCAATCGTATGGGAGATATCAAACCGGTCCTGGTAAAGCTGCCTGGCCGCTCGTCCGATGTCCAGGCGCTTGCCGGCGTCCGCGCAAAGGTGCTTCACCAGCCGCGATAAGGCGTCCGGATCCTCCGCCGGCGCTAGCGCCACGGCTCCACTCGCTGCCCACAAAGGCTCAGTTGCATCTCCGGAGCTCGTCACAATCGGCTTACCGTGAGAAAGGCCTGCCATCAGGCTGGTTCGGCGGCTGCTCACGCCCGACGGATAGGGCTGAATCATCAGATCGCACGCGGCAATATGGATGGAGATAGCTTCTGCGGACAAGTGATCAGCGGCGTGCACCTTAGCCGCAAGTCCTGGCGCCTTGCGGACCAGCTCCGTCCGAAAGCGATCTGCGCCGATGCCTATCAACAGTATTGACGGGTCGGCTAGGTCTTCAGCCAGATTGTTGAGCAGAACAGGTTCAAGGATCGAGGCCACCGGGATTCCATAAGTACCAAAATGACCGATCAAAAGACCGCCATCAGAAGTATAGCGCCGGCGAAGATCCTGGACGCTGCCAGCATCGTCAACGACGGGGATGTTGCTCGGGATGGGCAGCCATTGGAAAGGCGCACGACTGCCGAGACTATATCGCCGCCACCGCCTTTCCCATTCCGGAATGGACACCCAGACTCGTTCAGCGGCCTGCAGAAGGATGACAGTCATCAGACGGTGAACCAAAGCAGCCGCATCCTGGCGCCAATTCCCCTCGCCAAAGGACAGAAATGGCTCGTGTACCATGATTTCGATCTTGTCGCCGTAGCGCCTGGAGCGGCTCCATAACCAAAGGCAGAATGCAAGATTCATGGATCGATACCCGTAACCGTGCGGAACCCATTGCACCAGGATCCGGCGCGGCGCGGGGAAGCGGTCTAGCTGTCGTCCTAGACGACGCAGATCGGCTGGGGTTGCGCCGCCCAGCTCGTTATGATCGAAAACTCCCGTTGGGCCCGTATCGTGGGCGCCAGCTGGACACCACACATGCACGACATCTCCGGCCGCAGCCAGCCCGGCGGCCACACTCTTGGTGTAGTCGCTGACTCCTCCCGTCTGGGGAGGGTACTCCGGCGTGATCAAGTGCCACTGCGATGAGGATCCCAAATGCGCTCGTTCTGTCACAGCCGTCAAGAGTCCCGCAATCGGCGCGTTTGCTTCTATGCAGTCAGCAGTCACGTTATTTGACTCGGAGATCATGCCGATTTCGCCCAATGCGCCAAGACAGCTTCGGCCTTAAAAAGCCAAGTGGTCACCGTATTGGTAAGGCGGCGCAATCACCACCACCGTTGCGACGAGTATTCTTACTGGCCAAATAAGTCGGACCTGTTCCATACTAATCAGCCTCGCTTCTAAGATACACCTTTGGAATATCGTTTCAGGAACCTCACGGTGAAGTGGAGAACGTTCAGGTAGCATTGACTAATAAAACGAAACCGAAACGTTAGAAGGGGGTCACCTGCAAATCAAACGGACGGTTCCGTAGTCCCCAAGTGGATCGTCCTGCCCAGTCATAGCTTCCGCGTGTAGTCCTAGTTCCTGTAATAAGGACTCGGCCTTAGCCCTCGTCGTATTAGCCGAGGCCCAGACATTAGGATGCATCTCGACGATGATTTCCATGTCTCGCCCGCGGCTCTTAATAAGCCTGCGCGCCGACGAAAGCGCCGCGATTTCAAATCCTTCAATGTCCATTAGCAACAAGTTGGGTCTCAACTCTCGCGCCTCGCAATAATCATCCAGCGTAAGAGTCTCTACATCTCTTGCGGACGCCATGGCGCCTAACTGCTGGTTTGGCGCTCCCAAGCGACTCATGCCGTCTGTGCCCGCTTGGAAAAACGTCGCCGATGTTTGACTCTGTTCGCAGATGGCGAATGGCTCGGCGCGCACACGTGCGCTCAATCCATTAAGCTGGATATGCTTTTCGAGTACCGTGCGAGTTCCCGCGTTCGGCTCGAATGCAATCACGCGGCCGTCGGGCCTCGACCAATGCGCCAGTTGCAGTGCGTAAATACCTACGTTTGCGCCGATGTCGAGACACAGCCAGCCGGGTCGCACGACTTCGCCGAGGTACGCCGCCAACTTAGCCTCATAGTTGTGGCCAAGTTGGTGACGAAAATGAGGGTCAATGCGGTATTCGACACCATTGATATCCCACCGGATTCCGCGTTTCAGGCTGGCCCAGTCCAGAATCGCCTCATAACCGGGGCGAACCTTTCTAACTACGGTTGAATCTCGACCTACTAAGTCGGCGGCCATACTCGCGAGTTGTTGTAACATAGCCATTCAGATTTTTTCCAAGTCTTAGATAATCAGTTAAATATCGATTCAGTCGCTGAAACTGGTGTCCCTCAAATATTCAAGGTATCGCCGCAACACCGGTCTACGGCGATCCATAAATGTTCAGACAGCGATCGACAACTGCGGGCCAACTGAACTGCTTGAGGACACGCTGCCGCGCGGCTTGTCCCATCCGTTGCGCTTCAACGGGATGATCCTGCAGCCAAAGGATCTTCGTCCGAAGCGATTCGGGATCATTGGGCGGGACCAGAAAACCGGTCACGTTATCTTCCACTACTTCCGGCAGACTCGCCACATCCGTGCAAATCGCTGGTGTACCACACGACATTCCTTCTAAGGCGGTTTGGCCCAGCAGTTCGGGTACCTTGGTTTCGTGCCCGTACATCGTTTTGTAGACGCTCGGCAACACGATACACGAGGCGCGACGATAGGCCTCAATCAATGCAGCATCATCGCAATCGTGCCGAAAGGTCACGTTCTTGCCATCAGCAAGTCTGAGAAGCTCCCGATGATAGGGCGCATCGTACGGGCGGCCGATGATTTCGAGAGGTATCTCCTCGGGCATTGCCCGGATCAAGTTGTCAATTCCCTTATGCGGCAGCAGCCGTCCGGCATACAACACGGTCCAGTCTTTCGGTACCGAACACTCTGGTGAAAATTTAGAAGTATCCACGCCGCCATAAATGACATGCGCCCAAGGCTTGTCATCTTGCCCAAACACAGTCCGGCTGTACTGGCTGATGTGGAGATGTCCGTGATACCAGCGGTCGGTAGAAATATACGCCGAAACGTCCCATCCACCGCCGCCGAGGTCGCTAACATAGGCCTTCCGCCTGGTAAGGCGACAAAATAATGAAGCCAGACTGCTTGCGACGACATGCTGTTGATGGCAATGGACAACATCGACCTGACTAATCTCAGATAATAGCGACAAGGCCAACGGATTCGAGCGCTCTCCCTTGACGTAACATAACGAACTTAATGTCTGGACGCGCAAACTTCCGATCCGCCGCTCCTCACGGCTGTCACCAAATGTCACCATGGTCGTTGGCACCCGCTCGGCCATGTGCCGCGCAAGCTCGAACGCGTAGCGCTCAGCGCCTCCGACCGTCCCGTCGCGGCCAAACGCAGCCGGTACAATATGCAGAACGCGCATTTTCACTCAAATCAGGTACTAAAGCTGTTCTTGATAACTTCATGGAAGGACAAGACCAAAACCCGGATCCCGCACTCAACCATTGGCGTCAGTGGCCGGAGCGACAAGTTCTGCCGGGCGCTCAGGGCCCGGCGCGCCGCCCGAGTGCTTTCCCGTATTTTTTGCGCCCCGACCGAATGCCGTCCGGCAAAATTCATAGCTGGGTATGAGCCTGGGTCGCAGATACTGCCACAGAACCGACGTTCGAGCGACGCGGATCATCACAATCAGGTACACCAAGGCCGCGATGCTCCCCACAAGAGCAGTCTGCAGGAAACCTTGGGGCGCCCGGTCTCGTACGATCCCGTACGCTGAAGCGACTAGCAAAACAAACCTCCATGTCCAAGGCCAAAGAGGTCGCAATAGGCCAGCTAACGAGACTCCTGCCTCATCTGCAATGGAGAAGAAATTTGCGGGTAGGCTGACCACGCAAACGCCGAACATCGATCCCAGCGGCCCTCCGATCGGCCCGAGCCACGCAATCAACCCTGCCGATGCTGCAAAGGTGACCAGACCGTCGATCAGACAAGTGATCGACAGGCGGCGTTCCATGCCATAACAAAACATGCTGTATACGGCAGTGCTGTTCCAGTGGCGAAGCAGCATAGTTAACGCGATAAGAAGAGAGAGCGAGTTACCGCCGTATTGTTCAGCCCCCACCCACCAGCTCACGAATCCTTGATTCACGGCCACGACAACGAATGCCAGACCTCCGGAGAGCATGAGCGAAGCTTGTGTCAGTGCGCTGGTAACTCGAAAGATTTGCTGTCTCGAATTGCCGGCTTTAATTTCACTGAGCCCGGGCACCGCCAGCTCCAGCAACATCTGTGGTTGATTTGCAAGCACCCCGACTAACTTGCCGGTGCAGCTATAAGGCACCACTGTGCTAGGTCCAAGCATTTTGCCAATGATGAGGACGTCCGCTCCATTCATCAACGGCATCGCTATCTGGGTGAGGCTGGCCCATAAGCCGCGCCTGAGATAGGCTCCCGTTCCGGCTGTGGAGAAATCTGATCGCTTGGAAGGTATCACGTTGGGAAACTTGGTCCACAACCGGAATGCCAACAATGCGGCGGCCAACATCTGCGTAGTGATCCAGCCAATGGCTAGCGAATAGAGCCCGAACCCAGTCAGAATGAGGCCCACTGCGGTTGCGGTTCCCGCCGTCCAGGCGACAATGTGAGTTCTTCCCATGAACTGCAAATCCTGCAGTCCTTCGACAGCGGCGCGAAAAATCCGCAGAGGGAACAGCAAAGTATAAGCGACCAGGATCAATCCGATAAATCCGCGGGATTGGCTCGATCCCAAGGGGAGAAGCAGCCAGATTGCAGCGGCGATAATCGCGACGAACGGCGTCTGGTAAAGTATCAAGCGGGCAGTTCGCCCGATGATCAAAGGAAGTTCTACCGAATCCGCTGGACCACCGGCCCGACCAGTGGCATACGCGATTTCTCTAGGCAGCAGGGCAACAACACCGATATCCGCAAGGGCTAAATAAGCCAACGCCTGCAACCCGATCAACCAGATCCCATAATCGTGCTGGCCGATTCGACTCAGTAGAAACGGGGCCAGCCACAGACCAACCACCACTACCAGAATTTGGTAGGTATAACCCATTACAGCGCCACTAACAAATCGCTTACTACGTGTCATTTGGTCGGATTGATTGGTTTGTTACCTGGGCTTCGTCGCTACCGCGACCACATTGTCGCTGAATCGTATCCCCTTAAGTATTCCCATCGACAGTTGCTGCCAGGAAACCGCGGGGAATTTGGGTACCGCGCCCTGATCGGTGAAACAGAATATGGGATGCGAAAACCCTGCCTCCGTGAGTATCCGATCTAGATCCTTTCGAAGTAGCGCCGTGATGTGCGCCGGGTATGACTCATCCAGGAAGTGCACGAAATGCCCGCGGAAAATGAGCGATAACAAGGATCTGACGCTCTCATTATTCGGAGTGGTCAGTATGAATGTTCCCCCGGGAGAAAGCACTCTGAAGATATCCCTGGCCATCGATCTAGGGTTTTCCAGGTGTTCAATCACTTCTGCCGCCAATACGACGTCATAGCGCACATCATCCGACGGCAGGACTTCATTTAGATCGTGACTGATCCACTTGACACTCGCCGGCAAATCCTTTGGCCGCGACATCAGATCGGCGCCGGACGTTGTGGCAAAGCGCTGGCTTAGCGCCAGTCTCTTCGTAAGGTATCCGGTGCCGGCGCCATAGTCGAGGACACTCCCGCCGAGATTGTAGTCACGAACAAGGCGTTCGATCGTGTCGTAAATAGAACTAACACTGGCTCCTCCGCTGGCTTGTGCCGCGGCGAGCCGCGTTCGATATAGATCTGTTTCCATCTGCATGGTTAGTTCCCAGCCCATTCTATTGGAGGAATCACGCTCGAACTCCCGCCACGTCTGCTAAGCGAACTGCTCTAGGTCTCGCAACCGCAGTGGTCGGCGCCGGCTTAGGGACCACCCATGCCCAGCCCATTGCAAGCATGACTATGAATGTGTTCGGGATCGACGTGAGCATCCCATTGGAAAGCGCTGCGGTAACCAGGTTGAAAGCGCATAACCACCAGGCCAACCGCCGACCTGCAAGCCATGGATTGTTGACAAATGCAGAGCGCCGCGCCAGGAACCAGAGGGCGAAACTAACCCATCCCAGCATACCGACTACGCCCTGTTCGAGCAGAATCCGCGAATACTCGTTCTCGACCGAAATGGGCACTTTGACTTGCGACTGGAGGAAGTAAGGTATGCTGGTTCCACCGCCCCCAAGACCGTTCCCTATCGGATAATCCAACAAAATCTCGAAGAAGTCGCGATTCACACTTCCGGCGACCCTTTCGCTAACTGTATCGGAATCGCCTAAGCTCCTATAGCGCTGCCATCTCTCATTTGTCATCGCAGCATTCACAAGGATTCCAATCGCCAATATCCAGAGTGCGCGTTTCCAGATTGAAATCTTCCCGCTCGTCGTACCGATAAGGACAAGAAGCATTGCCAGGACCATGTACATTCGAGTTGCAGCCATTAGCACTCCCAGCAGCGCGCACACCATACCGGCGATGAGCAGTAACTTTCGCCACCCGCTTCCAAGCAAGTGCGCCCAAGCGCCAAACAAAAATGGGATCGTGCTGCACATCACCCCGGCATAACTGTGCGCATTCGAGAAAGTTGACGGAATTCGATGGTGACCTCCTCCGTCCATACTCGCGTAAATGGTCGTCGTAGTTGGGCCATACGGGAAAAAAGATTCAATGCCGATAAAATACTCCGCTACGCCGAAGGACAGGGTCACCATGTTGATTACCGCGAAGCTAATGGCTAGCACTCTCAGATCCCGGTCGCTCAGACGGTTACCGAGCAACAGCGCAGGCAGCATGAACATGTTGCCGCGCAGCCCCACTATGGACACGAGGAATGTTTGAAACGGCAACAAGATCAGGAGCGTGGGCCAAACGATCAAAAAGATCACCCACGGTCGGAGTATGCGATCGTCCAGCCCAGCCGATCCCCGCTTCCCTACTGCAAGAAACTGCGAAAGATAAAGCCCGATCAGTGCCGTGTCGAAGATAAAGTGCGAGTATGTGGAAGTAAGATTAGCGCGCAGAATACCGTACGCGGAGCCAATTGCCACTACCACCACGCAACCCATGGCCAAGGAACGCCGTCCTGCCAAAAATGCGGCTATAAATCCGACAACGCAGATCAAAAAAGCAGCCATCGTTTCTTAGTTTAGGGTAGTCCGGCCGTCGAACTCTTCGCCACGCGGGTCGGGTCTCCAGCGGAGCTCACCGAGTTGTCGCTGCCGAGGTACAGGATTTTGTACCAGGCATTCACGTTAGTCCGATCAACCGCGACCGAACAACCAGCAGTACATTCGGTGGCATCTACATTGTCTAAAGCGCGCTTGTAGTAGCCCACCTTCACCGCCATCTTGGTGGCGCCGGCCGGCAGGCTTGAAGGCGCAAACGTGAGATTGCCCACGTCGGCGGAGACTCCGGCAACCTGACACGTATAGGCGACGACTTCACCAGGCGCAAAGGTCACCGATTCGCTGGTCGGATTGCCAAGATTGGAAGCAGTCAGCATCCTCGCTGTGAGCCGGTAGCGATTAATCGTCCCGCCTGATTGCCGGCAGCCCGATAGATTCACTGCTTGCGTGGACGGCATCTCTGACAAGCTGCCAATCAACAGTAAGTTTCCATAACTGCCCGCACGAGCAGTGGAGTAGAACATCGGGCCGTAGTAGGGACTTGCAAGCCGCGGTTGGAGGTAGTATCTCTCCAACCTCCCGATTAGCTGGAAGGCTAGTGACTGGGCGTTCCACTTCTCGCCAAAGGTGTAATGGCGGATACCTGTCGAATATCGACGGTTAAAAGCAACGTTGTAGTCCGTTCCCGTGTTGGGTGTGAATGTGTACGTCTGAAAACCGGATACTCCGTGGGCCAGCGCTTGCATGATTGTGGTGATCGTGGAAGCTCCCCGGAGAGAGTAATTATTAGCGACGGGCCTGTCACCGCGTGTGTAGTCAGGCGCGAAGCCAGACGCCAACTTAAGCGCATCTTGCTGAGCGGCTTGAACTAGTGTATATCGGGGCTCCTGTTGATAGGCGCGTGTTCCTATCAGAGCCTGATGAAAGTCAAATTGTGGCTCGTAAAGGGACTGATCGTAACCGTAACGGGCGATCTTGAAAGTGCTATACCCAAAGGTGTATAAAAACGCCGCCTCCCCCATGACTGGATCACCAACCCAATTTCGTATCGTTTCCGAGAAATTCTGAGTATAGGTGGCGCCCAGGATTGGCTGCGATAACGTCGGTCGGGATAAACCGGCTGAGTTAAAGACGTGTGTCATTAGGTCGCTGAAGATTGCGTTGTTGAAGCCACAGTCCACCGTTATGTAGAGGTTTGGGTCGGTCCCGGCATTGTATGTGTTGGCGGCAGCGATAGTCGGAATGGTAAAAGTATCGGCATTGATTCGGATGATCGCGTTCACATTCAGTAGGCTGGTATTAGTCGCTTGCCAGATGCGGATTATGTCTCCCGTCTGTAGGCCGTGAGATGTCCAGTGTACAGTGAGCGTTGAGCCGTCAGATACAAGGCTGGTGAACTGACTGTCAAATAGCTTTTGCGTTGTATCAGAAACTCCGATAGCGCTCGGCAGCACGCAGGTGGCGTCTTGACCGAATCCGGGATGCCACGACGTAATTGTCATTGACGGATCGGTGCTGGCGTTGTATGTTCCGTTCGCAATGGTAATCGGAGAAGTGAAAGACGTCGTAATGGTGCCTGCATTTGAGACTACGTTAAAGACCTTGTGAACTCCATTCAACGCTGAATTCGTAGCCCCGCTGATCTTTACCCAGTCTGCGCCACCGGAAGGCCAGTTATTCAATCGGTTTAGCTTGACGGTGAAAGTAGCTATATTGTTGCTCACGCTGATGCTGGTGAAATAGTCACTCGCGCCGACTAGTCCGTTCGGGCGCGGTCGATATCCCCACACCCCATTTGCCTCATCGAATCCAGTCATGTTCCAAATCTGACCGTTGTTCTTGATATCAGTAAAGATGGACGCCATGCAGGTCCAGCGGTCAAATGTCTGGTTTGTTGCGTTAGCCTTCAAATTCCACGGTGGCCAGAAGAACTCACGAGCGTCGATTGAATGCGCGAAGCCGTAGGCGGAGTGCGCATTCTGCAGCGACGTTTTTAGACTGTTCCAAGAGTTTGTAGCCTTGGTGCAGTTGTTTGTGGTCTGTGAACCGACATCTGATATTCCGTCGTTCGTAAAGTTGATCCCCGAATCAACCATTTCCTGCCCAAGCCAAGGATTCTGCAGCATCTGGCCCGCTCCGAGAAAGAACATCCCCCGCGGAATTAAGGAATCTGATGGGTCGTAGCTTGTACGCGCTGGTCCGGACCTTCCAAAATGCTTGAAGATGTTCGTGGTTTGCGCCATCACACGAACGGTTACATCTTCTAGGCTGTTGCAGGCTCCAGAGGCGCAATGGATCAAAACGTTCGCAAAACAGGGCGTGCTTGGCAGCGGATTTGCGGCCGTTATCAATCCGGCGGCAGAAACTGTAAAGCAACCACTCACCCCTCCTTCGATATTTAGCGTATAAGTTGGAACGCTCGCCGCAACTGCTGTTGTGCTCAGGTCTGTGTTGTACACAGTCGGGGCCGCGCTGCACGTCTGACCTGGAGTAAGAAAACAATCCGACTGCGCGGGCCGCATTTCCATGGCCCTGGAACCATTTGAAAAGGTAACGATGGCGCGACGATAGTCGAAAGGGGCGGTTGATTCGGTCTCCACAGGTATGCAGTGAGAGCCTGGGTTGTTACCATCGCCAGAAAAGTCGCAATAGAACGGATTTGGGATGCTGTAAGTGATGCTGTGCGTCCCGCTGCCTTGGTTCGAGGGCACGATTGGGGAGCCGCCCACAGTTGCGGATAGTTTGAAGTTATCGGTCGATGCCGGAATGTTGGACTGAATTGAACTCACGACGTAGTAGGGAGTCGCTCCATCACACACCAGGCCGCTGGGACAAGAGCCGCTAGTGGTGAGCGTAACCCGTCCTGGCTGGCCGACCGTAGTGGACACGCTGTTGATTAGTGGATGGTAACCAATTTTAATCGCGCCGGTAGAAGTGTTGATTGAGTTGGATGATGCCGTAAACGATATTGATGAAGCGTTTGTATAAAGACCATTGACTCCATTCCAGTTAGCACAGTAAAGTTCGTGGGGGCCATTTGCGAACCGATACGTTTTGATAAGCTGTTTTATTCCATGTGGGGGGCCCGACAGAGGCCCGTTGTGAGTGAGAAAATCGCTCGTCGGCCATCCATTCGCATTCAAGCGCCCATCGACTGAGCAGAGAACATTTGAATGGTTGTTATCATTCCATGGATGATTATGCGCCACCTGAAGGTCAAGATCACCGCTTATATTACCGCTCAAATCATTCAGAAACCAGATGGAAGCTCCCATAGCCTTGGTCGTAAACGTGACTGTCGGCGTGGTCGCAACTACGACGCCAAATACGTCCTTTGCAATCGCGTACGCCGTGACCGGACTCTCTCCTTGAGCAAGCGTGTAATATATCGTGCTCCAGAGACCGCCAGGCTGAGGGCAACCGAGCGCGATCTGACGGGCTACGACACCGCATGGTTCGAGCAATGTTGAATCCGTGTAATACTCAATCCGGTCCGTGGCTGCGGGCGCCGATGACACGGATAGTTCGACCGAGTTCTGAGTGACGATTTGACCGTTGGCCGGCGACTTAATGATAAACTGCGCCTGCAAAAGCACTGGAAACGCAAATAGCAGCAGCCGCACTATTGTAGACCTCCCGGGTCACAAATGTGGACTGCATATTTCCTGACGTATAGGTCGACAAATTGCGTAACCATTCTCGAAATCCTCTAGCTTGATATTACAATTGCAGTTTGTCCAATCAAGATTGAGGTCGATGCTAATAGACATGATCTGTCGGAAAACACAAGAGATAAACTAATTGCAGAAATCTGTGACGCTAAAACAGTGCGATGCCAAGGAAATTACCGCTTGTCGTTCGTAAGTTGCATTTCCAACCCGAGACGCGGGCAGCTCAATTGGAATTGCGGCTGCTGTACAACGGAGACAATTTCACCCGCCATGCTCCTCCAGCTTCGGGTGCGCAAAGCAGCACAGAATGGTTGAAAGCGCACTAGCCATTCTTCCTTCACCGCGCGCCACGCGAGCAGCCTCTCGACTAGGCCGCCCACATCTTCAGGATTCGGAATAAGCATTGGAGCGTACTCGGGGCCATAGCGTTCGGCGACTCCCGCCGAGGCGGAGACCATAGCCGGAATCCCCCGGCAAATCGCCTCCTGCACGTTAAGTCCGTACGCTTCGTATCGGGTAGGGCTCACCAGGAGGTCGGCCGCGGCGAGAAGCTTTTGAACCTGCTGAGAGAATCCAAGCAGGCGAATCCGTCGTTCGAGGCCAGCTTGAGTGATTCGCTCTCGCCATATTTCCATCTCGCCTCCATTACCGGCCACTACCAGGTCTACGTCCCAATCCGGCCTCTCGCACAGCACCTTCCAAGTCTGAAACAAAACATCAAATCCTTTTCTCTGATCGTGTCCGAGGCCACCGAGAAAGAGAGCCAGCGGACGCGAAGGCGCAACACCTAGCCAGGCCCTGCTCGCAGCTCGCTCATCGAGTGTGACGGGTCCCCATTCCGACTCGGCGCCGAGATAGATGGTGCGAATCTTCGCTTGGTCAACACCCAGGTGTTCCACCAGATTCTGGGCCGTCTGGTTGGAATTCGAGATTACGAGCCTCGACTTTCGGATTGCCAATCTCTCACGCTTGCGGACGACCCAGTCGGCCAACGCATTCTTCGCGCCGATCCAGGCGGGACCCGAGGGTCCGCGCCCACGCCAGGCGTGGTGCACATAATGGACCCAATTGACTCCGGGCCAGATGCAATTCCCTCCGTTTACCACAACCGTAGTCTGAGGCCATCGCCTGCAGACCGAGCGCGCAACCAGACGGCCACGAATGTCGAGCAGAGGCTCCCCTAGAAAAAAAGAGCCCGCCGGGCGCGAAACCAGATGGGTGGTTACCAGGGGATCTCTGAATAGATTCTGGTCTAAGCTATGGCACACGATATGGACCGGCGTTCCCATTTCGACGAGATACTCCGCCAGGGAAAGATTAGCTTTGTCCATTCCACCCATTCGATGGAATCCCCCCGATACCAGAACCCAGGGAGCCGGAGGCGGTGCGCCACGATAACTCATGTTGGCTGTAGGACCTCCGTCGCGCTGGGCAGCGACGCAAGGATCTCGTGCAGCTTGCGAATCTGCCTTTCCCGATCGCACATCTGATGGACCCGGCGGTAACCCGCGGCGCCCATAACCCTGCACCGTTCGGGGTTTCCGACATATTCCCGCAGGGCTGCCGCCAAGGCGTCTACATCGTTCGGAGCGACCAGATTACCGTTCGTTTCGTCCACGATTTCGGGTGCGCCGCCGATTGCGCTTGTCACGATCGGAAGCGACGCCGAGCAGGCTTCCATGAAAGCCCAACTAAAGCCTTCAGAGCCCGTGTTTGCCTGGCAGAAAACGTCCGCCGCAGCCATTAAACGAGGCACGTCCCGCCGCTGGCCCAAAAACTGGATCCGCTCTTTGATTCCCAGACGTGCGACGATCGATTGCAACTCATCGAGGTACACCTGTTCGGCGGCCGTCTGAGGGGCCCCAGCGATCCACAGCACCCAGCCGGGCTCATCGCGCAATCGCCCCAGAGCCTCCAGCAGAATGTGATGTCCTTTCCAGGTATCCATACGGCTAGCCTGGATGAAGACTGTCGCTTCGTCTGGAGTAAAGAGTTCGCGCCGGACCAATGGCCGCGCTTCGGCTCTGGCGTGGGATTCAAATTGGGGCATCGGACTGTAAACGACCCGACAAGCCGTGTCGGGGTAAACTTTTCCACTGCTTCGCGCTGTGTCCTTGCTGACGGCCAAAACCAGGTCCGGCGTTGCGCTACGGGCCCACAAGTCCGTCCAGTGCCGTCCCGCCACCGGATTCTGCAGGAAGATCACGGACCGGCATTTCATCGAGTGCGCCGCCGGACCGAAGACGGCCTGCGTCCACGTCATGTGACAGATGACGACATCGATCTTTTCCTCGGCTAACACATCCCGCAGTCGCTTCCGGGCTTGCCAAATGGTCCATGGCTGGCTGACATGCGCCGCTCCGAGCACATGAACCGGGGCCCCGGTAGCCTTTAACTCTTCACTCAAACGGCCGGGATAACAAACGCCGAAGTGTGTTTGCATCTCCGGGCAGAGTTTCCGAAAACGGGCTAATGTTACCAGATGAGTCTCAACTCCCCCGAACACTTTTCCGGCGACGATATGGACCACTTTCATTCCAAGGGCTCCCACTTTCTCAAGCGACAGCATGCAGTGGCATCGCTCTATCCACCGTCTTATCCAGCGCCGTCCGAGCCCAGAGCTCAAGGACAAACAGAGTCCAGAGCTGCTCGCTCCAGTTTTTCTCTCGCGAGCTGTGCTCGGCAATCATGCGGTTGACCGACTCGGGGCGGATCCAGTCGCGGTCTCCGAACGACTTGCTCTGCAGAACTGAGCGTATGCTCCCGGCCAGCTCCTTGCGAAGCCAATCGCTGACCGGCATGACGAACCCGCGCTTGCGCCGGTACACGATCTCCGGAGGCACGTAGCGCGCAGCAAGCTTCTTCAGCAGATACTTAGTCGTGAATCCACGCAGGCGCAGCGACGCCGGAATGCCGGCGGCGAACTCGATCAATTCCGTCGACAGCAGCGGGGCGCGGGCTTCGACACCATGCGCCATCGTGGAGACGTCCATCTTGGTGAGAAGCTGATCGGGCAGATAGGTCTTGAAGTCCCGGTACAGAACCTTGTCGACGTCATCGCACCCATCCGACTGATCCCACACATCGCCATAATATTCGCCTGGATGCAGGGCCGAAGTCTGCCGCCGAAACGAGTCCGTGTACATTGTCTCCCGGTAATCCTGGAAGGCTCTGTCGTAGGGAAAAGCCAAGCGTCCGTCGCGACTGCCGGCTTTCGCGAGCAGGCTGATTTTCCTCAAGACGCCGCCGTCTGCGCCGGACAGCCAACTTCCGATTGAGTTTCTGAGACCCGCCGGCAGCAGCCGCCGGTAGGGCGCCGCCGCGCGCGCCAGAACGGGCCGCGAGTAGCCGCCAAACAGCTCGTCCCCACCGTCTCCATTCAAAACGACGGTGACGTGCTTGCGCGCTTCCTTCGCTACGAAGTAGGTAGGGACCATCGACACGTCGGCGAAGGGTTGTCCATAGTGCCAGATGATCTCCGGCAGCGTATTCATCGCGTCGGCCGGCAATTCATACTCATGCAGGTTCACCGCAAGATGGGCCGCGGCCTTTCGCGCGTGCACGCGCTCATCGAAAACGGGATCGGCAAAACCAATCACTACGGCCTCGACCGGCTCGCGCAGCTCCTTCGCCATCATGGCCACAACCAGGCTCGAATCCACTCCCCCGGAGAGGAATGCGCCGAGCCGGACGTCACTCATGAGGCGTTGGCGGACCGCCTTTCGCAGCAGACCGTCGAGCTTCTCCAGCAGGTCCGGCTCGGACAGTTTTAGTTTGGGCGTGTAGCGGACATCCCAGTAACGCTCGACCTTCAACTTCCGGGTCTCGGTTTCATATGTCAGCGAGTGCGCAGGCGGCAGCTGCCTGATCCCTTCAAAGACAGTCAACGGCGCGGGTACGGCTTGATACGTCAGGTAAGCGTCGATGGCCAGCGGATCGAGCCCGGGCCTGGAGGGATGCAGCTCGAGCAGCGCGTTCAGCGTGGAAGCGAAGCTCAGCCCTCGCGACGCCTGGGCGTAGAACAGCGGCTTCTTCCCGACGCGATCGCGGGCGATATGGAGCCGCTGCGCCCGCGCGTCCCAGATCGCAAAGGCAAACATGCCGTCGATGCGCCTGAGCAACTCGTCCCACCCCCAGGCGAGGTAACCGTTCAACAGGACTTCGGAATCGGTTTGAGAAACGAACGGATAATCCGGCTCGAGCTCTTTTCGAAGCTCGAGGAAGTTGTAGATTTCGCCGTTGAAAACCAGGACGGCGCTGCCATCCTGGCTCACCATGGGCTGATGGCCCGCGGGTGACAAATCGATGATGGCCAGGCGGCGGAAACCCAGCGTTGCTTCGCCGGCTGTGTGGACACCCCAATCGTCAGGTCCGCGATGCAGCATGAGGCGCGCGCCCCTCTTCACTCGCTCCGCGATCTGTGGGTCACCGATACCAGCGGCGCCGACTATTCCACACATATTGTCATTTGCTCGAAAATCGCGCCGAACTCGCTCAGCGCAACGCTCCCGATTGTGCGGGAATCGCGGGGGCCGCCTGGGCGGTCACCATGCGATAAACGGGAACCAGTTGGGCAGCCAGACGGCTCCGGTTGAAGCGGCGCTCGGCCGTGACCCTTCCTGCGGATCCCATACGCCGTCGAAGCTCGGGATCGCGAGCCAGCTCCGCGATGCGCTCGGCGAGAATGGCATCGTCGCCTGGAGGATGGGCCAGCGCGTCGTGGCCTTCACTAATCAGCTCGCGTGCGCCTCCGGAGGCGCTGATGATCACTGCCCGCCCGCAAGCCATCGCTTCGGCGATCACTCTGCCGAACGGTTCCGGCTCGGTGCTGGCATGCACGACCACATCGAGCGCCCGGATCGCGCTTGCTGGATCCTGGACGAATCCGGTGAATCCTGTTTTACCGGCGATCTGCAGCTTTATAGTCAGCGCGCGAAGCTCGTCCAGCGTGTACTGGCTTTTTTCGGTTTGATAGATGGGACCGCCGATCACATAGGCGCGGAATGGGAAGTCGCCGGGCAGCCGGGCAAGGGCCCGTAGAAATACTTCGTGCCCCTTCCACCGCGCCGTGGTAGCGATCAATCCGATGCGCACCGACCAGCGCTGGGCCGGCGCCATCCCCGACAAAGCATCGAGATCCGCTTTGTCCCCTTCGGGTGAATAGACCTGCAAATCGATCCCGTTATAGATACAGTGCGCATCGAGCTTTGGTCCGCAAACGCTCTGGACGTCGCGGGAAACGCTCGCCGAGTTGGTGATCGCCGCCGCGCAGAACGGAGCGTGGAAGCGCAGCAGCCGCTTCATCACGGGCCTCGAGCTAATGTAGTCGCGGATGTGCCAGATCACGGGCGTGCCGTTCGAGCGCGCCCACAACCCCAGAACATGCATCTTGAATCCGTTCGTGTGCACGATGTCCGGCTGCAGCCTGCGGTGGATGGCGGCGAGCTGCCGCGTGTACGCCGCGATTCCGGCGACCGCTTTGATCAGGCTCCACGCCAGGGCGAGCGGACCGCGCCCGGCGTCTCCGATGTTCGCCAGCGCCGAAGGGAAAGGAGCGACAATCACCTGAACTCCCATCTCGCGGGCCTTGCCCGCCATCGGTCCATCTTGACCGAGTACGAGCCAGAGCTCCCAGTTCGGCTCCGCCGCCCGAACGCTGGCCAGCAGATCCCGCAGACTGACCTCGGCGCCCCCCATCTGGCCAGAGGGATTCAGATAAAGAATTCGCATGCCTGGGTTCTCTACTTGGCAGCCCCGAAACGTTCCACCAGCGAGGGATAAAGTATCTTTGTGAATTCCAGAACTTCCGAACGCTCCTTCTCGGCAGTTGCGCTGCGGATGTTGGTTACTAATCTGACGAGGCTGACATCGGAGCGACGGTACCGGATCAGGTCCGGCAACAGCTTCAGCTTCGCCTGAACCTCGTCGGCCCAGATAGCACGGTTGTTCTGATACCAGTAGACGACAAAGATGCGCTCGCCGAATTTCTCGAGAGTATATTCGTTCACCGGAATGCCTTCAGCTCGCCCCAGCACGGGAACGGTCTCGATCTTGGACGAGCGCACCAGCCATCCCGCGCCCGGTAGGCAAACGCGTGGCGAATGTGGACCATAGCTGTCCTGCAGTGACTTGAAGTGGGCGACGAAGAGATTAATGTTGCTGGTCGCGGACTCATTCGCGTAATTTCGGATGATGTAATCATCCGGCTTCAAGTACTCGGCGACGTTGGTCTCGAGTGTCTGCTCTAGGCCCGCTTTCCAGGTTCCGATCTGGGATGACAACTGGCGCAACTCGGGAATCGGCACATCCCGCTCCGGTATGGAAAGCATGCGCGATCCAGCCGCCTGAAACACCAATATCAAGATTACCGGTAAGAATAAGCCCCGGGTCACGGCTCTAAGCAAGCTCGTCGTTTTACGCATGTCGGGATTGCCAGGTTTTTTGTAGCTTCAACAAAATAAGATGCACCACCACACAACCCACCCCCGCCACTACGATACTGATGTATCCGAACGCATCGTGAGCCGGTCCGTGGATCCACGCGCTGTTATATTGGCTGGCGATGCCGGTCGCGACAATTCGGCCCGCATTGCCCAGGATCGCCACCGGCGCAGCCATGGCCAGGATGATCCCCCGCGAGAGATTGCCGCGCACAAAGAAGTAATTGTAGAGCGTGCACATGAAGAGAATCGAGAGCATGGAGCGAATGCCGCTGCAGGCTTCTTCGACCGACAACTTGGCGCCAACCAGCTCCAGAATATTGCCGTCGCGCACCACCGAGTATCCGAGGAATTCCAGACTGACCTCGCCCAGGCGGCTCGCCAGCAATTGCAGCGACAAGGTGAGGCTCTCGTACACGAAGGATGGCGGAGCGATCATCAAGACCAGGGTGCTGAGTGGATAGGCGAGCTCCTTGGTGATTCGCAATCCATACAGCGCCACAACTGCTCCCACCAGGGACACCAGGAAAGCCGTCCGGCTGAGCCAGATCCAATGTGCGGCGATGCCCAGCATGGCTTGCAAGGCGCCACAGAACATCAGCGCGACACCCCAGGATGACGGCCGAGTGGGAAGTTGGACGAGCTTGGACCACTTGGTCCAAACCATGTAAGCCACTGCCGGAATCACCAGGATTCCGTGCTCCATAGAAGCCTTCTCATCGAACCAGCTCCCGCACATGCCGACCAGGATCGGCCAAAACGCTCCGATGAGCAAAGCGCCGACAATGAGGCTTTGCACGTAAATCGCGACCGATGAAGCAGGCGCGCTGATCGGCGTTTCCAGCTTACTGTCGACCGTTATTGACATAGTCGTAGTAGTAACTCCGCTTGGGAACCGAATTCACGCAGTCTGTTAACACCGTGCCCAGCAGGTACAGACCATCCTCCTGGATTCGTTGATAAGCTTCCAATGCCTCTTTCCGATCCGTGACACCGGCGCGCAGCACCAGCACCAGCGCATCGGTTAGCGGCGCGATGATACGAGCGTCGGCGAGGTGAAGGATCGGCGGCGCATCCACGAGGATCATGTCGTATTTCTCGGTCAAGGCCTCGAAAATAGAACGCAATCGCAGGGAGTAGAGGAGTTTGGCCACATTGTCCTGCGTTGCCCGATTCGGCAGGACGGAAAGTCCGGCAAAGCTGGTGCTCGCTTCAAAAAGCTCCGCAGTGCGGTCCGTTACGGGTATTTTGCTGGCGAGTAGATCAACCAAGCTTCGATCATTCGCCAGACCGAACCGGTGATGCAGATTGGGACGCCGGAAATCACCATCGACGAGTAGCACTTTCCGGCCCGTCTCAGCCAGGGCGATACCGAGATTCTGAACAACGGTGGTCTTGCCCTCGCCTGGGCCGGCACTGGTGATCAGGATGGATTTCTGCGTCTTGCCGGAAACCTGGTTTCGAAGAATCGAGGCCAGAGTGCCCCGAAAGGACTCGGCAAGGAAGTCGGGTGCATTTTGCCACGTTACTAGGGCCGTTACGGGACCGGCCGGGTCGCCATTTAGGGGAAGAGTGCGAGCTTTCGAGGTCAATGTCCGCGCTGACTTCGTCGAGCCGTCGCCGTTGAGCCGCAGGTTGGGGATTACACCGAGTTCCGGCGCGTTGAGCAGGAAGCGCGTACTTCCCGGTGATTTGATGCTGCGATCCGCCCTCTCCCGCAGGAAAACGATGCCGGCGCAAACCGCGATTCCCAACATGGTTCCGAGCGAGATGTTCAGGATCGGGCTGGGCTTGTAGGGCGCCGTCGGCGGGACACTGGATTCGACAATTCGGATCGGGTTGATCGGCACCGAACCGGCGATACCCGCCTGGTTGCTCTGTGTCAAAAGGGTTTGATACATCGCGCGGAGCGTATCCACCTCGCGCCTCAGAGCATTATATTGCGCTGCCTTTCCTGCCGCGGCGCCGACTCGCTGTGACTGCCCCGAATAGTTGCTCAACAATAGTTTTTCATGCCGCAGAGCGGACTCGTACTCGTTCTGAATCTTTTTCAAAACGCTGTCGACTTCATCCCGGTAGGTCTTCTCCAGCAAGGCGATTTGCGCGTCAATTTTGCGCACTTTTTCATATTTAGCCGTGAATACTATCTCCAGCGCCGCTCTCTCCTGCCTTAGAGCGCTGATCCTTGCCTGATAGGCGCGCAGGGCGGGGTCATCGAGAATCTCCGGCAATGTCTCCGGCGAATTCTTGAGCACCCGTTCGTACTTGGTTTGCTTGGCGATGCGTTCCGTTTGAATTCTGGCCAACTCGTTCTTGAGCTGAACCAGCTTGGTGTCGTCGAGAGTTGTCTCTTGTCCGGCGAAGAGGTTTCCGGAAGCTTGCACGAAGTCCCTCAGCTTCTCTTCAGACTCCTGGACCTTGGATTTGGTCTCTTCGATTTGCGCCGCAAGCCACTCACTGGTCTTCTGCGAATTTTGCATTCGCGATCGTGTCGTGTCCTCGACAAATTCGGTTGCCATCGAGTTTAAAAACTGAGCGGCCACGTCCGGGCTGGTCGATTCACAGGTCAATTCGATCAACCTGGTTCGGATGACCGGCCGGGCGTCGAACGTTTTGAGGGCGGAGAAGAGGCCGCGCTTCGCATTCTCGAGCGGATCCCGGCTGGCCGGATTGACACGCTCGCGTATGCGGGAAAACAGATCGCGTCCGGTCGGCGCGAGCGGCACCGTGTCGGCCTGCAGACGTTCTGCGCCGCGGCGTAAGAACTGGCCGCTCCGCAGGATGTTGATCTGGGTCTGTATGCCGACCTCACTGGCCTCGTCCGAAGACGCGCCCATCGTATTCCTCAGGAAGGAGTCGTTTAGGTTCCGAACCTCGAGCAAGAGGCGTGTCCGATACATCGGGGAACTGAAAACCACCGAGGTAAAGCCCGCGCCCGCGCCGAACAAAATCAGGCAAAGCAGCAGCACCCAGTATCGCCGGGCGATACTGCGCAGGTCCAGCGAGGTTTCCTGCTCGTTTTCGCCTCCTTGCGGAACTGTATGCTCCCTTTGGGAGATACCGCCTATCATTCTGTGTCCCTCTGACGCCACTCGACTACTATCAAAGCTGGGATCGCTAGGAATCATTTCCATTCCGCTATTCTTCTTTATGGCGCTGGTAAATCGTAGGAGTCATTCCGTTCGAGCTCCCAGACCAATTCTCATTGGCGCCGTTGGGGGTAACCGGACCCTGCGTTCTTAACGCATCCAGAATCTGTAACTGTGCGGTCACCTGGGCAATCAGCTTCTCAAGGGACTCCATCTTCGGTGCTAAGTCCTGCGCTTCCCGCTCCCGATTGGAGTTGGCGATCAAGCGCTGGACGGCGCTTCGGACGAGATCGGAAATGCTCCGCGCACCTTCCTGCTCGCAGACACTGGAGAACTGATGAAACTCGTCCTCAGTTATTCGAAAGTATACTAAGCGTTCTCTTGGTTTTAAGACGGCCACAGTCGCACTCCTATCCCCTCGGACTCGTATGCCTATTAATGATTCTGTTGCATGTGAATGAACAAGCTACCGCCCATTCAGCCCCATTTTTTGGTGGTTTTTCAAGAACGAATCACGTGGCTTCTTTCGGAGTATGAGCGAAACTATGACAACTGTCAACGCAAATAGCCTCCGCTGGAGCGCTAAGAATACCAGTACTAGAAATCGCAACGAAACTCAGCGACACTTAAGCATCATGGCAATCCTGTGCACGCTTGTTCTAGCCTTTACCTGCCTGGTAATCGCGGCAGCGCAATCCAAAGGTGTTCCTGTAAAAGTAGATCAAACCAATCTAGTTAACTGCCTGCGGGGGCTCTCAGGCTGCGATATTTCGATTCTTACCCCGGAGGAATTGAGAGAGGTGTCGGCCGCGTCCAAGAAGCGGAATACGGAGGCGTGTTTATCCGGCGCGTCGTCGTGCGACCCGACGCGTCTGAGTCCTTCCGAGGTCAAGACCGTTCAGGCTGCCCTGTACCGCCGTAATCTCGAAAGATGCCTCGCTGGCGCGGCAACCTGCGATCCTTCTCTGCTCCAGGAAAAGGATGTCGCCGCGGTGCGGGCAGCAGCATTGAGCCGCAACTACGATAAGTGCTCCAGTGGGGCGCCCACCTGCGATCCCACGCTGCTTACCGCCTCGCAAACGAACCAATTCCATGCTGCCGGCGCTCGCCGTAATTTCGACAAATGCCTGAGTGGATCGTCGACATGCGACCCCGAGCGGCTTACCCCGATAGAGGCGGCTTCGGTTCGGGCGGCCTCGCTCAGCCGGAATCGGGATCGGTGCCTGCGGGGTTCGGCAACTTGCGATCGCCTGGTCCTGACCGAAGCCGAAAGGAAAGAAGTCAGCACCGTCTTCCAAAGACGAAATTTGGCGAATTGCCAGAATGGCTCATCCACCTGCGACCCGCTCCAGCTTAATGAGAATGATCTGAATGCGGCCCGAGCAGCCTTTAGAAACCGGAATGTGGAGGCGTGCAAACGTGGTATTCCGGCCTGTGATCCAGGGTTGCTGACGAGCCCGGATATGGCGTCGGTGTCAGACTACTTTCAGCAGCGAAAAAGTAAGGTAAACCTAAGAAGGCAGGAAGCCAGGCCCTAACGTGTGCCGTTCTTCGCAGTGTAGGTGAGAGGCATACAAATGACTTCCGGCTTTTCCTCGGCGGCCATTTCCTTCAGTCCCTGCTGGACGGCACTCACGAATGCGCTCAGGATCAGCGGATTCAGATCCGAGTTCAAATGGCGTGAGAAGTTGATATATTGTGCTTTCGGCAGCGGTATTCTGAGCTGCCACACTGCCCCTTTATCGTCGATCGAATCCTCATAGACCAGACCCTTGATGCTCATGCGGACTCCGCTGAACCCGAATTCCTTGCTTCGCTCGAGGATAGTGGTCCAGCACTCCTCTACACTCCCCGCCTTTACAAGCGCCATCTCCAGATCCAACAGACGAGTCTCGGTATCGATGATCCTGCGGAACTTCCCCTTTAGAAACATTTGACCCGCCACGGCAAACTCTCCGTACTTCAACTGTTGGATTCCAATCCAAGCTCCCACGCAGAATAGAATCACCAGAAGACCGCTGAATTGGTTATGAAGCGCGCTGGCGATTAGAGACACCATCGCCGCAACACAGCAGAACCCGTAAATCATCAACACGGCATTCCTGGAACTAAATCCCCGATCCACCAATTTGTGATGGATGTGCCCTCGATCGCCCTCAAAAATGGGACGGTTGCGTATGAACCGCCTCGCGATCGAAAGGACCACGTCTGCCAGCGGGATCGAAATCGCCAGCAGCGGAACCGTCATCGCGACAAGCGTTACGGACTTTTCACTCCAGAGCGCGCCGTAGCATCCCAACAGAAAACCGATCAGGAGGCTGCCGCTGTCACCGAGAAAGACAGATGCCGGATTGAAGTTATAGCGAAGGAAGCCGAGGAGGCAGCCAGCCAGCGGCATCGCGGCAAGCGCGAGAGGCAAGTTGTTCCGGGAAAGAGCGGCAACAAGCATGGCAAGGGTCGCAAAGAGGCCGACGCCCGCAGCCAGGCCATCCATCCCATCGATCAAGTTGAAGGCATTGGCGCAACCAATCAGCCAGATTACCGTGATGGCAAAGCTCGCCCAGGGCCACAAGTCCAGCGAAGGGAACAGGTGCAGATCAACCCGTATACCTGCAAAATACGCCAGCATGGATGCTAACGTAATTCCGGTTAGCTTCTGGTAAGCTTTTAACCCGAACGCATCGTCCAGGACGCCGGTGATGAAAACAACCGACCCTACCAGGGTCAGCTTCAGAATGCTTGGGAACGCGCCCTGGAGAACGTGCTTGTAGGTAAACGGAAGCGCCATTGCGATTCCGAAGGTGAGCAGATATGCGAGGGCAATCGCTATCCCGCCGACACGAGGAACGGCCAGTAAATGCTTTTTCCGAACGCCATCAGGATGATCTAGGAAACCATGAGGGCCTACGTAATCGCGGACCAGCGGCGTGATGATGAGCGCCAGGACGATTGACAGCGCACCGAGTGTAAATATCAAAAACAAAGTAACTTATCCTCCGGCATCGTGTCTACTCCAGTAGACTGCCGCTTGTGTTTGCCTGCTTCTGATCCCAGCCCGCAGTCGAGACCCAGACGCTTAGATTACCCTAATATGCACTAGGATTACACCTAATTTCGGGTTGCAGGGTCCTAAAGTGAGTCGAGTTGGTACTAGTCGCGACCTAGTACTCTGTCGGTGGAGATAGATGTCAATTAGAGCTGCTGAGCCAAGCCAAACTGAACGGAATTTCGATGACGACTTCAACACCAATTGGCAGCCCCCCGCGCGTTGCAGGACGGAACTCCCATCGTCTTAAATCCGCGACGGCGCTCTCCGATATCGGGGATGCGAGACCCTTCACAAGTGTTACGGAGCCGAATCGGCCGTCGGGCTGGATGACGGCTGCTAGCTGGATGCGCGCTTCCGAGTTGGCCACCGGCGCCGGGGCAACCTCGGAAAGCTCGGTCTTGCGGTATGGAACCGGAGCTCTCATCGCGGGCGGGTCACCGGAGTTCTGAGACAGTTCCGCAAACCATACGATCCAATCACCGGTATAGGCAGGCAGCTTGGGCGCTGGAATGACTATCGCGTAAACGAGTCGTCCGTGAAACCGGGCCTCCAGGGCGCGGGGAATAGTTCTCGAAGCGGGGCGCAACGGCGCCGATAGAGACGGCCCGACTGATCTCGGCGCCAGGTCTTCATACAGCACAACCCTGCTGGGACGGGATCCGGCCGAAGCGGATGTAGCTGGATTTGGACGCTCCCCTTTCCCTTCCCTGACCATGAGACCGGGGATACCGACGCCCCCCGCCCCATTCACCTCTCCGGTAGAGGTCTTGCCCACCGTCGGAGCAACGCTGAATTGCGCTGGGCGCGATCCGGGCGGAATCGCACTGGCTTGGTCAGTTGGGTTCAGCCCGATGATGGCGGCAGACAGATTCGAGGTCGACGCCAGGTTAGGCGCGTCCTCCAGATTGGATCCACCCGATCCCGCTCCTGATGACGATGATGATGATGATGACGCCCTGCCGAGTGGCGGATTGAAAGGCTTGCCAGGGAGCTTGGGTTGCGTACCCAGACCAGCGGCCAGCGCATTAGGCCCGGCCGCGCCGCCCGGACCGAGCTCGGGAGGTCCATCGAGAACAACCACCGATGTCGGGAGTCTTGGATCCTTCTTGGGTGGGGCAACGAAGGGCCTTGCCTTCGGCCTCGTCAGCGTAAGCGAGCGATTCAGGCCGCCTGGTTCCGTCCACGTCAGTGTCAGGTCCGGCTCCGTAAGTAGCGGAGCAGGAGTTCGTGGCTTTGCAGCGGCTGCGGGGGCGATAAACGGCTTTGCTTGCTTGCGTACCGGCGGCGGCGGAAGCGGAGGAACGGTTAGTCCAATCAGATTCGGGGCTGCAAGGTCGCGCTCAAGCTTTATTTGAGGGGAGGGCTGTAGCACCAACTGCCGCGAGCTGATCGGCTGCGGCGAGTTGGCGATGATCGTTTTGGCTGATTTCAATTCCCCTTGCGGATGAGGAAGGTCCGAAATTCGTTTTGTCGGGGCGATGTCCGGCATCTTTCGATACCAGATGATTTTCTTCGCGTAGGGCCGAATTTCTGACTCGTAGATAGGCCGCCTTACCGCGCGGACCGGCCGGGGTCCAAATGCGACTAGACCGAGCAGACAGCCGTGAATCGCCGCGGAGAACAGAAACGAGAATCGTCTCAAGGGGTTAGCTGCCCACGGAACCGGAACGGGAAGACTCTGGCCCAGCGTGATCACAATGTTTTCATCTTACCCGGACCTACCACTTTACCCTAGACGCAACGGATTTCATACGGCTAGTAGTACCGAGCGGGCCAATGCAGAAGAAATACCTGGAGAATTTATTGCCCCGAAGGTTTAAACCGCACACGCCGAAACGGACGAGGCCCTGTTCAGATACTCAGCAAGCAGCCAATTGACTGCATAAACAACTGGTATAAACAAGAAGGTAGCTCAAAATTTGATCCCTAGCTGGCTCAGGGCGCTGGCGATGGTCTTCGAATGGAAGTGCTCCTCGTAAAGACGACTCCCCCGATCTCCAATTCTCCGTGCCGACTCCCCATCTGATTGCAAAGATTCAATTGTGGCGCGGATGTCTGCGGCAGAGTTCTCCGTAAACATCAGCGCGCCGCTTTCCAGCAGCAACTTGTCAGTCACTGGGCCCCGCGTCGTGACCACCGGCACTCCCGAGGCAAGCGCGGAAATCAGCGTGCCTCGGGCGGCGCAAGCACCGTCAGGGTAAAGCTGAAGTAGCACATCGCAATCCTGAAGGTAGGGGCCTGCAGTTGACGCCTCCACACGGCCGGTCGACGATATACGGCCGGCAACCCCGGGAAGGCACGTCGTGAGCGAGTCGACAAATGCGCGCGCGGGACCGATGAGGACAACTCTAATAGAGGGATTCTCCAGAATACAAACGAGTACGGGCTTCAATAGGTCGCAGATGTCGCGACCGAAACTGGAGAAGACTCCGACAACAAAATTACGATTCTCTGTCTTCTCAACACCGCCATCAGAGACGCAACCGGCCAAAGTGTTGAATGGAATGTTACTACAGATCCGCAATGTGCCGACTGCCGAGCTCGATGGCGCTAGTTGACGCAGCAAATCGTGATAGCTATCGTTTGAAGTGAAGGCGAAATCAGCAGATCTAAGGACGATCCAAGCCATAATTCGATGGACGATGGCCAGAATATCATGCTTTCGAGGCTGGCCAGCGCGGAACGGATAGGCCACCTCATGAAACATCACGATGAGTTTACAATTGCGTTGCACGGCTAGCCAAAAACAAAACGCGAGATTCATGCTCTTCCAGCCGTACATGTGCGGAACATATTGGACTACGATATTCTGTGGACCTGGAAAGCTGCGTAGACCGCGGCTCAGTTCGAGTAACCAGCGAAGTCCGAATCCCCGCGACAACTGGTGAATCTCCACTCCTCGGACCGATGGAACCGCAGCGGACCAAGAAGGAGCCCAGACATGAACAATGTTTTCGTCGGCAGCGAGGGCTTTTGCAATCTCGTATGTGTAATCGCTCACCCCCCCGGGCTGCGGTGGATATTCCCCGGTAAGAATGTGCCAGATCATTTTCGGTATTCTATCTTAATATTGGTTGCAAGATAGCACAATGCC
>Ga0075421_100000713_pt1 | contig 36250 bp, 38 predicted proteins | sample SoiMetdeltSBSDD5_FD_75292 | JGI IMG/M metagenome (GOLD analysis project Ga0075421, IMG submission 75292) | Bulk soil microbial communities from a Populus tree surrounding site in Tennessee, USA - Soil MetaG P. deltoides SBSDD5 | ecosystem: Environmental > Terrestrial > Soil > Tree plantation... | reverse complement strand
ACTCGGGACGGCTCCTACCTCGGCCGCGCCTGACGACGGCCGGTCCGGACTGATCTGATGGCTGCCCGCTCCAAGGCCCGCAAGCGCGCACTCGACGTGTTGTACGAATCCGAGCTGCGCGGGGTGGCGTTGGGTGCGACGCTGCCGGACCGGATCGCCGCCGGCGACCCGCCGGTCAACCCCTACACGGTGACCCTGGTCGAGGGCGTCGCCGAGCAACGGCACCGCATCGACGAGCTGCTCGACTCGCATGCAGAGGGCTGGTCGCTCGGCCGGATGCCGGTCGTCGACCGCAATCTGCTCCGAATCGCAACATACGAGATCTTCTACGCAGACGACGTACCCGACGCGGTCGCGGTGAGCGAAGCCGTACGCCTGGCGTCGGAGCTCTCGACGGACGAATCGCCCGGATTCGTCAACGGTCTGCTGGCTCGGCTGGTGGAGCTGAAGCCGACGCTTGTTGCGGAATGAGCAACACGGTGCGTCGTCCGGCTTGCGCTCATGTGACCGTTCGGTAAGGTCGCTGCTGCCCGCAAGGCCTCGTATGACGCCCGGAAGGCGCGATATCGCGCGTTCACGGAGTGCGCTTGTCTCTCGGATTTGTGGGCACTGTTCGCGCTGGACCTGATGCGCCGGGCGAACGGCCAAAGGGCCTGGCCGAGGGGAGGAAACGCATGGGCGGAAGTGACGGCGATGTTCAGCTGGCATTCGGCGACGGCTTGCCGTTCCGCGAGTGGGTCGAGGCCTACCAGGACGACCTGATCTTCTACACCCGCCAGCATGCGTTGCTGTCCCTCTACTGTGTCTTGGCCGCCGCGGTCATCGCGGTGGTGCTGGCGATGCTCGTCTATCGCTCCGAGCGGCTGTCCGGGCTCGCCATCAACTCGGTTTCGGTGGGTTTCACGCTGCCGTCGATCGCGCTGTTCGGCATCTTGATCCCGTTCCTGGGACGCAACATCGCAACCGTGTTCCCGGTCGTCGTGCTCTATTCGCTGCTGCCCGCGCTGCGCAACGCGATCGTCGGCCTCCAGTCGGTCGATCCGGCGATGCTCGACGCGGCGCGTGGCATGGGGATGAGCCGGTTCCGGATGCTGTGGCAGATCGAGCTGCCGCTCGCCTGGCCGGTGATCCTGGCGGGCTTACGCGTGTCGGCACAGTTGGCCGTCGGCATCGTGGCGATCGGCGCGATCGTCTACGACGTGGGTCTCGGCCAGTACGCCTTCAGCGCACTCGCCAACCTCGGATCGGCCAACACCGCCAACGAAGCGCTCGCGTGTGTGCTCTTCGTCGCCGCGATCGGCATCGCGTTCGATCTCGCGTTCGTCCTCGTCCGTCGCTTCACCACACCGAGGGGTATCCGTGTCTGACACCAAAGACGTCACGACCACACCGCAAGCCGACTCCGGCTCGGACGCGGCGGGCGTACCCATCGTGTTGGAGCAGGTCTCGAAGCGCTACCCCAGTGCGAAGTCAGCAGCCGTCGACGAGATCAGCATGGAGATCCCGGCCGGCGAGATCGTCATCCTGGTCGGGCCCTCGGGCTGTGGCAAGACGACGACGATGCGGATGATCAACCGGCTGATCGAGCCGACGTCGGGCAAGATCCGCATCGACGGCGAGGACGTGCTGTCGCTCGACGACGTCAAGCTTCGCCGCAAGATCGGCTACGTCATCCAGCAGATCGGCCTGTTCCCGCATCTGTCGATCACGCAAAACGTCTCGCTGGTTCCGCGCATGTTGAAGTGGGACAAGCGGCGGATCAACGACCGGGTCGACGAGATGCTGATGCTGGTCGGCCTCGAGCCCTCGGAGTTTCGCGACCGCTATCCGCGGCAGTTGTCCGGCGGTCAGCAGCAGCGGGTGGGAGTGGCCCGGGCGCTCGCCGCCGACCCGCCGGTCATGCTGATGGACGAGCCGTTCGGCGCGGTCGACCCGATCAACCGGGCCCGGCTGCAAGACGAGTTCCTGTCCGTACAGGAGAAGCTGCGCAAGACCATCGTCTTCGTCACCCACGACTTCGACGAGGCGATCAAGATGGGGGACCGGATCGCGGTCCTCGATCAAGGCGCCAAGATCGCGCAGTACGCCGCTCCCGAGGAGATCCTGTCGGGCCCGGCGAACGACTTCGTCGAAGGCTTCGTCGGCCAGGGTGCGACACTCAAGCGGCTGCAGTTGGAGCGGCTGGAGACACTCGATCTGCGTCCGGTCTCGGCCGCGGACAAGACCACCTCGCGGGTCCCGATCAACGCGACCCTGCACGGCGTGCTCGACGAGATGATCGCGACCGCCCAGGAGTCGCTCGTCGTCGTCAAGGACGACAAGCCGATCGGCTCGGTCTCGCTCGACGACGTACTCGCCCGAGTACGGGAGCTGCGCGCCGAAGCCGAGGCCAAGGAAGGGGCCTGAGGTGGCCGTCCAGCTGGAGCAGCGGCCACTGGACGAGGCCGCGACGAGCATCATCGAGACGGGACTACGTCCCGAGCGGTCCTTCGGCTGGCGGGACCTCGTCACGCCCGCGGTGTGTGCGGTCCTGGTGGCCACCGAGATCTGGTACCTGTCGACGCGCGATCTGGACGCTGTCGAGGCCAGCCAGCTCGAGGCCAGCAAGCTGTGGGACCAGACCATCCAGCACATCTGGATCAGCCTCGCGATCGCCGGCATGGTCCTGGGGGTCGCCATCCCGCTCGGTGTCTTGGTGACGCGCCGGCGGACCCGCTGGATCGCGCCGTTCGTATTGCTGGTCGGCAACGTCGGGCAGGCGGCTCCCACGGTCGGCCTGCTGGCCATCGTGGGCGGCTTCTGGCTCGGCTTCTGGGCCGTCGCGCTGATCCTCGGCGCCTATGCGATGCTCTCGGTCCTCCGCAACACGATCGTCGGCCTGCAACAGGTCGACCCCGGCGTGCTCGACGCCGCCCGCGGCATGGGGATGTCCCCGACGGCGATCCTGTTCCGCGTCGAGTTTCCGCTCGCCGTCCCGGTGATCGGCGCCGGTGCGCGTACCGCCCTGGTGCTCGCCGTCGCGACCGTGCCGCTGGGCCAGAACCTCGGTGCCGGCGGACTCGGCGCGACCTTGTTCGCAGGCATCGGGCAAAACCGGGACGTGACCATCGTCGCCGCGTCCCTGTTCATCGCCGTCCTCGCCGTCCTCATGGACTGGGTGGGCGCCATGGTGCAACGGCTGCTGACGCCGAAGGGCATCCGCGCGGCGTGACGGACTCGACTTCCCCCAGATATGCAGGAAAGGAACCCGATGAGACGGATCTTCAAGACACTCGTTGTCGGCGGAGCCAGCGGCGCGTTGCTGCTGTCTGGTTGCGGTCTTGGCGAGAAGGAGGACGAGGTCGAGGATGTCGGGGCCGGCTCGCAGGTCGATCCCGAAGCGCTCCAAGGCGTCGAGGTCACCGTCGGATCGAAGGAGTTCGACGAGCAACTGCTGCTCGGCCAGTTGACCCTGCTGATGCTCAACGCGGCCGGCGCCGAGGTCACCGACGGCACCGGCACCACCGGCAGCGAGGCGACCCGCCAGGCGCTGATCCAAGGCGACACCGACGTCTACTGGGACTACACCGGAACCGGGTGGGTCACCTACCTGCGGCAGGACGAGGTGATCTCCGACCCCCAGGAGCTCTACGAAGCCGTCCGCGACATGGATCTCCAGGAGAACAACGTCGTGTGGGGCGAGCCGGCTCCGTTCAACAACACCTATGCGTTCGGCACGACCCAGGAGTTCTCCGAGGAGAACGGCCTCGAGACGTTGTCGGACATGGCCGCCTACATCAACGACAACCCCGACTCCTCGGTCTGTGTCGCCAGTGAGTTCGTCGACCGGCCGGACGGCCTGCCGGGTGTCGAGTCGACGTACGGCATGGACATCTCGAACCTCAAGAACCTCGGCGACGCCTCCGGTGCGATCTACGCGCAGATCGACGACGGCGGCTGCGACTTCGGTGAGATCTTCACGACCGACGGCCGGATCCAGAACCTCGACCTCAAGGTGCTCGAGGACGACAAGGCGTTCTTCCCGCTCTACAACGGGACGCCGGTCGTGATGCGCGAGACCAACGAGGCCAACCCCGAGATCCTCGAGGTTCTGGCGCCGCTCGCCCAGGTGCTCGACAACGAGACAATGGTCGAGCTCAACGGACAGGTAGCCGAGGGGCTTCCGCCCGAGCAGGTCGCTGAGGACTTCCTGCGCGAGCAGGACTTCATCCAGTAGGCCCGTACACGGGACTGGCGCGTGGGTGGCCCCCAGGAGGGGTCACCCGCGCGTTGTCCGTACGTGACGGGTGCACCGTACGGACGAGGCGATCGGTGCCCGCGTCACGTACGGATATGGATCAGGACTGGTCGTTCGACGACCCGGCGTTGAGGACGCCCCACGCCACCATCTGGGCGGCGAGGACGCTCGGCTGCTCCTCGTAGATGACCGCCAGGGTGCGCAGGTCCTCCCGCCGGATGGACAGGACCTTCCCGTTGTAGTCGCCGCGCTGGGCCTGGATCGTCGCCGCGTACCGCAGCAACGGCCCGGCCTCCTCGGTGTCGAGCGCGCCGAGCTTCTCGAGGTCAAGGATCAACCGGGGCGGCGGCTCGGCCGCGGCGGCGCTGGTGCGGGTGCCGGGGAGGAGCTCCTCGATCGGTACGCCGTAGAAGCTGGCCAGCTCCGCGAGCTTCTGGACGGTGACCGCACGGTCGCCACGCTCGTAGGAGCCGATCACGACGGCCTTCCAGCGCCCCTTGGACTTCTGCTCGACCCCGTGCAGGGACAGACCCTGCTGCTGGCGGATGGCGCGCAGGCGAGCGCCGAGCTCTTTGCCGTACTGCTTCGTCATCACCGACTCCATCGATCGGGACCTGCGTCAGAGTGCCCCAATTCACTACGCAGCGTGACCATAGTTCGCGGAACGGCCACGGGTCAAGCCGCTCGGCGTGTCTGCTTTGCCCTCTGACCTGGGCACTAGCCGTTTGACGCGTCGTTTGGTGTGCGATGCGGCATTGGTCCGGACATCAGGACACCACGTCAATTCGAGCGGTGCCGGTGCCCGGACCGACCGCGAGCGGCTGATAACCTGCAGCCGTCCGACGTCCTTTAAGAGCCGTCCCGTGAGGCGGAGAAGGAGGTCCCGGTGGCTGCCGTCCACCCTGCTATTGGTCGGGTCGTCCTCGACGAGCGCGACATCGCTCGGGCGTTGACCCGCATCTCCCACGAAATCCTCGAACGCAATCGCGGTGCCGCCGATCTGGTGCTGCTCGGCATCCCCACGAGGGGAGTGCCGCTGGCCGAGCGCCTGGCGACCCGGATCCGCGACGTCGAAGCCGAGGCCGTTCCCTACGGCTCGCTCGACATCACCCCCTACCGCGACGACCTTCGGCTGCGACCCGCCCGGGCTCTCGAGCACACCGAGATCCCGACGACCGGTGTCGACGGCAAGGTCGTCGTCCTCGTCGACGATGTGCTGTTCTCCGGACGCACGATCCGGGCCGCTCTCGACGCCCTCAGCGACTTGGGCCGGCCGACCGCGATCCAGCTCGCGGTCCTGGTCGACCGGGGCCATCGAGAGCTGCCGATCCGAGCCGACTTCGTCGGCAAGAACCTACCCACCTCGGTGGTCGAACACGTCCGGCTGGCCTTGACCGAGGTCGACGGCCGCGACGAGGTCGTGATCGCCGACCGGTCGCGTGAGACGGAGGACTGATGGACCGCCATCTGCTGAGCGCATCCGACCTGAGTAGCGACGACGCCGCCCTCGTACTCGACACCGCAGAGGAGATGCGCTCGGTCGCCGAGCGCCCGATCAAGAAGCTGCCGACCCTGCGCGGCCGTACGGTGGTCAACCTCTTCTTCGAGGACTCCACCCGTACCCGCATCTCCTTCGAGGTCGCCGCCAAGCGGCTGTCGGCCGACACGATCAACTTCACCGCCAAGGGCTCGAGCGTGTCGAAGGGCGAGAGCCTCAAGGACACGGCACTGACCCTGCAGGCGATCGGCGCCGACGCCGTCGTCGTGCGGCACCACGACTCCGGGGCGCCGCACCGGCTGGCCCACGCGGGCTGGATCGACGGCTCCGTCGTCAACGCCGGCGACGGCACCCACGAGCATCCGACCCAGGCGCTGCTCGACGCGTTCACCATGCGACGCCACCTCGGCGACCTCAAGGGCCGCCGGATCGTCATCGTCGGCGACGTCCTGCACAGCCGGGTGGCGCGGTCCAACGCGCTGCTGCTGTCGACTCTCGGCGCCGAGGTGACCCTGGTCGGGCCGCCGACGCTGTTGCCGGTCGGAGTCGAGCGCTGGCCGGTCGAGATCAGCTACGACCTCGACCAGGCGTTGGCCAAGTGCGACGCGGTGATGATGCTCCGGGTGCAGAAGGAGCGGATGAACGCGTCGTACTTCCCGAGCGCGAGGGAGTACGCCCGGCGCTACGGACTCGACACGCGGCGGATGGCGCTGCTTCCGGAGCACGCTGTCGTCCTGCATCCGGGTCCGATGAACCGAGGCATGGAGATCACCGCCGACGTCGCCGACGCGGCGCGGTCGCTGATCGTCGAGCAGGTGACCAACGGCGTCGCGATCCGGATGGCCGTGCTCTACCTGCTGCTGTCCGGAGCACCGCCGGACTCGCGATTGCGGGATGGTGGCGGTCTCGACGGCGTCGAAAACGACCACGAACCCGCAATCGCAGGGGCCGCCGAGGAGGGCGCATCGTGACCGAGTCGTACCTGATCCGCGGGGCCGAGCCGCTCGGCGGCGGCGCTACCGACCTGCTGCTGCGCGACGGCCGCATCGTCGAGATCGGGCCGGGCCTCGACGCCGCCGACGCCACGGTCATCGCCGCCGACGGCCTCGTGGCGCTGCCGGGCCTGGTCGATCTGCACACGCACCTGCGCGAACCCGGTCGCGAGGACGCCGAGACCGTCACGTCCGGCTCCGCCGCGGCCGCGCTCGGAGGCTTCACCGCCGTACACGCGATGGCCAACACCGACCCGGTCGCCGACACCGCCGGTGTGGTCGAGCAGGTGTGGAACCTCGGTCGCGACGCGGGCCACTGCGACGTACACCCGATCGGTGCCGTGACCGTCGGCCTCCGGGGCGAGCGGCTGGCCGAACTCGGCGCGATGGCGGACTCCGCGGCGCGGGTCCGGGTGTTCTCCGACGACGGGAAGTGCGTCTCCGACGCCGTCCTCATGCGACGTGCCCTGGAGTACGTGAAGGCTTTCGACGGCGTCGTGGCCCAGCATGCGCAGGAGCCTCGGCTCACCGAGGGAGCCCAGATGAACGAGGGCGAGCTGTCCGGGGTGCTGGGCCTACGGGGTTGGCCGGCCGTCGCCGAGGAGGCGATCATCGCTCGCGACGCGCTGCTCGCCGGCCATGTCGGGTCGCGGCTGCACGTCTGCCACGTGTCGACGGCCGGCTCGGTCGAGATCGTCCGGTGGGCCAAGCAGAAGGGGTGGGACATCACCGCCGAGGTGACGCCGCATCATCTGCTGCTGACCGACGAGCTCGCCGCGACCTATGACCCGATCTACAAGGTCAACCCGCCACTGCGTACGGCCGAGGACGTCGAGGCACTGCGCGGCGCGCTCGCCGACGGCACGATCGACGTCGTGGCGACCGACCACGCGCCGCACACTGTCGAGGACAAGGAATGCGAGTGGGCAGCAGCCGCCTTCGGCATGCTCGGTCTCGAGACGGCCTTGTCGATCGCGCAGCAAACGATGGTCGACGCGGGCCGGCTCGACTGGGCCGGCGTCGCCGACCGGATGTCGACCCGGCCGGCGCGGATCGGCCGACTCGAAGGCCAAGGCAGACCGTTGGCCGAGGGCGAGACGGCCAATCTGGTGCTCTACGACCCGACGGTGACTCGCGCGATCGACCCGACCGAGTCGGCGTCGCTGTCGCGCAACACCCCTTACGCCGGTCGCGAGCTGCCGGGCCGCGTCGTCGCGACGTTCCTCCGGGGCCGTCCGACCGTGCTGGACAGGAAGCTCGCATGACGCCCCCACCCCCTCGCGCCGAGATTGCGCGTCTTCCCCACTTCTTCGCGCCGAGATTGCGCGTCTTCCCGACTCCACATAGGGAAGACGCGCAATCTCGACCGGACGACGGGAGGTCCGCATGAGTCCGAGCACGCCAGCGATCCTCGTGCTCGAGGACGGCCGGTCGTTTCGCGGCGAGGCCTACGGCGCGATCGGCGAGACCATCGGCGAAGCGGTGTTCGCGACCGGAATGACCGGCTACCAGGAGACGCTCACCGACCCGTCGTACCGGCGGCAGGTCGTGGTGATGACCGCACCGCACATCGGCAACACCGGCGTCAACGACGACGACACCGAGTCGGAACGGATCTGGGTCGCGGGCTATGTCGTACGCGATCCGGCCCGGCGGCCGAGCAACTGGCGGTCGAAGCGCGGTCTCGACGAGGATCTGGCCGCTCACGACGTCGTCGGCATCAGCGGCATCGACACGCGAGCGCTGACCCGGCATCTCCGCGAGCGCGGCGCGATGCGGGTCGGCATCTCCTCGGTCTCGACCGACGTCGACGCGCTGCTCGACACGGTCCGCACCGCGCCGGCGATGGAAGGCGCCGACCTGACCGGCGAGGTCACGACGACCGAGCCGTACGTCGTCGCGCCCGAGGGTCAGCGCCGCGGCTTCGTGGCGGCCGTCGACCTCGGCATCAAGGCGATGACGCCGCAGCTGCTCGCAGCGCGTGGGCTCGAGGTGCGGGTGCTGCCGGCGACCGCGTCGATCGACGACATCGAGGCGACCGGCGCCGACGGCGTGTTCTTCTCCAACGGGCCCGGCGATCCGGCGACGGCGGACCGGGCCGTCGAGTTGCTCCGCGGGGTGCTGCGTCGCGAGCTGCCGTACTTCGGCATCTGCTTCGGCAACCAGCTGTTCGGCCGCGCGCTCGGGCTCGGCACGTTCAAGCTGCGCTACGGCCATCGCGGGATCAACCAGCCCGTCATAGACCTCACGACCGGCAAGGTCGAGGTGACCGCGCACAACCACGGGTTCGCCGTCGCCTGGCCGGACAGCGAGACGCCTTCTCGCGCCGAGATTGCGCGTCTTCCCCATCCGGACGCGGGAAGACGCGCAATCTCGGCGCGAAGAAGTGGGGACGACGCGCGATCTCGGCGCGAAGAGTATGCGGCGGTGGAGACCGAGTTCGGGCCGGCGGAGGTGACCCACGTGTGTCTCAACGACGGTGTGATCGAGGGCCTCCGGCTCGTCGACCGGCCGGCGTTCAGCGTGCAATACCACCCCGAGGCGGCGGCCGGACCCCACGACGCGGCGCACCTCTTCGACCGCTTCGCCGCCGAGTTGTCAGCAACTATTCGGCCCCCAGCCCGAATAGTTGCTGACAACTCGACAGGGGACGACGACTGATGCCGCGGCGCGACGACATCGAGTCGGTGCTGGTCATCGGCTCCGGGCCGATCGTGATCGGGCAGGCGTGCGAGTTCGACTACTCGGGCACCCAGGCCTGCCGGGTCCTCAAGGACGAGGGCCTCCGGGTCGTGCTGATCAACTCCAACCCGGCGACGATCATGACCGACCCGGAGTTCGCCGACGCGACCTACGTCGAGCCGATCACGCCGGAGTACGTCGCGAAGGTGATCGCCAAGGAGCGGCCCGACGCGCTGCTCGCGACGCTCGGCGGCCAGACGGCGCTCAACACAGCAGTCCAGCTCGCAGAAACCGGAATCCTCGACGAACACAACGTCGAGCTGATCGGCGCGTCGATCGAGGCGATCGAGTCCGGCGAGAACCGCCAGTCTTTCAAGCGGATCGTCGAGTCGCTGCCGAGCGAGTGGCAGGCCGAAGTGGCCCGCTCCACGATCTGCCACTCGATCGACGAGTGCCTGACCGCCGTCGAGGACCTCGGCTACCCGGTCGTCGTACGCCCGTCGTACACCCTCGGCGGCGCCGGCTCCGGCCTGGCGTACGACGAAGCCGACCTCCGGCGCATCGTGACCGCCGGTCTCGACGCCAGCCCGACCAGCGAAGTGCTCCTCGAGGAGTCGATCCTCGGCTGGAAGGAGTACGAGCTCGAGGTGATGCGCGACCGGGCGGACAACGTCGTGATCGTGTGCTCGATCGAGAATCTCGACCCAATGGGCGTCCACACCGGCGACTCGATCACGGTGGCGCCGGCGATGACGCTGACCGACCGGGAGTACCAGCGGCTGCGCGACATCGCGATCGGCATCATCCGGGCGGTCGGGGTCGACACCGGCGGCTGCAACATCCAGTTCGCGGTGCATCCCGACAACGGCCGGATCGTCGTCATCGAGATGAACCCCCGCGTCTCGCGATCGAGCGCGCTCGCCTCCAAGGCGACCGGCTTCCCGATCGCGAAGATCGCCGCCAAGGTCGCGATCGGCTACACCCTCGACGAGATCCCCAACGACATCACGCAGGAGACGCCGGCGAGCTTCGAGCCGACCCTCGACTACGTCGTCGTCAAGGTGCCGCGGTTCGCGTTCGAGAAGTTCCCGGCGGCCGATTCCACGCTGACCACGCACATGAAGTCGGTCGGCGAGGCGATGGCGATCGGCCGCAACTTCACCGAGGCGCTCAACAAGGCGCTGCGGTCGCTGGAGCGAGCGGACGCACCGTTCTCGTGGGCCGAGCCGCCGGGTGACGTCGACGAGCTGCTCGAGCGAGTACGTACGCCGCGCGAGGGCCGACTGCGGCTGGTCATGGACGCGATCCGGGCCGGTGCGACCGTCGAGCAGCTCCACGACGCCACCGGGATCGACCCGTGGTTCCTCGACCAGCTCGTCCTCGTCGACGAGGTCGCGGGCCAGGTCGCGTCGCCGCCGCAGCTCGATCCCGACATGCTCCGGCTGGCGAAGCGGCACGGCTTGTCCGACGCCCAGATCGGCGCGCTACGTGGCATGCGCGACGACGTCGTCCGCGGGGTCCGCCACGCCCTCGGCATCCGGCCGGTCTACAAGACCGTCGACACCTGCGCGGCCGAGTTCGCGGCTCGGACGCCCTACCACTACTCCTCCTACGACGAGGAGACCGAGGTCGCGCCGCGTGACAAGCCGGCCGTCTTGATCCTCGGCAGCGGCCCGAACCGGATCGGCCAGGGCATCGAGTTCGACTACTCCTGCGTCCATGCGTCGCTGGCGCTCGCCGAGGCCGGATACGAGACGGTCATGGTCAACTGCAATCCCGAGACCGTGTCGACCGACTACGACACCTCCGACCGGCTCTACTTCGAACCGCTGACGCTGGAGGACGTGCTCGAGATCGTCCACGCCGAGCGGCAGGCCGGCCCGATCGCAGGTGTCGTGGTCCAGCTCGGTGGCCAGACGCCCCTCGGCCTGGCGCAGGGCCTGGCCGACGAGGGCGTGCCGATCGTCGGCACCTCGCCCAGCGCGATCCACCTCGCCGAGGACCGTGGGTCGTTCGGCCAGGTGCTTGCCGAGGCCGACCTGCCCGCGCCGAAGCACGGCACCGCCACGTCGTTCGCCGGCGCGAAGCGGATCGCCGACGAGATCGGCTACCCGGTCCTCGTCCGCCCGTCCTACGTCCTCGGGGGCCGTGGCATGGAGATCGTCGACGACGACAAGTCGCTCGCGGACTACATCCAACGCGCCACACAGATCTCGCCGGAGCATCCGGTGCTCGTCGACCGGTTCCTCGACGACGCCGTCGAGATCGACGTCGACGCGCTCTACGACGGGCACGAGCTGTTCCTCGGTGGCGTCATGGAGCACATCGAGGAGGCCGGCGTCCACTCCGGTGACTCGTCGTGCGCCATCCCGCCGATCACGCTCGCTCGCGACGAGGTGGAGCGGATCCGCCGGTCGACCGAGGTGATCGCCCGCGGCGTCGGCGTAAGCGGACTGCTCAACGTGCAGTACGCGCTGACGTCCGACGTGCTGTACGTGCTCGAGGCCAACCCGCGGGCGTCGCGGACCGTCCCGTTCGTGTCAAAGGCCACGTCGACTCCGCTCGCCAAGGCCGCCGCCCGCGTCATGCTCGGCGCGACGATCGCCGACCTGCGGTCCGAGGGCATCCTGCCCGCCGACGGCGACGGCGGTGATCCGCCTGCCGGTGCGCCGATCGCCGTGAAGGAAGCCGTCATGCCGTTCAACCGGTTCCGCACCCTCGACGGCAAGACCGTCGACACCGTGCTCGGGCCGGAGATGCGCTCGACCGGCGAGGTGATGGGCGTCGACGCCGGCTTCGGCACCGCCTTCGCCAAGGCGCAGGTCGCGACGTTCGGCGGCATCCCCACCAAGGGCACCGCGTTCGTCTCGATGGCCAATCGCGACAAGCGGCACATGATCTTCCCGATCAAGCGGCTGGCCGACCTCGGCTTCGAGATCCTCGCGACCAGCGGCACCGCCGCCGTGCTGCGCCGCAGCGGCGTCGACGCCCAAGTGATCCGCAAGCTGTCCGAGTTGCCGCCCGACGAACCTGGGCCGGACGACTCGACGATCGTCACCAAGATCCTCGACGGCGAGATCGACCTCGTCGTCAACACCCCGCACGGCACGACGGTCGGCGGCAGTCCGCGGATGGACGGCTACGAGATCCGCACCGCCGCGATCCGGGCGAACATCCCGTGCATCACGACGGTCCAGGGCCTGGCGGCCGCGGTGCAGGGCATCGAGGCGTTGCTGGAGGGCGACGTCCGGGTCGCGTCCCTTCAGGAGTGGGGGAGTCGGTTCCGGTGGCGGTGACACACCCGATCGAGGCGCTCACCGACAATGCGCCGTTGCAGGCAGCGGCTGAGGTGGTCTCGCTTGCTCCGGTCGCGGACTACTTCCTGCTGACGCTGTCGGCGCCGGGGATCGCGGAGCGCGTCCGGCCCGGTCAGTTCGCCGCGCTCGCGGTCGGCGGTCCGCAGTCGGGGATGCTGCTGCGGCGGTCGTTCTCGATCTATCGCGCCGGTGCCGAGGACGACACCGTGGCGATCGTCTTCGCCGTGCACGGCAAGGGCACCGCATGGCTCGCCGGTCTCCGGCCGGGAGACCCGGTCGACACGGTCGGCCCGCTGGGCCGGCCCTTCGCGCTTCCCGAGCAGCCGGCGCCGTGCCTGCTGATCGCGGGCGGCTACGGCAGTGCGCCGATGTTCGGCCTGGCGGAGCGGCTTCGCGAGCGTGGGTGTGCCGTCCACATGGTGCTCGGCGCGGCCAGCGAGCCGCGGCTGTTCGGCGTCGACGAGGCGAAGCGGGTCGCGGACTCCGTGACCGTGACGACCGAGGACGGCTCGAGCGGCGTACGCGGCCTCGTCACCGACGTTCTGCCGGATCTCGTCTCGCGCACCGGCGCTCGCGCGTTCTACGCCTGCGGGCCGATGGGGATGCTCCGTGCGGTCGCGGCCGTCGCCGAGCGCCACGAGGTTCCGAGCCAGTGTGCCGTCGAAGAGGCGATGGCGTGTGGGGTCGGGGTGTGCATGACCTGCGTGCTGCCCGTGGTCGGCGACGACGGCCGTACCCGCATGATGCGCTCCTGCGTCGACGGACCCGTGTTCGAGGGCGACCGGGTCCGGTGGGGCGCCGTCGACACGATCCCCGAGGACACCGTGGGCGCTCCGGTCGGAGGCGGCCACTGATGAGCACACATCTCGCGCAATCTCGACGCGAAAGTCTGGGCCGCTGATGAGCGACATCGACCTCACGACCGATCTGGCCGGCGTCGCGCTGCCCAACCCGGTGATGACCGCGTCCGGCTGCGCCGCCGCGGGCCGCGAGCTCGACCAGTTCTTCGACGTCGGCGAGCTCGGGGCGTTCGTCACCAAGTCGATCATGCGCGACGCGCGGTCCGGTCGGCCGACGCCTCGGATGGCCGAGACGCCGTCGGGGATGCTCAACTCGATCGGTCTGCAAGGCCCCGGCATCGACGCCTTCCTCGCCGACGATCTGCCGTGGCTGGTGCGCCGGGGGGCCCGTCCCGTCGTGTCGATCGCCGGCTCGACCGTGGGGGAGTACGCCGAGCTCGCCCGCCGGGTCGGCAGCAGCGCTGGAGTCGCGGCGGTCGAGGTCAACATCTCGTGCCCGAACGTCGAGAATCGCGGTCTGGTCTTCGCCTGCGATCCGGGTCCGGCCGCCGGTGTCGTGGCGGCGGTGCGCCGTGAGGTGCCGGCGGAGATCCCGGTGTTCGCCAAGCTCTCGCCCGACGTCACCGACATCGTGACGATCGCCGAGTCGGTCATGGCCGCCGGCGCCAGCGGCCTGTCGATGATCAACACCCTGCTCGGCATCGCGATCGATCCCGACACGCTCCGACCGGTGCTCGGCGGGGTGACGGGTGGTCTGTCGGGTCCCGCCGTACGCCCCGTGGCACTGCGCTGTGTCTGGCAGGTCCATGCCGCGATGCCCGACGTGCCGATCATCGGCATCGGCGGCATCCGGACCGGATTCGACGCCCTGGAGTTCCTGCTCGCCGGCGCGACCGCCATCCAGGTCGGCACGGTGATCTTCCACGACCCGTCAGCGCCGATGCGCGTCGTATCGGAGCTCGCCACCGAGCTTGCCGACCGAGGCCTCGGATCGGCGGCCGAGGCCGTCGGTCTCGCCCATCGACCTGGGGTCGACGCATGACCGACGCTTTTGGCGCTCGACTGCGCACCGCGATGGACACCCGTGGGCCGTTGTGCGTCGGGCTCGATCCGCATGTGTCGTTGCTCGAGGCATGGGGGCTGCCGGACACCGCGTACGGCCTCGAACAGTTCGCGATGACGATCGTCGACGCGCTGGCCGACCGGATCGCGGTCGTCAAACCGCAGTCGGCGTTCTTCGAGCGGCACGGCTCGGCCGGCGTCGCCGTACTCGAGCGGGCCATCGAGGCCGCGCGCGAGTACGGCGCTCTCGTCCTCCTCGACGTGAAGCGCGGCGACATCGGCTCCACCGTCGGCGCCTACGCCGACGCCTATCTCGGGCCGACGTCGCCGCTCGCAGCGGACGCGATCACCGTGCATCCCTACCTCGGCTTCGGCGCCCTGCGCCCGTTCGTCACGACGGCGCTGGAGCACGACCGTGGCGTCTTCGTCGTGATCTTGTCGTCCAACCCCGAGGGACCCGAAGTACAGCAGGCCAGCCAGGACGGCCAGACGGTCGCCGGCACGATGCTGCGCCACGTCGCCGATCTCAACGCGGGCGTCGAGCCGATGGGTTCGATCGGCGCGGTCGTCGGCGCCACGATCGGCCAGACCGACGAGGATCTCGCGATCAACGGGCCGTTGCTGGCGCCCGGCTTCGGCGCGCAGGGCGGCACGGTGGACGACCTGCGTCGCGTGTTCGGATCCGCCCTGCCGAACGTCGTACCGACCACCTCACGCGCGGTCCTCGCCGCCGGGCCGGACCCGGTCGGGTTGCGCGAAGCGGCGGCCAAGATCGCCGACAGCCTGACCTCCTGAGCGGCACCGGAGCCGGTGGCGACCTTCGGCGCCACGCCGTGGCAACCGGCCGTGAACCACGGGTCAACTCGTCATCACGAGATTTCGGGTCGCAACGGTGCCGGCGGGACGTCGCGCCGAAGCTTTGGTGAGCCGTCGCTGTGTCAGAGTTGGCGACTCGAAACGCCCGCATGCAATGACAAGGAGAACACCAGAATGAAGAAGTACGCAGCCTTCGCTGCCTCGGTGGCGACCAGCGCAGCCGCGCTGGTCGGTTGTGGAGGCGAGGACGACTTCTGCGGTGAGGCCGAGGACATCGCCTCCAACGCCTCGGGCGACACGATTCAAGAGCTCGCCGACTCCGCGCCGGACGAGATCGCGGACGACTTCCAGGTGCTGGCCGACGGCATGGCCGACCCGGCGTCGGCCGACCAGGCCGCCCTCCAGGAGGCGCAGTCGAACATCGAGGCGTGGGGCAACGACAACTGCGACAACTGAGCCCCGGCTGGACGAAGGGGCGCGGCGATCGCTCGCCGCGGCCCCTTTCGCCTGCCTCCACCCGTCGCGCGGATGCCCGCTCACTAAATGGTTCGAAAACCCTAAACCGGTCACCACTGCGGTTCGGGTGACGAGTTCACTCGTCAACCGTCCAGATCGTTTGCCCTACATGGCCAACCATCGCTAGTTTCCTGGTGCGTAGTCGATCTCATCCGCCGTGACCTCGAGGTGACCCCGTGGCTCTTCCGCCCCTTACTCCCGAACAGCGCCAAGCAGCACTGGAGAAGGCCGCTGCCGCGCGGCGTGAGCGAGCCGAGGTCAAGAACCGGCTCAAGCACTCGGGCGCCTCCTTGCACGACGTTCTCAGCGAGGGCCAGCGCAACGAGGTCATCGGCAAGATGAAGGTCCTCGATCTTCTGCAGTCCATGCCAGGGCTCGGCAAGGTGCGCGCCAAACAGCTCATGGAGCGCATCGGCATCGCCGAGACCCGCCGCGTGCGTGGCCTAGGAGTGAATCAGATCTCCGCGCTCGAGCGTGAGTTCGCCGACCAAGGCTGAGCCGGGCCGATCCCGGCTGGTGGTGCTGGCCGGTCCGACAGCGGTCGGCAAGGGGACCGTGGCCGCCCGGGTGCGCGAGAACCATCCCGAGGTGTGGCTTTCGGTCTCGGTCACGACGCGGCGTCCGCGGCCGGGGGAGATCGACGGCGTCCACTACCATTTCGTCGACGATGCGCGTTTCGACGAGATGATCGCGGCCGGCGACCTGCTGGAGTGGGCCCTCATCCACGGCGCCGCGCGCTACGGAACCCCACGGCAGCCGGTCCTCGATGCACTGGCCGACGGCCGGCAGGCGCTGCTCGAGATCGACCTGCAGGGCGCTCGCCAGATCCGCGAGACCATGCCGGACGCGTTGTACGTGTTCCTGGCCCCGCCGAGCTGGGACGAGCTCGTACGCCGGCAGATCGGGCGTGGCACCGAGGACGCCGCCGAACGGGAGCGGCGACTCGAAACGGCACGCGGGGAGCTGGCCGCCGAGTCGGAGTTCGATGTGACCATCGTCAACCGCGAAGTCGAGCAGGCGTGCGAGGAGTTGATAGCCTTGTTGCGATCGGAGACCGATCATCCGACCCACCACACTGATTGAGGCTTACCTGTGTCCGGAACCGCTGCCGAGGGGATCACCAACCCGCCCATCGACGACCTGCTCACCAAGACCGACTCGAAGTACAAGCTGGTTCTCTACGGTGCCAAGCGGGCTCGGCAGATCAACGCGTACTACTCGCAGCTGGGCGAGGGCCTTCTCGAGTACGTCGGGCCGCTCGTCGACACTCACGTACAGGAGAAGCCGCTGTCCATCGCGCTGCGCGAGATCGAGTCCGACCTCCTGACCGTCGAGGACATCGTCGAGGGCGAGGGCGAGCCGACGGCGCAGGGAGAGACGTCCTAGCCAGGTCGTCATGACCACGCCGACGGAAGCCCCGTCGCCGGAGGGCGGCTCGACGCCGCCGCGCCGGCTCCGGGTGGTTCTCGGCGTCGGTGGCGGCATCGCCGCCTACAAGGTCTGCGAGGTTCTTCGCGGGCTCACCGAGTCCGGTCACGACGTCCGCGTCGTCCCGACCGACTCGGCGCTGACGTTCGTCGGCGCGGCGACCTGGGAGGCGCTGTCCGGCCATCCCGTCCACGCCGGAGTGTTCGACGACGCCCACGAGGTGCCGCACGTGCAGCTGGGCCGGCAGGCCGACCTCGTCGTCGTCGCACCGGCGACGGCCAACCTGCTGGCCAAGGCCGCGCACGGCATCGCCGACGACCTGCTGACCAACACGCTCCTGACCGCGCGTTGCCCGATCGTCTTCGTGCCCGCGATGCACACGGAGATGTGGGAGCATCCGGCGACTGCCGACAACGTGGCGACCCTGCGCGAGCGGGGCGCCATCGTCATGGAGCCCGATGTCGGCCGGCTCACCGGCGCCGACACCGGCAAGGGCCGGCTGCCGGAGCCTGCCCAGATTCTCGAACAGCTACGGGTCTTGCTGCGCCGCGGCGTCGACGGTCTCGAGCCCGATCTGACCGGGCGGCACGTCGTCATCTCGGCCGGCGGCACCCGGGAGTATCTCGACCCCGTGCGCTTCCTCGGTAATCGCTCGTCGGGCCGGCAGGGATTCGCGCTCGCGAGTACAGCGCTCGCCCGCGGCGCCCGGGTCACGGTCGTCGTCGCCAACGTGTCGCAGCCACCGCCCGCCGGCGTCGACGTCGTACGCGTGGACACGACCGCCGAGCTTCGCGAGCAGATGCTCAGCGTGTCGCTGGAGGCGGATGCGGTCGTGATGGCGGCAGCCCCTGCCGACTTCCGGCCGGTGCACCCGAGCGACGTGAAGATCAAACGGGCCGGCGACGGCTCGGCGCCGAGCATCGAACTCACCCAAAACCCCGACATCCTCGCCGAGCTGGTCGCCAGCCGCAGCGGCAAGGAACCGATCATCGTCGGGTTCGCCGCCGAGACGGGCGACGCCGCGGGCAGTGTCGCCGAGCACGGGCACGAGAAGCTCGCCCGCAAGGGTTGCGACTTCCTGGTGGTCAACGACGTCAGCGCCGGCAAGGTCTTCGGCCAGCCGGTCAGCGAGGCGGTCATCCTGGGCGCCGACGGGTCGACCACGCCGGTCCCGCAGGGTCCGAAGGAGGACATCGCCGACGCCGTCTGGGACCTGGTCACCCGCCGCCTCGCCTGAGCCCCAAACCCTTCCCACCGAGATTGCGCGTCTTCCCCACAGAAGGCACCTTCCACCAGCCTCAGAACGACCTGGGTGGGCAGACGCGCAATCTCGGCGCGAAGAGGGGCCCGGCGGTCTCGACAGGTGACACGGAGGTCGGCGGCGGCCAGTCCGGTTAGGCTGGGGCGAAACCCCCAACAGATTGGGAGCAATGTGAGCCGACTGTTCACCTCCGAGTCCGTGACCGAGGGGCATCCGGACAAGATCGCCGACCAGATCAGCGACAGCGTCCTCGACGCCTTACTCAGGGAGGATCCGCACAGTCGGGTCGCTATCGAAACGCTGGTCACCACCGGTCTGGTCGTCGTCGCCGGCGAGGTGACGACCGAGGCGTACGCCGATATCCCGACCATCGTGCGCGAGCGGATCGTCGAGATCGGCTACGACTCGTCGAAGAAGGGCTTCGACGGCAACTCCTGCGGCGTGCAGTTGTCGCTCGACGCGCAGTCGCCGGATATCGCGCAGGGGGTCGACGACGCCTACGAGGAGCGTTCCGAGCAGTCGACCGACCCGCTCGACCGGCAGGGCGCGGGCGACCAGGGCCTGATGTTCGGCTTCGCCTGCGACGAGACGCCGGAGCTGATGCCGCTCCCGATCACGATCGCCCACCGGCTCGCCCAGCGCCTCGCCGACGTACGCCGGGACGGCACGATGGCCTACCTCCGGCCGGACGCCAAGACCCAGGTCACCATCGACTACGAAGGCGATCGACCGGCGAGCGTCGACACGGTGGTGGTGTCCACCCAGCACGCGTCGGACATCGACCTCGACGCGATGCTGACGCCGGACGTACGCAAGCACGTCGTCGACGCCGTCCTCGACAGGTTCGATATCGACCACAGTGGCTACCGGCTGCTGGTGAACCCGACCGGCCGGTTCGAGATCGGCGGGCCGATGGGCGACGCCGGGCTCACCGGCCGCAAGATCATCATCGACACCTACGGCGGCATGGCTCGCCACGGCGGCGGCGCGTTCAGCGGCAAGGACCCGAGCAAGGTCGACCGTTCCGCGTCCTACGGCATGCGATGGGTCGCCAAGAACGTCGTGGCCGCCGGTCTCGCCCGCCGTTGCGAGGTGCAGGTGGCATACGCGATCGGCAAGGCGCAGCCGGTCGGCTTCTATGTCGACTGCTTCGGCACCGAGACCGTGCCGGCCGGGCAGATCGCGTCCGCAGTACGTGAGGTGTTCGACCTCCGGCCGGCGGCGCTGATCCGCGATCTCGACCTGCTGCGGCCGATCTACGCGCCGACCGCGGCCTACGGGCACTTCGGTCGCGAGCTGCCCGCGTTCACCTGGGAGGGCACCGACCGCGCCGACGCGCTGCGGGCGGCCGCCGGGGCGTGACACCGTCGGACGCGCACCCGTGAGAGAAGCGATCTTGCGAAACACGCCTGGCGTGTCGCGCAATTTCGGTCCTCCCAGGGACTGCGCGGTCGTCTTCGACATCGGCGGCGTCCTGCTCGACTGGGATCCGAGGCACCTGTTCCGCGAGGTCATCGCCGACGAGGACACCCGGGAGTGGTTCCTTCGTGAGGTGTGCTCACCGGCGTGGAACCTGAGACAGGACAAAGGGCGTTCCTGGGCCGACGCCGCCGCCGAGGCGATCGGCCGCCATCCGGAGCACGAGTCCTGGATTCGCACCTACGACGAACGCTGGATCGAGACGATCGGCGGCGTCGACGCCGAGGTCGTCGCAGTCGTACGCGAGCTGCGCCGCAACGGCGTCCCGGTCTACGCGCTGACCAACTACTCCGCCGAGAAGTGGGTGCTCACTCGTGAGCACATCGACGTGTTGGACGAGTTCGACGGCGTCGTCGTGTCGGGGGAGGAGCGGGTCGCCAAGCCCGACGAACGGATCTACCGGATCCTGCTCGAACGCCACGGGTTGGACCCGGCGCGGACGTTCTTCACCGACGACGTCGCCGCCAACGTCGACGCTGCCCGTGCCGTCGGGATCGACGCCGTACGGTTCACCGGCGTCACGGAGCTTCGGGCGCACCTCGCGAAGCGTGGACTGATCGCCGAAGAGCCTGTGGACGAGCGCCCAGGCGTCTGAATCGGCTGGTAGAAACCAAGGCGTGGACGAGACCGATCCGGGTGGGGCGGAGCAACTGGCCCTGGTGCGCGACGCGGTGCGCAAGCAGCGCCCGAAGCGCACTCCGGCCGCGGCCGAGCAGTTGCCGATCGCTCGCGTGGCGGTCGACCTGCCGCTGGCGCACCTGGATCGGCCGTTCGACTACCTCGTCACACAGGAGCAGGACGAGTCGGCCCGGCCCGGCTGCCGGGTACGGGTGCGGTTCGCCGGTCAGCTGCTGGACGGCCTGCTGCTCGATCGGGTCGAGACGTCGGACCACGCCGGCCGGCTCGGTCGTCTCGAGCGGGTCGTCTCGTCCGAGGTCGTGTTGCGTCCTGACATCGCCCGGCTGTGTCGCACCATCGCCGACCGCTACGCCGGCACGTTCGCCGATGTCGCTCGGCTCGCCGTCCCGCCTCGACATGCTCGCGAGGAGAAGACCGAGCGGGATCTGCCCACAACGGGGTCGCTGCCGATCGTGGACGGCACGCCGTGGGAGTCCCACGACGGGACCGCCCGCCTGCTCGACCCGCTCGCCTCCGGCGCCAGTCCACGGGCCTGCGTGCCGACACTGCCCGGCGCCGACTGGCCGACGCTGCTCGCCGAAGCGGTCCTCGCGACGCTGCACTCGGGACGCGGCGCGGTCGTGTGCCTGCCCGATGTACGTGACGTCGACCGCCTCGACGCCGCGTTGGCGACCGTGCTCGGCGGCCCCGACCGCCATGTCGTCCTCACCGCCGCACTCGGGCCGCAGGCGCGCTACCGCGCCTTCCTTGCCCTGGCCCGAGGCGACGTCGCGGTGGCGATCGGCAATCGAGCCGCGGCGTTCGCGCCGGTGCACGACGTCGGCCTCGTGGCGGTCTGGGACGACGGCGACGACCTGCATGCCGAGCCGCGAGCGCCCTACCCCCACGCCCGCGAGATCCTGCTCACCAGGGCGCTCGAGGCGGACGCCGCCGTGCTGCTCGCGAGCCCGGCCCGGTCGGTCGAGGCGCAGGCGCTCGTGGAGTCCGGATGGTGCGCCGACATCGCGGCCGACTCCGATCGGCGGCGGCGCGCCGGTCCCAGGATCGTGGTCGCCGGTGCCTCGCCGAGCGCGCCGGGGCGCGATCCCGCCGGCCGGGGCGCTCGACTCCCACACGAGGCCCAGACCGTCCTGCGCGAGAGCGCCCCGGCCGGCCCGGTGCTGGTCAGCGTGCCTCGCAGCGGCTACCGACCCGCCTTGGCCTGTCGCACCTGTCATGCGCCCGCGCGCTGCGCCACCTGCCAGGGGCCGCTGGCGCAGCCGGAGTCGGCGGCCGCGCCGGCCTGTCGCTGGTGCGGCACGGTCGCCGCCGACTGGGTCTGCGCCGAGTGCGGTGGCACCGACCTGCGCGCCCCCGTGATCGGCGAGCGCCGGACCGCCGAGGAGATCGGCCGCGCCGCGACCGGTGTCCCGGTCCGGACCTCGTCGGGCGACCGGGTGCTCGACCGGATCGACGACCGGCCGCAGGTGATCGTCGCGACTCCGGGTGCTGAGCCGGTGGCCGACGGCGGCTACGCCGCGGCGCTCATCCTCGACGCATCACTCGTGCTGACCCGTGCCGACTTGCGCACCGGCGAGGAGGCGGTCCGGCGCTGGTCCCATGTCGTCGCGCTGGTGCGCTCTGCCGCCGACGGCGGTCGGGTGGTCCTGGTCGGGTCACCCTCGGCGCCGCCGGTCCAGGCGCTCGTGCGGTCCGATCCGATCGGCTTCGCCGCGAGGGAGCTGGCCGAGCGCCGGTCGGCCCGGTTGCCACCGGCGGTCCGGCTCGCGACCGTGACCGGCCCCCCGGACGAGGTAGCGCCGCTGCCTGCCGAGTCGTGGCCGGACCCGAGCGAGGTGCTGGGACCCGTGCCTACCGACGACGACGATGTGCGCCTGGTGATCCGGGTCCCGCGCCGACTCGGATCGGCGCTGTCGTCGACGCTGCAGCGCATCCAATCCCAGCGCAGTGCGCGCAAGGCGCCGGTCTTGCGGATCCGGATCGACCCCTATGAGCTGGACTGACCTTCCTACAGTGGCCTCCCTACACTGGCCCCGCGGGCCGATCGCAGTCCCGCTCGCCGCCACCCCCACGGCTGCCCTTCGACAGGAGCCCACGCCCCATGGCCATTCGCCCGATTCGACTGTTCGGTGACCCCTTGCTGCGTACCAAGGCGGCTCCGGTGACCGACTTCGACGCCGAGTTGCGCGCCCTGGTCGCTGACCTGACCGACACGATGCTCGACGCACCCGGATCCGGTCTGGCCGCGCCGCAGTTGGGAGTCGGGCTTCGCGTGTTCACCTACAACGTCGACGGCGACGTCGGCCATCTGGTCAATCCGGAGCTCGACCTGTCCGACGAGACCCAGCTCGGTCCCGAGGGCTGCCTGTCGATCCCTGACCTGACGTTCGAATGCCTACGGGCCCTGCGGACCGTCGCCAAGGGCTTCAACTTGTACGGTGACCCCGTCACCATCGAGGGGTCGGACCTGCTGGCCCGGGCACTGCAGCACGAGACCGACCATCTCGACGGCATCCTGTTCGTCGACCGGCTCGATCGCGCGACGCGCAAGGCCGCGATGCGCGCGATCCGGGAGGCCGAGTGGTCCGGCGCTCCGGCACCGACCGTGAAGGTCTCGCCGCATCCCATGTTCGGCAAGGGAATGTGACCGGTGCGGTTGGTCTTCGCCGGTACGCCGGACGTCGCGCTGCCGTCGCTCGAGACGCTGGTCGCCAGTCGGCACGAGGTCGTCGCCGTCGTGACCCGTCCGGAGTCGCGGTCGGGACGCGGCCGGCGCCCACGGCCGTCGCCGGTCGCGGTCCGGGGAGCCGAGCTGGGCGTGCCGGTGCTGACGCCGGCGCGACCGAGCGAGCCCGACTTCGTCGAGCAGCTGCGTGAGCTCGCCCCGGACTGCTGCCCGGTCGTCGCCTACGGCGCACTGCTCCCGAAGGACGTGCTCGACATCGCGGCGCATGGGTGGGTCAATCTGCACTTCTCGCTGCTGCCGGCCTGGCGCGGCGCGGCGCCTGCACAGCACGCGCTGCTCGCCGGCGACGCAGTGACCGGCGCGACGACCTTCCGGATTGTCAAGGAGCTCGACGCCGGTCCGACCTTCGGGACCGTGACGGAGGCGATCCGCCCGACCGACACGGCCGGCGAGTTGCTCGACCGGCTGGCGGTCGCCGGCGCGCCGTTGCTCGTCGACACGATCGACCATCTCGAACTCGGTGATCTCGAGGCTCAGCCACAGCCCGGTGACGGCATCTCGTACGCGCCGAAGATCACGACCGACGACGCCCGCATCCGGTGGATGGAGCCGGCCTTCGCGGTCGATCGCCGAATCCGGGCGTGCACCCCGTCTCCAGGCGCCTGGACGACGCTCGACGGCAGTCGGCTGAAGATCGGGCCGGTACGGCTGCTTCCCGACGTCGTCGGGCTCGCGCCGGGCGAGCTCGACGTCGGTCGCGACTACGCGTACGTCGGCACCGCCACGCACGGGGTCGCACTCGGCGACGTGCAGCCGCCCGGCAAGCGCGCGATGGAAGCCGCCGCCTGGGTGCGCGGCGCGCGGCTGGAGGGTCGGGTCCGCCTTGGCGCCGACGAGAGCTGAGATCGACCCGGCTCGTTCCGTCGCCCTCGACGTGCTGGCTGCGGTACGAGAGCGCGACGCCTACGTCAACCTGCTGCTGCCGGCGCTGCTCGCCGAGCGCGGGATCTCGGGCCGGGACGCGGCGTTCGCGACCGAGCTCGCGTCAGGAACGCTCCGGATGCACGGCCTCTACGACGCCGTCATCGCCCACCTGGTGAGTCGGCCGCTGGCCGACGTCGATCCGCTCGTTCTCGACATCCTGCGCCTCGGGTGCCATCAGCTGCTGTCGATGCGGGTTCCCTCGCACGCCGCCGTATCGACCAGCGTCGACCTGGTCCGGGCCCGCGTCGGCCGGCGTCCGGCGGGCTTCGTCAACGCGGTGCTGCGCCGAGTCGCGAGCACCGACCTCGACGGCTGGATCGCGCAGGTCGCACCCGATCGGGCCGACGACCCACTCGGCCACCTGGCGGTCCGGCACAGCCATCCCCGATGGATCGTCGGCGCCCTGCACGAGGCCCTCGGCCGCGACGTCGACGAGACCGAACGGCTGCTCGCCGCCGACAACGAACCGCCCGCGGTCACCCTGGCGGCCCGGCCGGGCCGTTCGACCACCGACGAGCTGCTCCGCGTCGACGGCGCGTCGCGTGGGCGGTGGTCGCCGTACGCGGTCCGCCTCGCCAGGGGCAATCCGGCCGAGATTCCCGCCGTACGCGAGGGACGTGCCGGTGTCCAGGACGAGGGCTCGCAGCTCGTCGCCGTGGCGCTGGCGCATGCGTCGCTCGACGGTGCGGACGCGCGTTGGCTCGACCTGTGCGCCGGTCCGGGTGGCAAGGCGGCCCTGTTGGCGGGTCTCGTGGGGGAGCAGGACGGGCTGCTGCTCGCGAGCGATCGGCAGCCGCATCGGGCGCGGCTCGTCGCCCGGGCCGTCGAGGGCGTGTCGTCGGCGCGGGTGATCGTGGCCGACGGCACGGCGCCGGCGTGGCGTCGAGGCGGGTATGACCGGGTGCTGCTCGACGCGCCGTGCACCGGGCTCGGCGCGCTTCGTCGGCGGCCCGAGGCACGCTGGCGGCGGCAGCCGACCGACCTCGGGCCACTCAACGACCTGCAGGCGCGGCTGCTCGACGCAACGGTGGAGTCGGCCCGGCCCGGTGCGATCGTCGCCTACGCGACCTGCTCGCCGCACCTGGCGGAGACCCGCGAGATCGTGACCGCGCGACTGGCGCGATCCGACGTGGAGCTGCTCGACGCCCGGCAGGTGCTGCCCGACGTACCCGGTCAGGACGAACCGTGGCTGCAGCTGTGGCCACACCGCCACGACACCGACGCCATGTTCCTCGCCCTGCTCCGGCGCAGCCGCTGACCGCGCTCGCCCAGACCGCGATTGCGGGACGGCGGCGGTCTGGCCGGGCGCCCAAACCGCCACCATCCCGCAATCCGGGGTCAGGCGCCTCGGGGTGACCTCGAGCGCGGCGACCGGAGTGCGCGCTGGCTAGACTCCGCGTCGATGGGCATCCAGATCTCGCCGAGCCTCCTGTCGGCCGACTTCGCCAACCTCGCGGCCGCGTCCGCCGCCGTGCCGAGCGCCGACTGGATCCACGTCGACGTGATGGACAACCACTTCGTCCCCAACCTGACGATCGGCCTGCCAGTCGTCGAGTCCCTTGCCAAGGCGGCCCGGCAGCCGCTCGACGTCCACCTGATGATCGATGATCCGGACCGATGGGCTCCCGGATACGTCGAGGCCGGAGCGGACAGTGTGACGTTCCACGTCGAGGCCGCCGACGCGCCGGTACGACTGGCCCGCGAACTCCGGTCGCACGGCGCCCGCGCCGGTCTCGCGCTGCGGCCGGCGACGCCGATCGAGCCGTACGAGGACATGCTTCCCGAGATCGACATGGTCCTCGTCATGACCGTGGAGCCCGGCTTCGGCGGCCAGCAGTTCCTCGACCTGTGCCTGCCGAAGGTGCGCCGGGCCCGGCAGCTGATCGACAAGCGCGGCGGCGACCTCTGGCTCCAGGTCGACGGCGGCATCTCCGCGGACACCATCGAACGCTGTGCCGAGGCGGGCGCCGACGTCTTCGTCGCGGGGTCGGCCGTCTTCACAGCGGACGAGCCGGACACCGTCGTGACGCAGTTGCGCGCCGCCGCCGAGACCGTCTAGTCCGCCCCTTCGCGCCGACCTTGCGCGTCTTCCCGCCCACGTGAGCAAGCCGCGCAACCTCGGCGTGAGCGGGCGATGAGTCCCAGCTCACTCCGCCGTCGTCTTGCCGACGTGAAATACTCGCCTCGGAGCCACACACGCGTGCTCCGGGGTCGGTGAAAATCCGAGCCGGCGGTGACAGTCCGCGACCCGGCGCAGCACCAGCTGCGCCGGTTGACCCGGTGAAACTCCGGGACCGACGGTGAAAGTCCGGATGGGAGGCAGCACGCGGCGGTCGCGGCCTGCCGGTCCCTCGGCACCGGTGCGCGACCGCCGGTGACGCGACCCCGGAGTCCGCTCGGACGGACGGGAGAGTCGCGATGGCCAGCCAGCGCGAGCTCGCCGCGATGCGGCAGGCGCTCGACGCTGCCCGGACGCCCTCGCAGCGGGTCTCGCCCAACCCCCGCGTCGGATGCGTCCTGCTCGACCCCACCGGCGCCCTCATCGCCGCCGGTCACCATCGCGGCGTCGGCACGCCCCATGCGGAGGCCGACGCCCTCGACCGCGCCGGCGCCGCCGCCGAGGGCGCGACCGCAGTCGTGACCTTGGAGCCGTGCCATCACGACGGGCGCACCGGCCCGTGCACCGCCGCCCTGATCGCCGCCGGAGTCGCCCGCGTCGTCTACGCCGTCGACGACCCGAATCCGCTGGCCGCCGGAGGCGCGGCGACGCTGCGTACGGCCGGCCTCGACGTCGAGGGTGGCGTGCTCGCCGAGGAGGCGTACGCGATCAACGAGCGGTGGCTGATCGCCATCGCCCGCGGCCGGCCCTACGTCACGTGGAAATACGCCGCGAGCCTCGACGGTCGGAGCGCCGCGGCCGACGGGACGAGCGCCTGGATCACTTCGCCCGAGTCACGCCGCGACGCCAATCGCCGCCGGGCCGACGCGGACGCGGTCGTCGTCGGCAGCGGCACCGTACTCGCCGACGATCCGCGGCTGACCGTACGTGACGACGCCGGCGAGCCCACGCCGTACGAGAGCCAGCCGATGCGCGTCGTCGTCGGCAGCCGTGAGATCCCCGACGCGGCCCGGATCTGGGACGACACGGCGCCGACGATCCAGATCCGTACCCACGACATCGACGCGGCACTCGTCGCCCTGCACGATCTCGAGGTACGGCACGCCTGGCTCGAAGGCGGCCCCCGACTGGCCGGCGCCTTCGTCGCCGCCGGGGCGGTCGACGAGGTCGTCGGCTATGTCGCACCCGCGCTGCTCGGCGCCGGATCGGCCGCTGTCGAGCAGGCCGGGATCAACACGATCGCCGACATCCGGCGGTTCACCCTTCGCGACGTCACCCGGATCGGGCCAGACGTCCGCATCATCGCTCGCCCATCGCAGGAGGCACCCTGACATGTTCACCGGCATCGTCGAAGAAGTCGGGGGAGTGGTCGCCCTGGACGAGTCCGGCGACGGCGCCCGACTGACGGTCCGCGGGCCACGCGTCGTCGCGGACGCCGCCCACGGCGACTCGATCTCGGTCAACGGCTGCTGTCTGACCGTCACCGACCGCGACGAGGAGACGTTCACCGTCGACGTGATGCGCGAGAGCCTCGACAAGACGTCGCTCGGACAGCTCCGTCCCGGTAGCCCGGTCAATCTCGAGCGGGCCGTCCGGGCGGACGCTCGGCTCGGCGGCCATCTCGTCCAGGGCCACGTCGACGGCACCGGCGTCGTCGTCGAGCGGCGGCCGGGCGACCGCTGGGAGGTCGTACGGATCGAACTGCCGGCCGAGCTGGTCCGGTACGTCGCTGCGAAGGGCTCGATCGCGGTCGACGGCACGTCCCTCACGGTCGTCGAGGTTCACGACGACCCGGCGTGGTTCACCGTGGCGCTGATCCCGACGACGCTCGCCGAGACGACCCTCGGCGTCGCCGCGCTCGGCACGCTCGTCAACCTCGAGGTCGACGTCCTCGCCAAGTACGTCGAGCGGCTGCTCACCGCCGGCGCCGCACCAGAAGCGGCCGGCCAGGACGATCGGGTGGAGGCCTGAACATGGATCCCTTCAACTGGCTGTTCACCGCCGAACTGCACATCGGCGACCAGGCCATCCTCTGGCGCGAGATCGTCGGCAACGGCTTCGGCCTGGCGTCGGCGCTCGGCGGGATGCGGCGCCGGGTGTGGGCCTGGCCGGTCGGCATCATCGGCAACGTCCTGCTCTTCACGGTCTTCATGGGCGCCGTGTTCGACACGCCGCAGGACAAGACGCTGTGGGGCCAGGCCGGCCGGCAGATCTTCTTCGTCGCCGTCTCGCTGTGGGGCTGGTACCGCTGGCGGCAGTCGCAGCTCAGTGGCGACGTCGCCGACGGCCGGGCCATCCGGCCGCGGTGGGCGACGTGGGGTGAGCGGGCACAGCTCGTGATCCTGTACGCCCTCGGCACCGCCTTGTTCTGGTGGCTGTTCGGCATCATCGGGTCGTACGGGCGGCTCACCGAGGCCTGGATCCTCACCGGCAGCATCCTCGCGACGTACGGCATGGCCCGCGGCTGGGTCGAGTTCTGGCTGATCTGGATCGCGGTCGACGCGGTCGGCGTACCGACCCTGATCGATGCCGGGTTCTATCCGTCGGCCGTCCTCTATGCGTTCTACGGCGTGTTCTGCCTCGTCGGCTTCGCGACCTGGTGGCGGGTCGAACGGCAGGCGGCCAGACCCGACACGGCACTGGAGCCGGCGCCATGACGCTCCGGCTCGACAGCATCGAACGCGCCATCGACGACATCGCCGCCGGCAAGGTCGTCGTGGTCGTCGACGACGAGGATCGGGAGAACGAAGGCGACCTGATCTTCGCCGCCAGCAAGACGACTCCCGAGCTGATGACGTTCATGATCCGCTGGACCAGCGGCGTCATCTGCGCGCCGGTGACCGGCGACGTCCTCGACCGGCTCGGCATCCCCTTGATGGCGCCGCACAACCGGGAGCGGATGCGCACCGCGTTTACCGTCTCGGTCGACGCCCGCGACGGCGTCACGACCGGCATCTCGGCGGCTGATCGAGCGCGTACGGTGCGGGTCCTGGTCGACTCGGCGACCGAGCCGTACGAGATCGTCCAGCCCGGTCACGTCTTCCCGCTGCGCTACCGCGAGGGCGGCGTCCTGACCCGTCCCGGGCACACCGAGGCCGCGGTCGACCTGGCCCGGCTGGCCGGCCTGACCCCGGCGGGCGTGCTGTGCGAGATCGTCAACGACGACGGCACGATGAAGCGCGGCGCGGCGCTGCGGGAGTTCGCCGACGAACACGACCTCGCGATGATCGCGATCGCCGACCTGATCAGCTACCGCCGTCGCCACGAGAGTCAGATCGTCCGGATCGCCGAGATCCGGCTGCCGACCGAGTTCGGTCTGTTCACCGGATACGGCTACCGCAACCTGGTCGACGACACCGAGCACATCGCGCTCGTCCACGGCGACATCGGCGACGGCACGGACGTCGTGACCCGGCTGCACTCGGAGTGCCTGACCGGAGACGTCTTCGGCTCGCAGCGATGCGACTGCGGGCCACAGCTGCAGGCGGCGCTCGCCGCGATCACTGAGCAGGGCGCCGGCGTCATCGTCTACCTCCGGGGGCACGAGGGCCGCGGCATCGGCCTGCTCGACAAGCTCCGGGCGTACGAGCTGCAAGACAGCGGTCGCGACACGGTCGAGGCCAACCTCGAGCTCGGCTTCCCCGCGGACGCGCGTGACTATGGCACGGGGGCGCAGATCCTCGGCGACCTCGGAGTCTCGTCGGTGCGGCTGCTCACCAACAACCCGGCCAAGCGCGAGGGGCTGCAGATGTACGGGATCGAGGTCCAGGAGCGGTTGCCGATCTCGATCGAACCGACCAGCGACAACCTGCGCTACCTGCGCACCAAGGCCGAGCGGATGGGCCACGACCTGCCCCATCTGCTGGCGGAGTCCGAGTGAATGCCCCGGTGATTGCCATGAGCTCATGGGAATCCGCACGCAGCACGGCTCGTAACCCATGAGGAGTGACAAGGTTCCATGAGGAGTGAGGCATGAGCGGCGAGGGAGCACCACGTCTGGCGGGCGTGTCCGGCCTCGGCCTGCGCGTGGGAGTCGTCGCGGCGTCGTGGCACCAGACGGTGATGGACGGCCTGCTGACCAGCGCGCTGGCGGCGCTGTCCGAGGCGGAGGTGACCGATCCGGACGTCGTACGCGTGCCGGGCTCGTTTGAGCTGCCGGTCGGCGCCCTGCGGTTGGCCCAGGGCGGCTGCGACGCGGTCGTCGCCCTCGGCGTGGTGATCCGGGGCGGCACACCCCATTTCGACTACGTCTGCCAGGCGGCCACCGACGGACTGTCCCGCGTGGCATTGGACACCGGCGTCCCGGTCGGCTTCGGTCTCCTGACGTGTGACAACGAGGAGCAGGCCCTCGACCGGTCCGGGCTGCCCGGCTCCCGCGAGGACAAGGGCCGCGAGGCGGCGAAGGCCGCGATCGCGACCGCCGTGGCACTGCGACGCATCCGGGCCGCATCAGCCCCGGCGGACTGAGCCGACCAGTGCGTCGGTGCGTCAATCTGCAGTTGACGTCCGGAAGTCGTCAATCTACAGTTGACGCATGATCGAGCGACCCACCATCAGTCCCACTCTGGGCGAGCTCATCACGGCGGTCGAGCAGCGTACGCCGGGGGAATCCGCCATCGAGCGGCTCGGGGCCGCTGTCGCGTACTCCGACGACCTGGGAGATCTGGCGGACAATCTGGTCGGCCACTTTGTCGGGCAGGCCCGCGGCGAGGGAGTGTCGTGGGCTCTGATCGGCGAGGTGCTCGGCGTGTCGAAGCAGGGGGCACAGCAGCGGTTCGTGCCGCGCGGACCGGTCGACGCGGCCGACTTCGAGAACAAGGACCTCTTCGGGCGCTTCACGGCACGAGCCCGCCAGGTCGTCCTCAACGCCGAGAAGAGCGCCCGCCGCCTGCGGCATGCCTCGGTCGACACCGAGCACCTGCTGCTCGGCCTCACCGACGAGGACCAGGCGATCGCGCTGATGGCGCTCGAGGCACTCGGCTTCGAGATCGCCACCGTACGGGCGCGCGTGGAGGCGCGACTCAGCCCGGGTACGGCCTCGCCGGAGGGCCACATCCCGTTCGGCGCCGCCGCGAAGCGCGTGCTCGAACTGACCCTGCGCGAAGCCCTCAAGCTGGGCCACAACTACATCGGGACCGAGCACATCATCCTGGCCCTGCTCGAGGAACCGACCGGGATCGCCGGTCAGGTGCTTCGAGAGCTCGGCGTCGAGTACGAGCCACTTCGCGGGAAGGAGATCGAGCTGATCCGCGAGATCGTGGCGCAGCGTAAGAGCGCGACCTGACCAGCGAACTCCGCCCGGCCTCAGTCCGACTGTTGGCCCGAAACCGCAGGCTTCGGCTGAGTTGGTGCGAAATTGCGCCAACACTCGTCCGGCTGACCGGACCCGAGACGCATTCGCCACCTGGACGGCCCCTCGACCTGACCGCCTGCGTCGGTAGGCTGCCGTCGCCGCCGCACGAGAAAGCACGCCGCCATGAAGACGTTCGACCAGCTGTTCACCGAGCTCGCCACCAAGGCGCGAGAGCGGCCGGACGGTTCGGCGACCGTGGCGGCACTCGACGCCGGCGTCCACACGATCGGTAAGAAGCTCCTCGAGGAGGCCGCCGAGGCGTGGATGGCCGCCGAGCACGAATCGCCGGAGCGGGCGGCCGAGGAGATCAGCCAACTGCTCTACCACGCGCAGGTGCTCATGCTGGCCTGCGGACTGACCACCGACGACGTCTACGCGCACCTTTGAGAGAGTCACTGCATGCTGAGAATCGCCGTGCCGAACAAGGGTTCCCTGTCGACCGCCGCCGCCGAGCTGCTCGGCGAGGCCGGCTACGCCCAGCGCCGCGACAACCGCTCGCTCACCCAGGAGGATCCGTCGAACGGCGTCGAGTTCTTCTACCTGCGGCCGCGTGACATCGCGGTCTACGTGGGGGAGGGCACGCTCGACGTCGGGATCACCGGACGTGACCTGCTGCTCGACTCCCGGGCGAGTGCAGAGGAGGTCATGGAGCTCGGGTTCGGCGAGTCCACGATGTGCTTCGGCGCGCCGCCGGGCGCGGTCGAGTCGGTCGCCGACCTCGCGGGTCATCGGATCGCCACGTCCTACGCCGGCGTCGTCGAGGACCACCTCGCGGCGAAGGGTGTCGAGGCGACCGTCGTACGCCTGGACGGCGCGGTCGAGTCAGCTGTACGGCTCGGCGTCGCGGACGCGATCGCGGACGTCGTCTCGACGGGTACGACGCTGCGCCAGGCCGGACTCGAGACGGTCGGCGAGCCGATCCTCGAGTCCGCGGCCGTCTTGGTGACCCGCGAAGGCGCTGGCACGCCGGACGGGTTCGACATCTTCGAGCGGCGGCTGCAGGGCGTCATGGTCGCCCGCCGCTACGTGATGATGGACTACGACATCCAGCTCGAGCAGGTCGAAGAGGCGGTCGCGCTGACGCCCGGCATCGAGTCTCCGACGGTCTCGCCGCTGCATCGCGAAGGCTGGGTCGCCGTGCGGTCGATGGTGCCCCGCGACCAGGCGCAGCAGGTCATGGACCAACTGTGGGCCCTCGGCGCCCGCGGCACGCTCGTCACCGACATCGTGGCCTGTCGACTGTGAGCGAGCGTGCGAGTGAACCATCCAACGCTGCGACTTCTCGCCGGCTCGACGAGCGCCCGCGAGGCGAGCCGGTGAACGCCGCCTCGCGCACCTTCCGACCGCTCGGTGCGCGGGTGGTGGCGCTCGTCGCGGGCGGCTGCCTGGTCGTCATGGTCGGCGTCATGTGGTTCGCGTTGCCGGGACGCATCCGCTCGGCGTTCAACCCGCTCGAGGTCGTCACCTTGCTGCTGGTGCTGCTCGCCGCCCTGACGGTGCTGTACGGCATCGCTCGTACTCGACTCGACGTCGACGCCGCTGGCCTCCACGTCACCAACGGCTACCGCCGCCACGACCTGGAGTGGGCCGAGGCAGTGGCCATCCACCTGGGCCGCGGCGCGCCCTGGGCCGTGGTCGACACGTCGGACGGGCGAATCGTCAAGGTCATGGCACTGCAGTCCGCGGACGGTCCGCGGGCCCGCGCGGCCATCGTCTGGGTCCGCGAGCGCATCGACGCCCATGCGGGACACGAGCCGGGGGAGTAGCCCGCCCGGTTGCAGGTTCCTGCAGTCCGGACTTGCCGAAGGCGGCCGGCACTTTCGAGGATGCTTGGTGACACGCGTGTGCGATGCGTCGTCGTCATCCAATCTCGGTTCTCAAGCCACATTCACGGTGGGCGGGCGGGGCCTCCGGCGCGGAATTGATGCTCCCTGCGCCGGAGGTCCTTGTTTGCCGGGGAGCGACACCGTTATTACGATCGCGAGACGTGGCCCCAGACGACCCGGGCGATGAGGGCGGGGACACCGTTGAGCTGCTGCGCGCCACCCGTGAGTTCATCGCCCTGGAAGAGGATGTCCGGCAACGCTGTGTGTCAGGACGGTTGCCGGCGGGTGTCCGCTGGGTGGGGCGCTCGGTAGGCCAGGTACGGGCCCGGCTGATGGCGTTCCGGCCGCGCGTCATGGAGAGCCTCGTGCCGATGATGACGCCCGACGTCCTGGAGCAGTTCGGCGACTACGACCGGCGCCTGATCGAGGAGGGCGTCGAGCGCATCGACCTCTACAACCCGGACGGCATGTGGGGTGACACGGCGAAGACGCTGGCCACGAGCCCGATCCTGCCGTACGCCCGGTTCGCCACCGTGACGGTGCAGATCAAGATCTACGACCGGCGTGCGGTCGTCATCGAAGGTCCGCGGATCGACGGCGACCGGTCGGCCCTCGTCGTCACGCGCGCCGACGTCGTCGACGCCGCGCGCGGTCTCTTCTCGACGGCTCTCGCCACGTCGGTTCCGGCAGCGGCGGCGATCTCCGACGATCCCCGCCCGTGGCTGACCTCTCGGCAGCGCGAGGTGGTCGCCTTGCTGACGGCGGACCTCCACGACGACGAGATCGCCCACGAGCTCGGCGTCTCGGTGCGCACGGTGCGCGGCGACATCGAGGTCGTACGCCGGGTGCTCGGCGTCCGGACCCGGTTCGCGGCCGGCTTCCAGCTGGGCCGGCTGGTGTCGGCGACGGGACTACCGACGGAGCCGGAGGAGTCGTCCTAGGCGTCGACGACCACGTCGGCGCGGTCGCGGGTGCCCTCGCGGGCGAGCACGCGCGCCTCGTCGGCCGCCCACTGATCCCAGTACGGCGCGAACACGTCGCCGTCGCGAGTCAGGGCCCTGCGCTTGCGTACGTCCGCCGGCGCGTCGACCCACACGAGGAGGCTGACGTACTCCTCGTAGCCGCGGGCGTAGGAGCCGACGCCCTCGAGGATCAGCGCATCGACGACCGGGACGGTCAGCGGCGAGCCGAGCTGATCGGCGGCCCAGTCCCAGCGCCGGATCGACGCCGAACGCCCACCGGCCAGTGGCGGGATCAGCTCGCGACCGATCCGGTCCGCGATCGTCGGCAGCCCGGACCAGCCTTCGTAGAGATCGTCGAGATGCACGATGGCCGTCGAGCCGGCATAGGCGGCTGCCAGGACGGTGGCGAGTGTGGTCTTGCCGGACCCGGCACGGCCGTCGAGGCAGACCAGCCGGGTCGGGCCGAGTCGGGGCGGGCGGGCCGCGACGGCGGCCGCCAGATCGTCCGGTGTCACCCGGCCTATGTGATGCCGCGCTTCTTGAGGATCGCCTCGATGTCGGCGAACTCGTCGCTGCCGGAGCCGGAGCCCGACTCCACGGCGCGGCGGCGCTTGCGCGGCGACTCGGTCTCGTCGCCCTCCGCGTCGCCACCGAACCGGTAGCCGGCCCACAGGAGCACCACCGCGACCCCGCCCGCGATGAAGCCGAGCCACGCCGCCGGGTTGAACACGAAGCGCTGGCCCCAGTCGCCGAAGGCGTCGCCGACCCGCCAGCCGAGGGTGAACAGGCCGAGTAGCCACGCCGCCCACGGCGCGATCGCCCAGCCGAACCGGCGCGCCGCCCGGGCGTGCTCACCACGCCGCCAGGCGGACAGCGCCATCCAGACCGCGAACGCCGACAATCCGACGACCCACGGAAGCCACCACAGAGAGGTCTGTCCAGGCACGATTCCAGTGTGCCTCAGCCGAGCCGCCATGCCACCCCTTGATGCCGAGATTGCGCGTCTGCCCCACCCAGAACGTCTTGGCGCTCGCGGATTCCGCCCGCCCAGGTGGGGCAGACGCGCAATCTCGGCCGGAGAGTCTGTCGCGACTGTGCCTGATGGCGCAACGGCTGGTAGTCTTCTCGGCGACCTACGCAAGCGGAGACCACTCCCACCCGCATCGACCGAGAGGTCGTCGGGTCCGGTCCGCCGGCAGTGGCCGGCGTCGACGAGCGACTTGGAGCTCGTCGCCGGAGGCTTCCGCGTGTCGTGCGGGAGCCTCGACTCATGTCTGGGGCCCTCCGCGTCGGGTCGCCCACACTTTCATCATCACCAGGAGGACTCATCAGCACAGAGCTGCGCGTCAACGACCGGATCCGCGTTCCTGAGGTACGCCTCGTGGGTCCCAATGGCGAGCAGGTCGGCATCGTCCGCATAGAGGACGCCCTGCGACTGGCCCAGGAGTCCGATCTCGACTTGGTCGAGGTCGCCCCGACAGCCCGTCCGCCGGTCTGCAAGCTCATGGACTACGGCAAGTACAAGTACGAAGCCGCCCAGAAGGCACGCGAGTCGCGACGCAACCAGACCAACACGGTCATCAAAGAGATGAA
>Ga0075421_100000711_pt1 | contig 36292 bp, 37 predicted proteins | sample SoiMetdeltSBSDD5_FD_75292 | JGI IMG/M metagenome (GOLD analysis project Ga0075421, IMG submission 75292) | Bulk soil microbial communities from a Populus tree surrounding site in Tennessee, USA - Soil MetaG P. deltoides SBSDD5 | ecosystem: Environmental > Terrestrial > Soil > Tree plantation... | reverse complement strand
TACGCAATCCATACGACCTCGAGCGCACCGTCGGCGGGTCATCCGGAGGTCCGGCTGCCGGTATCACCGCGAATTTCGGCACCGTGGCGATCGGGCAGGAAGGATTTGCCTCGATTCGACGCCCCAGCACGTGGAACAGCACGGTGGGCATGCGGCCCACGCCCGGCCTGGTGACGAGATCGGGTGTGTGGGCGGGATACCCGTCACCCACCGGCCAGATAGGTCCGATGGCGCGCACCGTCACAGACCTGGCCAAGCTGCTCGACGTCATGGTCGGCTACGACCCGGAGGATCCGATCACCGCACTCGGTGTCGGAAAACATCCTGACACGTATACGAGGTTTCTGGATCGAGATGGCTTGAAAGGCGCACGCATCGGCATCCTGCGCGAGTCGATGGTGAATCTGGCAAACACGACGCCCTCCGAGCCGGACTCGCAGGATTTCAAGGATGTCACGGCTGTCTTCGACAAAGCCGTTGCCGACCTGCAGATGGCGGGTGCGACGGTCGTCGACCCGATCACGATTCCGAACCTTCAGGCCGCGTTGGCCAAGAGAGCGGGAGTGCCCGGAGCCGGGAACAGCGCGGAGGTGTATTTTGCCCGCAATCCCAATTCGCCGTTCAAGACGCAGCGGGATATGGAGGCGCACCCCGATTTCAGCAAGATGATCGGTCAGCGGCGCGATGCCGCCTGGGCTGCAGACGGCCGCATCCCACCGGCCACCGGCACTCCGCAGAGCCGTGCGCTCGACTACATCGTGGCGCGCGACCAGCTGGCGATCGACATCGCGAAGGTCATGGCGGATCACAGGCTCGACGCCATCGTGCACAAGAGCGTCGACCATACACCGACGCTAATCAAGGACGGCATCAATCCGCCGTTCATAAACCAGAAGGGCGTACCGCATCTGAATACGTATCTGATCTACGCCGCGTCGCTTGCGGTTCAAGCCGGTTTCACGCCTGCTGGTCTGCCGGCCGGCATCACGTTCTTCGGGCCCGCATACAGCGAGCCGACGCTGATCAGACTGGCATACGCATACGAGCAGGCGACGCATCACCGCGTTCCGCCCAGGACGACGCCGCCGCTCGTGAATGGCAAGTCCGATTGACGAGCGTCACGAAGATGAAATAGGCGGCCTCGTTCCTGGTCAGCGACAGCGTGTAGAAGACCCCCTTTTCGACCTCGTTGATGTCGGTCAGCGCCGGCTCGAGGTCGGTCGTGCGCCGGACGTTGCAGTTCTTGCCACCGCTCATCGGGATGGGCAATGGCGAGCTGCTCGGAGGAGTTCGATTGCAGCTCGAGGCCAATCACACAGGCGCTGCGCCCGCCGCGAACCCGACAAGGTTCGCATCTCACACGTGCATCCGCGCTAGACTACGCGCAATACTTTTTCGCCCAAGGAGATGGATGCGGTTCGGACGTCTTCTGTACCTCGTCGCGGCGCTGGCGCTGACTCAGGCGCCCGTGGATGCCCAGACGAAGGGCAATCCGCGTACGCCTGAGGGCAAAGCCGATCTGTCCGGCATCTGGCAGGCGTTCGGCACCGCCAACGACAACCTCCTGCCCCACTCGGCCAGCAAGGGCGTGCCCGCCGGCGTTGGTGTCGTCGAGGGCGACGAGATCCCGTACCGGCCGGACGCGCTCGCCAGGAAACAGGAGAACTTCGTCGACCGGGCGATGCGCGACACCGAAGCGCATTGCTACCTGCCGGGCGTGCCGCGCATCACCTACATGCCGTTCCCGTTCCAGATCGTCCAGATGCCGGACGCGACGACGATCCTCTACGAGTACGTCCACGCGGTCCGCTATATCTACACGAACGAAACGCCGCATCCGCGCGGGCCCATCGAATGGTGGATGGGCGATTCACGCGGCCGCTGGGAGGGCGACACGCTCGTCGTCGACGTCGTGCACTTCACGCCGAACACCTGGTTCGACCGCACCGGCAACTTCCATAGTGAGGCGCTCCACGTCATCGAGCGCTACACGCTCATGGATGCCGACACCATCAACTACGAGGTGACGATCGAAGACCCGAAGGTCTTCACGCGCCCGTGGAAGCTGCGGATGCTGCTGTACCGGCGCAAGGAACCGAACATCCAGCTGCTCGACTACGACTGCTATGCGTTCGAGTGGGAAAAGTACTATCCGTATCCAGGACTGTGACCATGCTGCAGGGAGTGAAGGCATTTGCGATCTGCGCAGCGCTCGTGGCGCTGTCGGTGGCGCTCGCCGGTCAGGATCCGGCACGCCGGCCCGACGGCCAGCCCGACGTACAGGGCGCGTGGCGACCTGTTTTGGGCGGGACGCACTCGCTCGATCCCGCCAAGAGTGGTGCGGCGGACTTCCAGGAGCGGATCGGCGGAGCCGTGAGCAACAACCCCAGCCGCATCGTCGATCCCCCAGACGGCCACATCCCATATCAGCCGTGGGCCGCGGCGCTGCGCAAGCAGCTGGAGGCCACCTACGAGAATCCGACGCGGCCTGAGCACCTCGACACGCAGACGCGCTGCTTCGTCTCCGGCAGCCCGCGCCTCTACTACTTCCCGACCTTCCGCATTCTGCAGCCGCCCGGCCAGGTCGTGTTCGTCTTCGAGGAGTACCACGCCTTCCGGGTCGTCCCGCTCGACGGCCGCCCGCGCATCAGCGCCGACATCAAGCTCTGGATGGGCGACGGCCGGGGCCGGTGGGAGGGCAACACGCTGGTGATCGAGACGACCAATCTGAAGGCGAAGGCGCGGCTCGACGTGGTGGGCGACTTCTTCACCGACAACGCGCGCATCGTGGAGCGCTTCATTTTCGTCGACCCGAAGACGCTGACCTACGAAGCGACGATTACGGACGAGAAAGTGTTCACGCGTCCATGGACACTGCGCGTCGCCATCAGCCGCATGCCGGACGAGGAGTTCTGGGAGTGGGCGTGCACTGAAGGAGAGCGCGACGCGGCGCACTCCAGCACTGGCATCAACGGTTCCGGTGCGCCATGAGGCGACTCGCCGCCACACTGACGTTCGTTGCCCTGTGGCTGCTTGCGCCGGTTCGCGCGCAGCTTGCGTCGCCCAATGCCATGGGCGTGTCGATGGGCCACTTCCACTATGTGGTTCGCGACGTGGAGCGAAACCGGAAGTTCTGGATCGACTTTGGCGGGACGCCCGTGAAAATCGGAAACAGGGAAGCGCTGAAGCTCCCGGAGGTCTTCATCTTCCTCGATCACGGCGAGTCGTCTGGAGGCACCGAAGGGTCGGTCGTCAACCACGTGGCCTTCCGGCTGCCGGACATCTCGAAAGCACTGGCGCGGTTCCGGTCGCTCGGCGTGAGGGTCCTTCCGCAGAATCCCGGATCACCGATCGGCAACATCCTGACGCCCGAAGACGAACGGATCGAGCTGTTTCACGACGGCACGGAGAACGTTCCGTTCCATCTGGACGACGGACGCCGCGACGCCGTGGCGGAGCGCCTCAGTCGCCGGCTAACGACCCCGGTGTCAACGCATCATTTCCATCTGTACCTGCCGAAAGGGCAGTCGCAGGAAGCCAAGGCGTGGTACGTCAAGACGTTCGGTGCGGTACCAGGCACGAGGCGCGGCTCGTTGCCCACCGACGGTACGCGGTAAACGGTCTATCTGGCCGCCGATCTCCCGGGCATGAACATCAACTTTCTCGACGTCGACGACAAGGCGGTGCCGACGAAAGGACGGATGCTCGATCACATCGGGTTCGAGGTCCGGGATCTCCAGGCGTTCACCCGGAAGCTCGCCGCGAACGGCGTGAACGTGGTCCAGCCGTACCGCAGGAACTCAGCCGACGCGATTGCCACTGCGCTCATGGTCGACCCGTGGGGGACCTCGATCGAGCTCACCGAGGGGCTGAGCGGGTACTGAGACGACATCGGCGTACCGACCCAGTGCTCAGATCACTTCGCCGCTTGTGGCCTCCAGTTCAGGACCAGCGTAATCGGCGACAGAATCGCTTCCTCGATCACCGTGTTCATGAGGAATCGCTGGCCGTCGGCGGAGACGTCGTATTGCTGCCGCGTCACACCCTGGGCAATCGCACCGCCCACGTTCGTGACGAATAACGGCACCGGCGTACCGATCGTCGGCGGCTGCCCGGCTCCCCCGACTTGAATCGGCACCGCCATCAGACGGCCGTCAAGAGCGATGTAGAACAGTTCGCGTCCGTCGCGCCGCCATCGCACCTGCGCGCCGCCATCGGCCGAGACGGGCACCTTCACACCCGTGGGAAACGGCTGGACGTAGATTTCATAACGGCCAGATTCATTGGATTCGAACGCAATCCACTTTCCATCCGGTGAGAACTGGCCATCGCGTTCGTCGAAGGTCGTCTGCACGACCGGAAACGGTTTACCCCCCTGGACTGGAACGGCAAAGAGATCCCACTGCCCCGACGACGTGAAGGGTTGATTCCGGTACAGCAGGAATCCATTTCTTGACCAGTCCAGTGGATGTTCCACGTCTGGTGCCGAAAGGATTAGTTCTTCCGGGACCGTAGCCGTAACCGATTTCCGATAGAGCTCGCCGGTGCCCGTTTGGTATGACTGAAACGCAATCTGACTGCCGTCGGGCGACCAGACAGGAAAACTATCGATGCCGGCGCTCGAGGTAAACCGGATACGTCCGGGCCTGGTCGTCTCGAGCAACCAAATATCTGAGTTAGGCCCGTCAGTCGCACGGTTCAATGCGGCTCGCAGTCCATCGGGGGCGAGAGCAGGCGGTGCAGCAATCTGCGAGTCGCCGAACGTGCCCAATGATTTGCCGGATCGATCGAACCACTCGAGCTGCCGCCCACCAGGTGCGCCAAGGCCTGGCGAGTTGGAGCCGGTTCGGTAGACGATCGAACCCGTCGTCGATACGGAAAATGCGGCGAAGGGGGCGCCGGTGGCGACATGTTCGGCGATCCGAATGGACTCGCCGGTGAACGCCATTCGCACCGCGTCGAACCGCCGGGCGACGAGCGCGCCCTGCACGACGTAGAACAGATGGCCGACGGCATACGCGGCCGGCGTTTCGATGTCGAGCACCCGTCGCGATGGCGATCCGTCGAGTGCGGCCACGTAGACACCGTGCACGTCTGGACTGCCGACGACCTGATACAGGAAGTGAGCGCCATCCGGCAGAAAGTGCGGTGTGCGGGGGTTGCCGCCGGCGATAGGCTCGGTAACAGGAACTGGTTTCCCGCCCTGCGCCGTTGATCGCAAGATCGGGGTGACGGCACCCATGCCAAACAGCACCACGTTGTCGGCTCCCCACGTGCCGCCCGTCGACGTGACGGCATTGACAATGGTGGCGATGGAGCCGCTCGCCACGTCGAGACGCTTAAACGCTCCGTCCGCGTAAAAGGCGACAGCGCGGCTATCTGGTGACCAGAACGGATGACGGCCCCGCTCGGTGCCGCGCAACGGCGCCGCTGACGACGAATCCAGCGATCGCAACCACAATCGTGGCTGCCCGTCCGAGACCGCGGCGTAGATGATCTGCCGCCCATCGGGTGAAATCGCCAGCGAGGCCGGGTCCGCGGTCGGAGGCGCGGCAATGTCCACGCGCATCTCCCCGGGCGGCGGGCTGGGCGGAGCCGAAACGTACGGAACGACTGCCATCGTCGCCAGAAGGGCCACAGCCGCGGCCCAGCCGAGGCGTTCGCGACGCAGCGCCTTGTCGACACGGCGCGGAAGTGAAGCTGAGTGGCCGAGAGAGTTCGCGATCCACCGCAGCTCCCGCATCACGTCGCCGGCCGTCTGCCACCGCTCCTCAGGATCCTTCGTCAGACATCGACCGACCACATGATCGAGCGCGAGCGGTGTCAGCGGCTGTATTGTCGACATTACCGGTGGCTCGCGTTCGAGAATCGCCGCAATCAGGCTCGCCTGGCTCTTGCCTTCGAACGCTTTCTTCCCCGTGACCATCTCATAGAGCACCGACCCCAACGCGAAAATGTCGGTCCGGCCGTCGGCCTCGTGTCCCTCGAGTTGCTCAGGCGCCATGTACTGGAACGTGCCGAGAATCGCGCCTTGGGCGGTCAGATTTGGAGGAGTCGTTGGCACCATCGACGCATTGCCTGCGACCACCGATCCTCCTGTCTTCGCTAATCCGAAATCGAGCAGCTTCGCTCCCGATTTCGTCAGCATGATATTTCCCGGCTTCAGGTCGCGGTGGACCACTCCCGCCCGATGTGCCGTCGCGAGTGCATCAGCGATCTGTATCCCGACCTGCAGCGCCTGGTCGAGCGGCATCGCACCTTTCTTCAGTCGCTGATCCAGCGTCTCGCCTTCCAGGTACTCCATGACGAGGAAATCGATTCCCTGCTGGGTGCCGACATCGAAGACCGGACAGATGTGCGGATGACTGAGGGCGCCGAGCGCCTGGGCCTCACGCTCGAACCGCTGTTTCATCTCGGGATCTGAAGCGACGTGCTCGGGCAGGACCTTGATGGCGACCGTGCGGGCGAGGCGCGTGTCCGTGGCCTTGTAGACCTCTCCCATTCCGCCGGCGCCGATTGCGGCGGTTATCGCATACGGGCCGAGCCGCGTACCAGGAGCGATCATCCGATGCGAAGCCTCGCGCAGCCCGTTCCTGGGGAAGGCAGAAACCGAGCTGTCATGGCAAAACCCGCGTGATTATAGGATGGACGACGCCGTGCCGGCTTCAGCTGATCTCGACGAGCTGGGGGAAGGCGTGCAGAACGATGCGTAGCGCCAGCAGATCCATGCTCCGCAGAGATCGACCACGAACATGATCTGCAGCCCGCCACGTTCGGCGTGAACGGAAACACCGGAACGACCCGACGGTCTGAGCCTATGGTAATTTGTCGCGCATGGCGCTGACGAGCGGCGAGCGGATCGGCGTGTACGAGATCGTCGAGCTCATTGGCGCGGGCGGGATGGGCGAGGTCTATCGCTCTCGAGATACGCGACTGAAGCGCGACGTGGCGGTCAAAGTGCTTCCGGAATCTCTGTCCCAGGACGCCGATCGCCTGGCGCGGTTCCAGCGCGAAGCGGAAGTCCTTGCCGCGCTCAACCATCCGAATATCGCCGCCATCTACGGCATCGAACACACCGGGACGACGAATGCGCTGGTCCTGGAACTCGTCGAAGGGGACACGCTCGAGGCGCTGATTGCGCACGGTGGCCTGTCGCTCGATGAGCTGGTCCCGATTGCGAAACAAATTGCTGAAGCGCTCGAGACTGCCCACGAGCGCGGGGTCATCCATCGCGATCTGAAACCGGCGAACGTCAAAGTCGCGCCTGACGGCCATGTGAAGGTGCTCGACTTCGGCCTTGCCAAGCTGCTCGACAGTGCTCCGGCTGCAGCGCAGGGATTGTCGATGTCACCGACGCTCAGTGTGCATGCGACCCACGCCGGCGTGATTCTCGGCACCGCCGCGTACATGAGTCCGGAGCAGGCCCGCGGCAAGGCGGTTGATCGCCGTGCCGACATCTGGGCGTTCGGTTGCGTGCTGTTCGAAATGTTGACTGGCCGCCGCGCATTTGACGGCGAAACCGTCGCGGAGACGATCGGCGCCGTCATCCACAAGGAGCCTGACTGGACGGCGCTTCCTCCGTCCGTGCCGGAATGGACGCGACGGCTCCTGGCTCGATGTTTACAGAAAGATCCGAGGCGCCGGCTGCCGCACATCGGAGTTGCGCGGTTGGAACTGGAAGATCCGCCGCCCGATCCTCCGGCAGCCGGACGACAGCGGCGCACCCTTGCCACTCGCGAGCGCCTCGTGTGGGCAACGCTGCTGGTGGCCGCGCTCGGACTCGCCGCCGCGTCAGCGATGCGCGCACGTCAATCGGCGCCGGCGCTTCCGGAAATGCGGCTCGAGATCCCAACCCTGCCGACGAGTGATCCTCTCGGCCTCGCCGTGGCACCGGACGGCGATGCGGTGGTGTTTCTGGCGAACGTTGAGGGCCGCTCGCGATTGTGGCTGCGTCCGATGAACGGCACGCCGGAGCGCCCACTCGATCGCACCGATCGCGCGAGCTTCCCTTTCTGGTCGCCTGACGGCCGCGCGCTCGGCTTCTTTGCCGACGGCCGACTGAAGCGGATTGACATCGCCACCGGTTTCGTCCAGGAACTTGCCGACGCGCCCCAGGCCCGTGGCGGTACATGGGGTCCGGACGGGACGATTCTGTATACCCCGAACACCGGCGGGCCGGTTTTTCGTGTCAACGCCGCAGGCGGAGCGGCGGTGGTCGTGACGCGGCTGGAAGACGGCGCGTTGAACCACCGTTCACCGTATTTCCTGCCTGACGGCCGTCACTTCCTCTACTACTCGTTGGGACCGGGCGAGATCCACGTCGGCGACGTTGATGGAAGCGCGCCGAAGGTCCTTCTTTCGGGTATCGAGTCGGGGCCGACATACACCGGTTCCGGATACGTCCTCTACGCACGCCAGCGCGCGCTGTTCGCACAGCGTTTCGATCCTGCGCGGCTCGAGCTCATGGGCGAGCCATCCCTCATCGCCCAACAAGTCCTCTCCGGTCCGAACATCGCCGCGGTCGCCACGTCGCGCAGCGGCGTCATTGCCTACCGCACCGGTTCGCGCGCGGGTCTTCGTCAGTTGACGTGGGTCGACCGATCGGGCAAAACGCTGATGAAGGTCGGCGACAGCAACCCGTTCCTCGACCCGGCGATGTCTCCAAACAGCACGATGGTCGCGGTACGACGCGACGTTGACGGCCGCGGTGGAGTCTGGCTGGTCGATCTCAATACCGGCGCGCTCAAGGAATTCACCGCGCGCGGCAGCTTCGCGGTGTGGTCCCCGGACGGCAGCCGAATCGTTTTCGCCGCGAATGCGCCAAACGGGCAAGTAAACGACTTGTTCATCAAGCCGGTCACGGGTGCGGGCCGCGAGGAATTGCTGCTGCAAACGCCGCAGATCAAGGCGGGTACCGACTGGTCACGGGACGGACGATTCCTCGTCTACCGCATGCTCAGTCCGCAGTCCAGCAATGACCTGTTCGCGTTCTCGATTGGCGATCGCCGTTCGACACCCGTCGTCCAGACGCCGGCCGACGACCGAGAGGGACAAATCTCACCCGACGGCCGCTGGCTTGCGTTCGTGTCCAACGAATCAGGCCGCCATGAGATCTACGTGCAGCCATTTCCAGGCGCTGGGCCGAAGATCTCGATTTCGAGCGATGGCGGCGGTCAGCCGCGCTGGCGTCCTGACGGAAAAGAGTTGTTTTACATTGCCCCGGACGGGCGCTTGATGGCGGTCGCAATCGACGAAAGTAACGGGACGTTGCGCGGGAGCGCACCCGTACCCCTCTTTACAGCGAACGTCGGCAACGACGTCCAGGCGAACAACCGCCAACAATACGTCGTCTCATCCGATGGATCGCGCTTTCTACTCAACACGATTGTCGAAGACGCCGCGTCATCGATCACTGTCCTCCTGAACTGGCGCGGCGACGATCAGACCGACTAGCGCACGTTGCGGCACGGTCATGGCAACGGCCGGTACGTCTTGCTGAACCCGTTCCGCGTGTTCGATACGGTGAACGTGCCGTCCTGCTGCGCCGAAATCTTGAACCAGTACGCCGTCCCGTTATGCACAGGCGCGGGAGGCGCCTGCTGCCCCTGCGGCGGCGCGACGAACGGCGACACCGGCAGCGCCGCGGGCTGCTCGTCGTAGAGGTTGGCGGTGAACAACCCGGGCACGGCGTAGTCCTGGCCGGCCAGCTCCGAGAAGTGAATCTGCCAGACGTCTTCCATCCCCGGCGAGCTGTAGAAGATCTTCATCGCCTCGGGCTGCCCACCCTTTCGCGTGCCGTTGTTGGTGACGATCGCGCGGGGACGCAGCGTGTGGACGAGGAACTCCGCGTTGACGTTGCCGTGACGCGCCGCGATCAGCAGATCCACGTTGCCGATGCGGTTGTTCGGGCACATCAGGTCGAACTGCCGGTTGAGCGTGAGATCGCCGAGGTGGATGGTGCGGAACCTCCCGAACGTGATGACGCTGCCGACCGACTGGTCGTCTTCCGTGATGTTGACGGTCGCCGGCGTATATCCGGCGCACGGGGCGTTCGGCGTCGCCTTCCCGGCGAGCGGCGTCTGAACGACCTGCGCGGCCGACGTCACGATCCGCCAGTCCAGGCCCTTGATCTGCAGTTGGTCGCCCGGTTTGGCGACGGTGTGCTTCGACTTCGAGAGCTCGGCGTATTCGCCCTTGAGGAACGCGTCGGTGTTCTCGTTGGGCTGAGCGTTGGGGCCGTGATCGACAAAGTGTGCGATCGGGATCCGCTTCGCGAGCTCGCTGAGGCCGCCGATGTGATCGCCGTGGTAATGGGTCGTAATCAGGTGATCGATGCGCGTCACGCCTGCGCTCTTCGCCGCGGCGGCGATGCGGTCGGCGTCGCGTGCGGCGCCGGCGCCAGCGTTGCCTGAATCGATCAACACCGATTCGCCGGACGGCGCGACGAACAGGACGGCGTTGCCCCCTTCGACATCCACCACATAGATATCCAGCGTCGTCCTGCCAGTCTGTCCCGCGGTCGCGAGCGCCGTGGACAGGATGAGAGATGCTGCCAGCATGCTTGTCCGCATATCACCCTCCGTCCGAGGGGCCGATTATACGTAGTGTCCGCCTTCAGGCTGACTTGGCGAGTCCGGCTAAAGCCGGACACTACGTACTATGGAAAACGCTCTCTAGCTGATCTCGACAAACTGGGGAATGGCGTGCAGGACAATGCGTAGCGCCAGACAGACCAGCGAGAGCGCCACAAAGATGAAATACGCGGGCTCGTTCCGGGTCAGCGACAGCGTGTAGAAGACACCCTTTTCGACTTCGTTGATGTCGGTCAGCGCCTGCTCGAGGTCGGTCGTGCGCCGGACGTTGTAGTACTTGCCGCCGGTCATCGGGATGGCAAAGGCAAGCTGCTCGGAAGAGTTCGACTGCAGCTCGACGCCAATCAGGTACACCCGGACGCCGTTCTTGCGCGCCCGCTCGAGCTCGATGTACGGCTCGCGGCCCGCGTTGTTCTCCCCATCGGTGAAGAGCACGACCACCTGTCCCCTGACTCGCTGCCCCGCCGCCTCCCTCTGCTGCTCGAAGAAGCGATTGGCGGTTGCAAGCCCTTCCCCAATCGCGGTGTAGCCCTCGTTGACCAGCGTCTGGGTTCCCGTCATCAGGAGGTACTGCGTCATGCTCTCGTGGTCGAAGGTGGCAGGCGAGACGAGGTAGCCGTTGTTGGAGAAGACGACCAGCCCGATCGCATCGCCGGGACGCTTGCTGACGAAATCGAGCGCGCTGCGCTTGATGGCTTCCATTCGGCTGCCTGGCGTCCCGAGCATCGGGGCGAGCCTGGCGCCCGAGGCCCCCCCGGCGGCGGCGACAGAGATCGTCTGAGCCGAGGGAGTAGTAGACGAAGACGCGGCGCCTCGCAGCAGCGGCTCCTCCATGCTCTGCGAGAGATCGACCACCAACATGATCTGCAGCCCGCCCCGTTCCACGCGCGTCTGCGTGAACGGATACACCGGGCCGAGCAGGGCGACCAGAAGAAAGCCGATGGCCCCAGCCTCGAGGATGCGCGGCAGCCGAACGATCGGGTGCGCGCCGCCGATCTCATCGCCGAAGTGCGCGATCAGCGAATGGCTCCAGTAACGCCGTCGCCAGAACCGCCACGCCAGGAGCAGCACGAGCGCGGGGACCGCGACGAAGAGCCACTCGAGGTGCTGAAAGGCCATCATAAGTTAGAAGTAAAAAGTGAAAAGTGAAAAGTGATTGGGAAGCGCAACCAGCTGATTCGAGCCGTTCGGTGCGGTTCGCGGCAGTTGCTTCGTTGCCCTGGGATCCAACCGGCGAATCGGAAGGACGCCGCCACTAGCCAGCTCGTTGCACTTCATACTTACTTTTGACTTCTTACTTCTTACTTTTCACTTGATCAGGAAGATTTCCCGCATGTCGTCGGCCAGCTCGCGCGCGGCGGCGCCGTGCAACTCGGCGGGATGACGCGCGTATCGCGCGGTCTCGCAGACGCTCAAGACTTTGGCGGTTCGCTCCGTCAAATCGGGACTGGCGGCCAGCCGCGTCATCTCGGCCCGCAGCTCGTCGGCGAGCAGTCCCTCCGTGGGAGTCTCCAGCAGATAACCGAGGTATTCCTTCAAGTCGCGATACGAGCGCCCATAGAATTCCATCACGGCGCCGGGATCGGCGAAGTCGGACGGTACCGACTCCAACCACCGCTCGCGAACGGCCGCCATCGCTTTTCGTGGGTCGGGGCCCTTGCGGAGCTTCCGCCCGCGGACGATGTGCACGGCCTCCCAGGCGAGGCCCCCGAGGAGCAGCACGCCTGCAAACCAGCCTGCGCCTGACACGATCCAGCGGCTGCGCGGCCAGCCGCTGACCGTCACCGCGTCGCGCAGCTCCGATGCGCGAGGGGGCAGCGTGCTGCGGACAGCGATGACCGGTCCGGGGATGGTCAGGCTTTCAGCTGCGGCGCCCTCGCTGGTGGTGGACGCAGTGGCGCCCTCTCTTCGGAAATAGAAGAGCGAGAGCTGCGGGATTTGCAGGTCCCCCACGCCGGTCACGAAGCTCTGCAACGTGAGATCGACCACGAGCCGCTCGTTGCCATCCTTCAAGGCCATCGTCGAGGTCGTCACGTTGACGACACGCAGCGGATCGAGATTGATCGTGTCCTTGTTCAGGTTGTCGAGGATGAACTGAATCCCCGGCGAGTGGTCGACGAAGATCTGGTAATGGAACTGGTCGCCCACCCAGACGGCCGTCTTTTCGAGGCGCGTGGCGAACGAGACCCCGGGATCGCGCTGCTGAGCGTAGGCGCAGGCAGCAAACAAGAGAGCGACGATCGCCAGTCTGAGACCCGCCTTCATCCTTTCTTTCGCCTTTCGAAGAGCGTCATGAGCGGATCCAGAAAGGGCTCACCGACTTGCAGAAACAGGCAATCCATGCCGAGCGAAAAGAATAAGTCCTGCAACGCGGCTTTCCGGTGATTGACGAGCGCCTCGAAGCGCGTCCGCTGTCTGGAGGACAGGCTCAACAGCAGCTCGTGCGGCCCCTCCGACGAACGCAGTCGGATTAGGCCGCGGCCCTTTGGAAGCCTCCGCTCCAATTCGTCCTCGAACACGATGGGAACCACATCGTGCTTGCGGGCCAGCGCCTTGAAGTCCGGCAGGTCTGTCAGTGGCGTCGCATCGGGATCGATCACGAAGTCGGAGAGCACGAAGACCATCGCCGTGCGGCGCAGGTGGCTGCGCAGGAACCGAATCGCCGGCTCGCAGTTGGTCCCATGCGCGGTGTCGCGCAGATGGTAGAGCCGCTCGACGATGCGCCAGACGTGAGCCTGACCCTTGCGCGGCGGCTCGTACGCTTCGACTTTGTCGCTGAAGGCCATGAAGCCGAGGTGGCAGTTTTCGGCGGCCGCCGAGAACCCCAGCGTGGCCGCCACCTGGATTGTGCGCATCCGCTTCGACCACCTCGCGGTCGAGAACCTCATGGAGCGCGAGACGTCCACGACGAGGAAGACCACCACCTCTTTGTCCTCGAAGTGCCGTTTGAGAAAGAGCTCCTGCATGCGGGCGGAGACGTTCCAGTCGACGCGGCGGAGGTCCTCGCCGATTTCGTACTTCCGATGGCTTTCGAACTCGTAGCCAGTGCCGCGCACGCGGCTGCGGCTCTGCCCGACGCGCTGGTTACGGATGCGCCTCGACGCCGCCAGCTCGAGATAGTGCAGCTCCTCGGTCAGTTCGGATGGCAACACAACTCACTCAATTTACTAATCGATGATCGATAGACAGATTCGGCTAAGGAATTGGCGTCCGGCGCAGCACTTCGGCCACGACCTCGTCAGCGCTGACACCTTCGACCTCCGCGCGGATCGTCCGTATCAGCCGGTGGTGCATCACGTCGGGAGCGATCTCCTTCACGTCGGCGGGCGAGACAAAATCGCGGCCCCGCATGAAGGCGGTCGCACGTGCCATCGCGAGCAGATGGTGATACGCGCGTGGCGAGATGCCGTACTGGAGCATCTCCTTGACGATCGCCAGCGCGCCCGGATGGCTGTTGCGCGTCGCCTGGCCGATGGCGACGATGTACTGGTGGATCTTCTCGTCGACGTGAACCTGGCTGGCGAGCTGCCGGATGCGCACCACCGTCTGCGGGTCGGCCACCGGGGCGATGGTGAGCTCTTCCAGCCTGGTCTGGACCATCTGGACTTCGTGCGCGGCCGTGGGGTACGGCACCCGCAGCATCATCGCGAACCGATCGAGCTGCGCCTCGGGCAGCGCGAAGACGCCTTCCTGCTCGACCGGATTCTGCGTCGCCAGCACCCAGAACGGATCCTCGAGGTGGAACGTCTGCTCGCCAATCGTCACCTGGCGCTCCTGCATCGCCTCGAGCAGGGCGCTCTGGGTCTTCTGCGGCGCGCGATTGATTTCGTCGGCGAGGATGATATTGGCGAAGAGCGGCCCCCTCTCGATGCGAAACTCCGAGGTACGCGCGTCGAACACGCGCGTCCCGAGGATGTCTGCGGGCAGCATGTCCGGCGTGAACTGAATGCGCTGGAACCTGGCGCGAAAAGTTCTGGCGATGGCCGAAACGAGCAGGGTCTTGGCAAGGCCGGGCGGCCCTTCGAGCAGCAGGTGCCCGGAACCCGCCATCTCGCCTTCACCCTTCTTGAAGGAGTACGGAATTCGGCCGAAGAGGCCGATCAACACCTTGCGGATGAGATCGTCCTGGCCGATGACGATTTTGCGGACCTGCTCCTCGATGCCGTGAATGACTTCCCAGGCCTGCTCGTGAGTAAGCACTATAGGAATGCGGCCGCCAGCATACAGACGAAAGCCGCGGCGAAGAAATAGAAATACAGATCCCGCCTGATTGGATCCGACTGGTACCCAGCCACTGGCCGCCCGCTCGACAGGATCTCTTCGATTGCCGCCTGGACCTGACCTTCGTCCTCGCCGCGGACGAAACGCGCGCTGGTACGCCGCGCGAGCTCCCGCAACGTCGCCGCCTCCGCCTTGGACCTGAGGCGCTCTCCAGTGGCAGACACCGCGTAGCGGATGACGTCACCGCGCGCCGAGAGCTCGAGCGGGAAGGGAGCGCCGGTTGCGGTGCCCAGCCCGAAGGTATAGAGCTTGAGCTGACGACGGACGACCTCGTCGATCGGATCTTCCCACTGGCCGATCGTGTCGTCGCCGTCAGAGATCAGCACCAGGATGCGGCGCCGGTCGCGGTTCTCCGGGGTAATCCGCTCGTCCGCGTCGATGACGCGCAGCGCGCTGACCAGCGCGGCGCCCACGTTGGTGCCGACCGCCGGCTCGGTCGTGCGATTGAGATAGTCGAAGTACACCAGAACGGTTTCCGGTTCGCGGGTCAGATAGGAAAGGATGACGCCGTTGTAATGAAAGCCGACGAGCGCGTACCGATCGTCGGGCAGCTTGCCCAGGAGGAACTGCTGGATGATCTGCTCGGCTCGCCCGAGGCGGTTCGGGTCCATGTCCCTCGCGAACATCGACGGCGAGGTGTCGAGCATGAAGATGACATCGGTGGCTTGCGGAACCGGCCGCACGTCGCGGCTAAGTATCTGCGGCCGCGCCAGGCCGACCACCATGCAGACGAGGCTGGCCGCGAACAGCCCGCCGCGCAGCCAGTCGTGCCCGGCCCACGAGACGCGGGAGATCTCCTCGAGATTCGTCAGGTCGCCGAAGCGGCGGCGCATTCGCCAGTGGTGCCAGAGCCCGGCGCCCCAGAACAGCATGAGGATGGGAACACCGGCCAGCAGCCAGAGGTACTGCGGATAAGCAAAGGGGTCGGGAGTCATTTCCCGACCCCCTTATCCGACCTGCTCCGGCGGAAGGGCCTCGGTGGGCGGCACCTCGCTCTCTTCGAGGATCTTGATGTGCTCCTCGACGGAGGTCGCCAGGTCCTTCTGCATCTTGTCTACGTACTCGTAATTGTACTTGGCATCCCAGTCGTTGGGATTGATCTGAAGCGACTCCCGATAGCTGTCTGCTGCGCGGATCAACCCGTCCCGCAACAGGTTGAGGCTCTCGGCCAGGCCCGCTGGTGTCACCACGGGCGTCGCCGACGGCTTGCGGTACTCCTGGAGCGCGCGCTGAAACGCAATGTTGCCGCGCAGCAGAAAAAACCGCCCGTCGGTGGCCACGCCGCTGATGTCGTCTTCTCGCTGCAGCCGATCGATCGCTTCGTCATACCGACCGAGTGCGTAAAGCAGGCGCGCCTGGTTCAACAGGAGCGTCTGACGGTCGCTGCTCGGAATCAGACGCATCGCGCCGTGCGCGCGCAACCGCGACTCGACCCCTTGGTAGGCCTTCAAGGCCTCTTCGAAATCCCCCAGGCCGTACAGCGCCGCCGCGCGATCCATGCCGCGAAGCATTGCGTGGTATTGCAATCCGACATACGCCACGAGCGCCAGCACGACTGCCGCGAGGCCCTTGCCGACCGTGGGTCCGTACCGCCTTCTTGCCATCAGAACGTAGGGTAATCTATTGCATCGGTTGTTTATCGAGGAGATTCCTCATGAACTCATCTTCACGCGTACCTTCAAAATTTGTGCTGTTAGGGCTGGTGGTGCTCTTCTCGAGTAACCAGCACGTGCGGGGCGTGGACACCATAGCCATCAACGCCTTCTCGCGGTTGGTGTCGGTCGAACCCGTCGCCGGCGCCATGTGCGCGTTTCCGGTTGAAGCGGCCCTGGAAGGCCCCATCACGCGGGCAGAAGACATTCCGATCAATCCGGTGACGGTGGCGCTCGGGATGAACGTCAGGGCGCTCCAGCTGCTGGCACTGGCGCAGCAGCCGGGCGGTCGTGGCGGCGGGCAGCAGGGCGGTCGCGGCGGCGGGCAGCCGGCGTTCACAACGGCGCCGGGCGCGCCACTGCCGGGGCCGCCGACCGGCATCAACGCGGCGAAGCATACGGCGGTACGGGCGCGGCAGCCACTCCGGCGCATCTACGACCGCTATCCGCAGTACAGCGCGGTGGCGGTTGATCCGGCGAGAGACGAAGTGGTGCTGCAGGACGAGAACCTGTTCCAGATCCAGGTCTTCGGCCGCACGACCACCACACCGGCGACGGCGGCGTTTTCGGAGCCGACGCGCGCGATTAAGGGCGAAAAAACGCACCTGGAGCTCAACTGCGCGCTCTACATCGACCCGAAGACGGGCAACATCTATTCGCTCAACAACGACACCGAGCGGAGCATGACGGTGTGGGACCGCAACGCTCGGGGGGACGCAGAGCCGACCTGGAAGCTGCGGACGCCGATGGGGTCGTTCGGTCTGGCGGTGGACGAGGAGCGGGAGGAGCTGCTGATCACGGCGCAACACGAACAGGTGGTGGCGGCGTTTCCGAAGACGGCACGGGACAACGATCCGCCGAGCTGGGTGATATGGGGTGACAAGACGGAGCTGGCCGACCCACACGGCATCGCCATCGATACCAAACAGAAGCTGTTCTTCGTCGCCAACTTCGGCAATTACTTTACGCCGCGCCCGGTGCGTGAGGGCGAGAATCCGCTGCTGGCCGCCGTGACGCGCTTCAACATCATCCCGGGATCGGGACGTTTCCTTCCCCCATCCATCAACGTCTACAGCCTCACCGCGCGCGGGAACGTGGCGCCGGTTCGGAAGATCGTGGGGCCAGCGACGCAGTTGAACTGGCCGACCGGCCTGTTCATGGATTCCGAGCGCGGCGAACTGTATGTCGCCAACGACGGCGGGAAGTCGGTTCTGGTGTTCAGCGCAACCGCCGAAGGGAACGCGGCGCCGATTCGCGTCATCAAGGGGCCGCGGACCAAGCTGGTGTATCCGACGTTTGTGTTCGTCGATCTGAAGAATGACGAGTTGTGGGTGGCCGACATGGGCAGCCATCGCGCGTCGGTGTTCCGGCGGGCCGCCACCGGCGATGTGCCACCGATTCGCGAGATTCGCAGCGCGCCCGATGGGACGCCGTCGCCGACGCTGGCGAACGTGCGCATCGGCTACGACTCGAGACGGGATCAGATCCTCGCACCCAATTGAGTGGCCCATCCGCAGATTGCGGTGTTCGCCAGGTTGGCGAACGGCAACGCTCAGACGGTTCGACGGATAGAAGGACAGGCGGCGAAGCTCTCGCGGACGATGCACTCGATTTTCTTCGACCACATCCACGACGAGATCGTGGTGACGAACCCGTTCGCGCAGGCGGTGCTGACGTTCCGCGGTGACGCCAATGGCGAGGTGCCGCCAATTCGGATCATCCAGGGCCCGAAGACGGGTTTCGATCAGCCCGACGTGATGAGCGCCGATCCGGTGAACAACGAATACTACGTGCCGGCAGTCGGCAATGCGCTCCACGTCTTCCCGCGGCTGACGAATGGCGACGCGGCGCCGATTCGGGTGCTGAATAACGCGGGCGGAGGCCCGCCGTCGGTCGACTATGAGCACAACGTCCTGCTCGTCACCGGCAACGGAGGCATCCATATCTTCGAACGAACGGCGAGCGGCGACGCCAAGCCGCTGCGAATGGTGACGGGTGGGCCGAGAAGCGGGGTCGAGCCGCCGGATGAAGATGTCATCTGGATTCCGGGAACCCGCAACTTCCTGGCGCGGACGCGACCGTTTGGCGTCCGCACGGAGGGCGATCGGCCGGGCGGGCCCGGGAACTACCAGACCGTTGAAGATGCGGCGATGTTCATCGGTGTGTGGAGCATCGACGACAACGGCGACGTGCCGCCGCGCTACACGATCGGGCACGACACGTTCATGGAGTTCCGGAACTTCGCGGTCAACGGGAAGACCAGGGAAGTGATGATGTCGGACAAGACCCGCAACTCCATCTTCACCTTCTCGTTCCCCGAGGCATGGGAAACCTTCACGCCGCTCACCTCGGCGCCCTATACCCCGCCGGGCGGCCGCGGCCGTTTCGGTGGCGGCGGCGGTGGTGGCGGTGACGGACGCTGAAGGCGGCCTCAGGTACGGGCGTTTTCAAGCCGCCGGCGTGCGACAAAGCAGCTGTATTTCGCGATTGATTTTCGAATGGGACGGGAGATCCTGATGAGTGTGATGAGAGGATGGGGCCTGTGGTTGGCGGGGCTGCTGACAGTCTGCTTGCTTGGAACGACGCTCGCTCGCGGCCAGGCTGGCGCCCCCGCTGCAACCGGGCAGAAGCCATTGTTGTCGGAGCAGGCCTTCAAGAACGTCCGGGTGTTGCGCGGGATTCCGGTCAAGGAGTTCATGGAGACGATGGGCTTTTTCGCGGCCTCGTTGTCTCTGAACTGTTCGGATTGTCACAGTCAAGCCAGCGCCAGCAACTGGGCGAACTACGCCGACGACACGCCCCTCAAACAGGCGACGCTCCGAATGATCCTGATGACCAACGCGCTCAATCGAGCCAACTTCAACAACGCACCCGCCGTCACCTGCTACACCTGCCATCGCGGCAGCCAAAGGCCGAAGGTAATCCCGAGCCTGGCGCAGCAGTACGCCGCGCCCGCGGACGAGGACCCCGATGAGATCGCGTTCAATTCGTTCGTGCGCGTGACGACGACGGCCGAGCAGATACTGGACAAGTACATCCAGGCGATCGGCGGAGCGGCGGCGGCCAAACTCACCAGCTATACGGCCAAGGGGACCTACGAGGGGTTCGACTCCGATTTCGAGCCGGTTCCGGTGGACATTTACGCCAAGGCGCCAAACCAGCGAGCCACTGTCATTCACATGCGCGGCGGGGACAGCTCCACCATCTATAACGGACAGGAAGCGTGGGCGGCCGGTCCGCAGGACCTGACGCCGGTGACGGTGATTTCGCTTGTCGGGGCGGCCCTGGAAGGGGCGCGCCTCGACGCCCAGCTGGCCTTCCCCGGTCAGACCAAGCAGATCCTGACGGACTGGCGAACCGGGTTCCCGCCGCTCCGCATCGACAACCGGCCGGTGGATGTCGTCGAAGGAAAGAACCCGGAGGGGTCCGCGATCAAACTGTACTTCGACCGCGAGACGGGTTTCCTGGTTCGAAGCGTGCGTTATTCGAAGACGGCGGTGGGCACGGTACCGATTAGCGTCGTCTACTCTGACTACCGCGACGTCCCTGGCGTGGGCGTGAAGCTTCCGTACGAGTTTGTGGTGACCTGGACCAACGGGCGGGGCACGTTCAAGCTCACGTCGCTGGAGCCGAATGTCGCGATTGACGCAGCCAGGTTCGCCAGACCCACACCGCCAGGTCCAGCAGCGAAGTAAAGGTGCAAAAAGGGGGTGGCCGAAGCCGCCCCCCTTCATCATGATTACCGAGCGTTACTGGCGGACGCCGGTGTCGGCTCTCCCGCCGTCGTCGCCGCCGGTCTGCGTGTCGCGCATGGTCGTGCCGTCGGGCAGGTCGACCTTGTTGAAGCGCCCGGCGTGAGCGCCCGTCTTGGCCGCCCAGACGTACAGCGTCACGACGTCTCCTGGAGCAAGCGTCGTCCTGCTCCATCCGATGAGCTGAGCCGAGACCGTGCTGCCCATCTCCATGATCCAGTGCTGGACCTCGCCCTTTTCGTTCTTGTAGTCCGCCTTGATCAGCGGGTGCGGATTGATCCAGATGAATTCCGTCACCACGGCGCCCTTCAACACGGTCGCCTTGCCCAGGTCGAACGCCGCGTTGCCATGATGCGCGAGCAACCGGCCGTCAGTCGCAGCGAGTCCGGCCACCAGGGCCACCAACATGAGAACTTTCGTCTTCACATCCACCTCCAGGTATCAATCTCGATCGCGATCGCGAAGTAGCCTATTTTGCCGCACCGGGACCGCCGGATGCTGGATCGGCCATTTCTTTCAGGTACATCTGCACTGACGACGGTACGCAGCTGAAGTCAAAAAATGTCTGGCTGGGAATCCACCGGAAATTCACTTCACCGAGATTCAACGGCCTGCTGTAGAGCTTGGCGTCGTCCATGGTCATCGTCAACGCCAGATCGTTCTTGGTGGACCGGTGAAAGCGTTCCGTTACGATTGCATCGACGCTATGGGGATAGCCGCCCTCCGTGGCCCAGGTGTCGGGGGACATACCGGTTGTCCGGGCCACGAACGTGTAGTCGTCCTGCCAGCTGCCGACCGAGTAGCCGTTGTAGGTTGGATCATGCGCGTCCCTGCCCCTGGCGAAATTGGTCGGAAGCGCTCGCCCGTCCATCCAGATCTCACGCCAGATATTCATGAACCGGAGCATGACGAAGGTCCGGTCGGGCAGCGAGGCGATCGTCATCGATCGGATCTGGTCGTTCATGTTCCGCGGGAAACCAAACGGATCGCAGTACCGGACGTGAGGATCGTTCGACTGGCCAATCAGGACGCCAGCGCTTTCCGCCTTGTTCTTGTCGAACATCTGCTTGCCGAGCGGTGTGAACGCCGGCATCCGCTCGGGCCCGATGAGCCTCTTCACTCCCGCGCCGGATGACTCTCCGGCCCAGGTCCCGCCCAGATCGCGCTTCGGCGCCGGCCCGCCGTCTCCGGTGTTGGCCCTCGCATCTTCCGGGTAGTACTTCCACGGCGAGCGTGGCTCTTTGTTTTGACCGGCAGCGTTTTGAGCGGCAACCAGCGCCGACAGAAACAGCGCGACCGTTACGCCCGCGATGATGGCCGTGCACGTCTTTCGCATCGTCTACTCCCTACCTATTTGATCTGGATTCCCGACGGCCTGGCGATCGAATCACGATATTCGATCCCCTCTGACGGGATGCAGAACGTCTCGGCAAACTCCTGGCCCAGCACCCAGTAGAAGTTCCCGCGCATGAACGTCCACGGCTTGCTATAGAACTTCGGATCGTCGACCGTCACCGTCAGCTGCAAGTTGTACTGATCGCGACGGGTGTACCGCTCCTGGATCCGTGCCGCATTACTGCGAGGATGACCCTCTTCATCCAGCCAGGGTCGTTCATCCAGACCGGTCGTATCAATCACCAGCGTATGGTCGTCTTCCCAGCGGCCGACTGAATGGCCGTAAAGTCTGGACTCGGGCATGCCCCTCACATCCACGGCTTTGGGCAGCGCTCGTCCGTCCATCCAGATCTCGCGCCAGACGCGCTGCTGCTCGTAGGCGATGAGCATGCGGCTGGGCGCGTTGGCGAAGATAAAGCGTCCGCGGCCGCTGACGGCGTGCGCAATCAGATTGCGCGGAAACCCGAGCGGATCGCAGGTGATGAACGGATCGTTCGAGGCTCCGAGGTCTGCGTCCCGGCTGGCGGCGCCGTAGGGATGTCGCTGCTTGAACAGCGCCTCACCGGCTGGCGTCATCGGCGGCATTGGATCGGACTTCTCGTCCTGCGGCCCGACCCACACGCCTGAAAGATCCCGCGCGGGAGCCGGCCCTGGAGGATTCGGCATCTTCGGAATCCCCTCGGCAATGAACCCTTCGGGGAGCCTTGTGCGCTGAGCGTCAACCGTCACGATGCTCAGGCACGTCAGCGCGATCACCGAGACGACGATGAAGTGTGTTCTCATGTGAGGCTACTTTCCAGCAAACGGATCGTACCGGGACTTTCCACCCTCGTCTCCGCCAAGCTGCGTGTCATGGAGCTCGGAGCCATCGGCGAGGATGATCTTCTGCAGGCGGCCGGCAGGGTTGCCGTTCTTCGCCACATACATTCGAACGGTGATGACGTCGCCGGGCGCCACTGACGTGTTGGCCCAGCCAATCAGCCGGAGGGCCTGGGGTGCCGCGGTCTCGACGACCATGTGGACGACGGTGCCCTTCGCATCCTTGGCGTCAAAACTGATCAACGCGTGCGGATTGGCCCACGCAAATTTCGTGACCGTCGCCTGCTTGAACTCGGTGATGTCATCGGCATATGCCGCGTTGCCGTGATGCGCGAACGTCGGCGCGCCCGCCGTCGCCAGCAGCCCAAGGCTCAAGAGGCCAGTTGCGAGAAAGTGCTTCTTCATTTGATCCCTCGTTACGCAGTCAGACTCACCGCGACGGCCTGGCAGCGCTCGGCCCACGTCATATCTTCGCCGACGGGAATCGTGACGCGACCCCGCAAGCGCGCGGTAATCCAAGTAGATTCAATAGTATAGGATGGCCGTCTGGCTTTCCGGCTCCCCTATTTTGTGGGGCGCGGCGGGCCCTGCGAAAGCGTGCGCACCTTGTAAACCGTGCCTGCGCCCACGATATAGAGGGTTTTTCGATCCGGCCCGCCAAAGGCGAGATTTTGCGGGTGCCGGATATTTGCGTTTTCGGCGCCCCACTGGACGGGGAGCACGCCGAGCAGTTCCCCCTTCGGGCTGAAAACCTCGATCCCGGAGTTGGTGGCCGCATACACGCGTCCCTCGCTATCGACCGCCATGCCGTCCGCGCCGTTGTCTTCATCCCACGCCGGGTCTTTATGCCCCGGGATGCGAACGCTCTTGTACCGGGCGAAGTTGCGCCGGTTGGAGATCGTCCCATTGGCCGCGACATCGTAGGCCAGCATGTAGACGCCATCCTTGTTGTGCACGTAGAGGGTCTTTTCGTCGGGACTGAGGATGACGCCGTTCGGCCGGGGAACTTCGTCGATGATCCTGGTCACCCGTCCGCCCGGAGGCAGGTAGTAAATCCCCTGGGTATCGGTGAGGTAGACGCCTCCGCGCTTGTCGAGGGCGAGGTCATTCAGCGAATCGAACTTCTTGCCATCCCAGTTGTCGGCGAGCGTCGCCACCTTGTCGGCGGGATAGAGCACGCCGACCTTTTCATTGTCTCGCGCGCGCTGCACCGAGATGAGGCGCCCCTGCCCGTCCCATCCCATGGCGTTGGTCTGGTTCGAATTCTCGACAAAGGTCGTGACGTTACCAGACGCGTCCACTTTGAGGATGCTGTTCGTACTGCTCACCAGCATGCTTCCGTCGGCCATCGCGACAGGGCCTTCGGTGCGTTGCAGCCCTCCCTTGACGAGCTCGATTTTCGTTCCGGCCGCGACAACACCGGGGATGGCGGTGGCCGTGAAGCTCTCGGGCGGCGGCGCTTGCTGCTGACCACCGCGCTGCGCGAGCATCGAGGTGCCGACCAACACGGCTGCGACGACCAGACACGTCCGCATCAGGAAGAAGCGATTGTGGAATGACATGTTTATCTAGCCTCCATCCATCATTACTTCGGCAGGCGTTCCAGCACTCCGTAGTACACGCTGGCGCCAATGATATGGCCATCCATCGCCTGCAGGACGGCGTCGCGCGTGGCGTTCGCGGGAAGCGACAACATCTCGTCGAGCGCGTAGAGCTTGAACTGATAGTGAATCGGGCCCGCGCCCGCCGGCGCGCACGGAGGGTCATACCCGACGACCCCTTCGTCGGTTTCCACGTGGCGGCTGCCGTCAGGCTGCTCCACGCCGCGCGACGGCCCTTCCGCGATTTGCGACGTGCCGGCCGGGATGTTCCAGCGGCCCCAGAAAAACGCGAGCGTGTGAGTCCTGCGGCGGTGGTTCTCAGGACCGGTGAGAATCAGCACGAAACTTCTGGTCGCCTCGGGCGCGTTGGCCCATCGCAAGGGCGGCGACATCACCTTGCCAGCCTCGGCGTAACAGGTGAACTGCACGGGAATCGGGCCAGCGTCGCTGAAGCTGGGACTCGTCAACCGCAGCCTGGGCCGCTGCACGTTGGCGGCCCCGGCCCCCTGCCCGTTCGCCTGCTCTGTAGCGGCAACCATGCCACCAAACGCGAGCATCCAGACGAGCCAACGCATCTTCATGCCCAGTTCCCTTTCTGATCCGGTCGCTTATTCGCTGCCGATGTAAGGCAGGAAGCGGCCGAGGAAGATAACACCGATCCAGAGGCAGATGGAACCCGCGGCCACGCATCTGGCGACCAGCGATGCCCGCGCGTCCTGCTTCAGGGTGCGAATCTCGTCAGACATGATTGGGTACAGCAAGGTGGCACCGGCGACGACGATCAGCCCTATCTTCCACCCAAATGCCGCATTCTGGGTGTACTGGTCGGGTGACGCGAGAAAGAACAACATGCCGGTAATGAGATTGACGACGAGGCCGAGCACCGCCCATGGCAGCAGCCAATTCAGGTCGGCAAACGCCACGCCCTCGATGAAGCCCAGCATGCGCAGGTTGACGAGCAACGCGACCCCGAACAGCATGCAGAGCCCGACGAAATGAAAGATCTCGCAGATCGGCCAGACCCACGGATAGTTGACGATCAGGGCCGTTCCCATGGCCGCAGGCTCAGGCCACGCTCCAGATACCGTCGGGTCGCCAGCAAGGATTTCGGGGTGCCGGATGCCTCCGCCGATGTTCGCGGCTCTTGCCATGAATGCGAAGGTGACGATGGAGAGCACGAGCAGGACCGGGATGGTCCACCGCCGGAATCGCCACAGCGCCACCCAGCCGACCAGTCCCGTCAGCTGCATGAAGATGAAGCCCAGCATCGCGGCGTTCTGGTGAGCGGTAACGACGCTCGCCGACATGCCCGGCTGGTCGCGAAGGATGAACTCCGCCGCATTGCCGCTCACGTAGGCCGGGATCGCCAGCAACGCGTTGAGGAAGAATGCGACGAAACCCGCCTGTGTCAGATCCTCGCTTTTCTTGATCAGTCCAGCCACGAACAACGCCACGGCGACACCAAACGCGACGGTCGGAATGTGATTCAGCAGCAGGTGCAGGTGGGCACCGCTCACGAAATGAACTCACTGATGTACGCCATGAGACGGGCCGAGCTCATGGCGATGAACCAGCAGGCCAGCGAGGCGGCGGCCAGCATTTTCCCAGTGCTCTGCTCGCGAAATACCCGGTTCCGGATCAACACCAGCACCACGATGGCGAGCGCAACGAAAAGCAACTTCAGGTAGAAGGCGGGATTCGACGCGTGCTTCCGTGCGTCGGCCACGAACAGCAGGCTCCCCGTCGCCGCGTTCAACGCGAACCCCGCCCACATCAGCACGAACGTCTTTTCGAGGGATTTCAGCGGGATGCCCTGACCGACGCCGAGAAGCCGCAGGTCGATCGCCGAACTGAGGCCGACCAGCGTACCGAGTCCAAGCGTGTGCAGAAAAAGGATGAGGGGGTACCCATAGAGCACCCCCCCTTCCCGTATCCACGTCGCAACGCCGCTCTGTTCGATCTCCGCTAACAGAGAGCCCATTAACGAACTACGAGCCCGTTCTCCATGCCAATTGGGCTTCGTAGCATTCCAGAAGAATCCGGTTGTAGCGCGCGACCGCCTCCTTGCTGACAAAGGGATGCGCCTCGCCTGCGAGTCGGTCTCCCGCCTCGGAGCCGGCCGAGTGATCGGGATTCGCCATTCTCCAGTACCGCATCTTCTCGACCATGTTGGCGTGACTCAACGTCGGCGACAGAATCACATCGACGCCAGCCTTCGTTCCAAGGTCGATGAAGCGCTTCAGCGACGCGATGTGTGTGCTCATCATCGTCCGGCCATCCGGGAAATACTGCACGCCCTGGCGCCCGATGCTCGGATCGGTCCCACCCCAGATGCTGGCGACGTGCCGCCCGTTGTCCGACGCCACGCTCTCCCTGTTGGTCAGCGGCTCGATGATCAGCGACAGCGTCCCCGGCGTGTGACCTGGCGTGATGTACAGCGTCACGGTCACCTCGCCGAGCGTGATCTTCTGACCATCGGTGACGACCATGTCCTTCCGGGGCTTGAACTGCGCGGGTGAGTTGTCCTTCGCGACGATGTCCCAGTCGGCGGCAGACATCGCCACACGCGCGTTGGGATACGTGTCCTGAAGGCCCTTGGCTCCCCAGTAACGATCATCATGGGCATGCGTGACGATGATGTACTTGATGTCGTCCGGATCGAGACCGAAATTCAGCAGCCCGAGCACCAGCTCCTTGCTGGAGTAGTGGAAGTTGGTGTCAACGATGATGATGCCGGCCGACGAGCTGATCGCCCATACCCCGGCCGTCTTGGTGCCGATGAAGTGGAGATTGTCGAAGATCTCTACCGGCCACGTGAACCAGTCCTTGCGCGGCACGACGGCGGAGCGATCGTTGGTCCGCATCGCGTCCGGCAGCGTCGGTTCGGTGCAGGCCTGATCGAACAGGGCCTTGAACGTCTCGTAGGGCCTCTTCGGATTCGCGACCGACGGCGCAAGCGCGGCCCGAGCGGCGTCGACGTGCACCTTCGCCGCAGCGGACTGTGCGTTCGCAATTCCGACTCCCCCACTCACCAGGAGCACACCACAACACACGGTTGCGACATAGCGCGCCATAGTCTCGCTCCTCACTTGGCGGTTTCTGCAGGTTCCTGATACTTGGTGCCGGGGTAGCCGTATTCCACTTCGGCCCGCGCAACCTCTGGATCGCAGGTGACCCACACGGGCTGCAGGCCGCCGCGCGGGATCCTCGTCCACAGGAACGCGTACTTGAACGGTCTGGTCAGGAACGTCGGGTCGTCAAGCGTGATCGTCACCCGAAGATTGTCGTTGTCGATCATCGTGTAGCGCTCGGTGAGCTTCTTGCGGGTTGATGAGGCCATGTGAAGGTGATCGTCGAGACCGTCGGGATCGAAGGTGAAATGGTCGGTCTCGATGATCAGGTCATTGCCGTCGAAGTGCCCGCGGGAGAAGCCATGCTGGAAAAACTGCCCCGGCATTGGCGTCGGCCCGGTGCCATTCATCCACACCGTGCGGTACAGGAACCAGGGGTTCGATGAGATGCGGATCTCGAGACGACCAGGGTAGGCCATGATCTCGCTGCCTTCGGCGAGCACGGCCGGATACGGGATCTGCTGGCAGTCGGCCATCGATGGCGACTGACGGTGATCCACGTACTTCAGCCACGCCTCGGCGCGCGCATTCAAAGGAAGCTGGCCGACCGGGATCGTGCAGTTGAGAAGCTTCTCGCCGTAATCGCCCAGCCGGCCGCCGCAGTTGCCCCGGTCCTGCTCGTTCGGGCTGCCAATCTGGCCATCCCAGTTGCCGATGAAGGGGTAGATTTTGTCGAACTCCTCGTCGGTCTGCGCTCGGAGATCCGTCGTTCCAATAGCCATGGCCAGCGCGAAGCACGCGCCAGTCAGCACCGTACGCTTCATCCGCGTCATGACGCTCTCACCTTCCGCTTACTCGACCGGTGGCCCGCCCGGGCAGCCGCCGAGACACACCACCTTGTTGCCCTCATCGAGGAATGTCACGACGCCGGCGGCCATGGCTGTGCCGCCCACGCGTCGCGTCGGGTTCCCTTCGACCGTCACCCGCTTGCCGATGAACTCCTCGACCTTCCATCCCTCGCGCCTGGCATTGACGGCCCCGGTCCGCGCGGTGATGTGCCATGTGGCGACCTTGCCACTGGCATCCTTGACTTCAACCGTCATGTCGGAGTGCGGGCTGACGAGCCGGAACGTCTTGATCACGCCCTCGATCTTGACGGTCTTGGAACCGTCAAAGAACGTATTGAATGAGTGGTGAGCCTTGGCCGGAACGACCAGAACGGCCGACATGACGACGAATGCCGCCAAAGTACGCAGTTTCATGACCTTACGGCTCCTTTTCGAGTCTGGGCTTGGCGCTATTATTCCGACGGAAAGGGCATAGTAACCGAATGCGGCCTGTGACCAGAAATCAGTTCGGCCCGCGGCCGCGCCCGCGTTGCCCGCGCGCCGTATCGGGATCGCTGCCGGCCGGATCGCCCATCTCTTTTATGTACATCTGTGTGGACGAGGGAATGCAGGTGAAGTCATACAGCTTCTGATTCGGAATCCACCGGAAATGCGTCTCCCCGAGGAAGAACGGTTTGGTGTAGAGCTTCGGATCATCCATGGTCACCGTCAGCGTCAGGTCGTTCTTGCTGTCCCGGTGATAGCGTTCCTGCACGCGCGCATCGACGCTATGGGGATAGCCGGCCCTGGCGACCCAGGTCTCAGGGGCCATCCCGGTGGTATCGACTACGAAGGTGTAGTCGTCCTCCCAGCGACCGACCGAGTAGCCGTTGTAGGTCGGATCATGGGCGTCGGCGCCCCTGGCGAAGTTGGTGGGAAGCGCTCGCCCGTCCGTCCAGACCTCACGCCAGATATTCATGAACATGAGCAGGAGGAAGGTCCGATTCGGCCCCGTGACGATAGTGATCCCACGCATTTCATCGCTCATGTTCCGGGGAAAACCCACCGGATCGCAGAATCGGGCATGAGGGTCGTTCGTGCCGCCAGGGCTGTAGATGCCGATCGGCCGCATCTTGTCCATCAACTGCTGGCCGAGCGGTGTGAACGGGGGCGGGGCCGAACCCCGGCCCCTGGCAGCACCGGCACCTGAATTCGGTCCTGCCCAGGTCCCGGTGAGATCGCGCTTCGGCGCGGGCCCGCCGTCTCCAGCGTTGGCCCTGACGTCCTCCGGATAGTATTTCCACGGCGAACGGGGCGCAGTATTCTGACCGGCAGCGTTTTGAGCGGCCGCCAGCGCCGAAAGCAACAGCACGCCTGCTACGCCCGCGATGATGCCGGTGCAAGCTTTTCGCACGTCTCCTCCCTGTGGATTCATGGAATTGGGCTTCGCCCAACGACGGGACGCCGGTTTCGGATGGTCTTACACCCTTTGTGGCTGAAGTGCAAGAGCGCGAAGGGGGCGGACGGGCGCCCGACTATACCAATGAATGGATTTGATGTAACTTTACCGCGCTGCTGCACGTCCGTTGGCTACAGCGAGGGTCTTCACCATGAACATCAGTTCCCTTCTCGTGGTTCTGTTTCTTCTCCCGCTCGCTCAGCAGGCCCCTCCGGCGCCCGCTGGTAATCCAGAGAGGGGGAAGGTGCTTTGGCAGAAGACCGAGCACGTCGAATGCCGGGAGTGTCACGGCATGAACGGTGAAGGTGCCTTCGGGCCAGACCTGGCCGGCCGCAAGCTGACCCCGGCGCAGTTCATACACGCGGTCCGGAAGCCGTGGGGCATCATGCCCGCCTTTACCGATAAGAACATCACCGACCCGGAATTGATGGATCTGATCGCATATTTCGACACGCTACCGAGCGTCGCCGAGCCAGGACCCTGGAGAGTCAAGGTGCCGGAGGGGGCCTCGCGCGGACTGGCGGCCTCGATCACCTCCGGGTGCGTCCAATGCCACGCGGCGACGTTCAACAACGGGCGTGCGATCATGGGCGCAATCGATGCGAATTTCGAGTGGTTCAAGTCGATTGTCTACGTTCATACAGTCGCGTATCCGCCGACTCGTGCTCGTCTCGGCGAGCCCCCGTACGAGCGCATGGCGATGGGCCATTTCTCGGTCACGCGCCTGCCTGAATCGACCCTGCAGGACGTGTGGTCGTATATCGTCGACCTGGGATTTCGCCCCAAGTTACGTGGGCAGCTTAGTCCTGGAGTACCGTCGACCGGTGGCGTGGTTTACACGTTGGACGTGGAAAACACGGGTCTCGTGGGCAAGGGACGGATCGCCGAGGAAGTGACCGTGAACCTCGCTGTTCCGGCCGGAGCGACCGTGGTTGCGGCGACCGGCTCAGGGTATCAAGGCGTTCGCCGCGATGAGCGGGCCAAAGCCGACATGGCCGTCTGGACAGTCCCGCGACTGGCGCCTGGAGATCATCAGACGTATACCTTGACGCTGTCACAGGCTGCCACTGCCAAGGACAACCTGCGAGGCACCATACGCTGGGTGAAGCCCAAGGTGACCACCGATTCGGAGGCGATCGCTCCCGCACCGCTCGGAGTACAGGCTCGATAACAGAGCCGCGGTCAGCGTGATTGCCGCGGTAAGAACCGCGCGCTCGAGTTACGCAGCGGTAGGATGCCAGCGGTCGGCTACCGCGCGAGCATCGGAATAGGCCAACACTTTCCATCCGCGCGCGCGGAGCGCCGCGGCGATAGCGGCATGGCGCCCGAGGGCCGCGACACCTGACCCGAAGGTTTCGACGATCGCGGCGTCCTCATGTCCGTTCGGCACCACGGAAACCAGGTAGGTGGACGTGGCCTGCTGCAAATGGACGCCACAGGTGACCAGGTCATTTCCGTACCGAAGGATCCATCGAATCACAGCGTGCGGGCGGCGCGGGGTCCGTTTCATCATGGCGCCAAGGGTTTCAAGAAGAATGCCGCGCAGGCTGGTTGGGCGGCGGCTTATGGCATCCCGCTTGCTCTAGAGGGGACAGCTACGCTCGGTTGCCACTCTGGCCGGCCGACAAATATCTCACCTGACCCGACGGGGGCTTCGGTCCCCGATCGTCATGTACCGGATGTTGGTAGGGGTTAGTCGACCGCGAAGCAGTAGAACAATCCAGCGCCGCCAGTCCCCTCTAAATCCTTCTGGCTGCATCCGGACGTCGCGTGCGCCGAATTCCACGAGTTGATCCCTTCGCCGAGCCCGCGTCGATCGTGGTGTCCCACTTGCGCGCGCCCGGTGGCGCTCGAGGTCCAATTGCCGCACGTGAGGTCCTCGCCTGGCGGGAACGCCGTTCCGTCTGGCCGGGAGCCAGTAAGAACGTCGTGCATGTTCGGCGTGTCGCCGACGCCATTCACCTGACCGAGCCTTTCCGTAACGGCGGTCTCCTTATTGATCTTTGCCGTTTCGTTGTGAAGCTCCTCGATGTTCGCCGCGATCAGAAGCCCTTCGGCGTTGTACCACGGCCCCTTGCCGATTCGATCGCGTGCGTTGACCGCCGGTTGCCCGTCCCTGGCCGAGACACTGAGATACGCGCGCCATGTGTGGTCACCAGAGCCTTCGGCGCTCGCGAGTGACTGGCAGTGCGCATCGGCGCCGACGAGCCCACCCAGGTCGCCGCCGCTGCCGAGTCCTTTACTCGTCACGAAGAATCGCGTGACGGACTTCGCCCCGCCCATCTGCAGCGCCTCCGGCGCTGCTTGCGGCTCCGACGCGCGAGCGTCCTGCGCGCTGGTGTTCGCGGCGTCATTCGGCCCGCATGCGGCCACGAACAGGACCGCTCCGATAGCCAGGCCGGTTCTGCAAAGGATCTCGCGCCGGATCAACGCGACCCACAGCGTCACGGTCGGCATACCGACATTAGACCCCAGCGGACGATCGTCGGATCCCACCGGATTGTCAGGACGTGGACGGCGACGGTTCCAGCGCCGCCGCCGGCGCCGACGGGATCACCAGCCAGCCGATCAGGTAGGCAAGGACGCCGCAGATGACCGCGCCAGGATAAATGGCCAGTATCACGGCAGCGAGCCGGACCACCGTGGAATCGGCACCGAAATACTCGGCAAGGCCGCCGCACACGCCCCCGATCTTTCGGTCGGTTGTTGAGCGAAGCAGACGCTTGCCGTGGACCTGCGGCGCCGGCGCGCCGTCCTGCGGCAGGATGAGCCAGGCCGCCGCGTACGCGATCAGGCCGCCCACGATCGCGCCTGGCACGATCGACAGAATCACCCAGGCCAGCCGGACGAGTGTGACGTCGGCGTCGAGATACGCCGCGATGCCGGCGCATACACCGCCAATCTGTCCTTGAGCCGGCAGCCGCGTCAGCCGCCGCGGCGATACCTCGTGGACGGCGGCGCCGCAGAAACGGCAGAACACGGAATCGGCGTCAATCTCGCGTGAACAGCGGGCACAGATCATGGCTTGCCTCCGACTCGGAACCTTCGTCTTCTGGTATAGACGAAAATGTACAAGCCGAGGTTCGCCGCCAGGACGATGAGCCCGATACCAATCTGAGCCTGTCGGGTCAGACCCTCCGGGTACAGGACCGGGAACACGTACCGCGCGACGAAGTCGCCGCTGTAGTAATTGAGCCCCGCCTTCGCGCGAAAATCGTTTTCGAGCGGTGTCAGTGGACAGATGCCACCGGAAAACTCGATGTAGGCCGCCCAGGCGACGGCGGGCAGGTGCACCCACATCGCCCGACGCCATTTCAGGCTGAGCAAGGCGCCCGCCGCAGCAAAAAGTACAAAGGAGAAATGAACGAGAACGACGAGCCCGGCGCCGACCGCGTAAATTCTCTCCACGGCTTAGGTCTGTGTTAGATTCCAACCGCCACGATGACCACCGTCAACCGCACGATTGCGCTCTGCGCCGGCGTCGCGATCTGTGCCGCCGGTCTCTGGTTCGCGCTGCGGGAACCCACCGCACCGACCCGTGACGCGCAGGCGGCAGGCGAGCGCATTCCAAACTTCGCGCCGAACGATCGCATCTCCTGGTATCCGGACCGCGTCGACGGCGACAACTGGCTGCCGCCGGAAGACGGCGGGCCCGGCCCGATCATGTCGAGGCCGGAGTATCCGTACGTTCCGAACGATACGTCCGATCAACCGACCTATCGCATCGCCGATCTGAGCAATCCGATTCTGCAGCCCTCAGTACGTGCGCGGATGGAGCGCGACAACAACGAGGTGCTGGCCGGCAAGATCCCGTACGTGGCGCGGGAGCGCTGCTATCCGCCGGGGCCGGTGGCGTGGAACGTCTTTCGCCGCGTGGCGCCGCCGATGGTGTTCTTCGTGCAGCAGCCGACGTTGGTGCTGCTGGCCTACCGCGGCGACAACCAGTTCCGGCACGTCTACCTGAACGTGCCGCATTCACCGGACCCGAAGCCGTCCTGGAGCGGGGAATCGGTCGGCCACTACGAGAACGGCGACACGCTCGTCGTCGACACCATTGGAGTACTGGAGCATCCGCTGAGTTTCGTCGACAACTACCGCACGCCGCACACCGGTCAACTTCACGTCATCGAACGGTATCGCCTCAGCGCCGACGGAAAGACCATGGACGTGACCGTGCGCGTCGATGATCCGGGCGCCTTCACCATGCCCTGGACCGCACGGCAGCACTACGCCAGGTCGGAGGACGGGCCGATTGATGAAGCGATCTGCGCTGACAGCGCGGGACGCGGCACGGACATCTTCAACTGGGGCCTGAGCCACGCCAAGGACCTCGTGCCCATGCCCCAGGACGACACGCCTGATTTTTAAGCCCCGGCTTTCATTCGGGCTTCAGCACCTTGCCGTCGGGAAGCCTCACCGACAGGCCGGTCGCCGAGCCGCCAGGGCTGCCGTCTTTCAGCGGGTGCATGTCGATCGAGATTTTCATTCCGGGTGTGAGCGTCTTCGGCGTGAAGCCCTGGCGCGCCAGCGATCTCGTTGACGGCAGCTCGATCGCCCACTGCTTCGGTTCGCCGCCAGGAACGGACGTCGTCATCACAATCCACGCGTGCGGATTAATCCACTGGAATTCCTTGACGGTACCGTTGAGCGTCACCTGCTTCTTGACGTCGAACATGGCGAATGAATGATGCGCCCATGCCGGCGCCGCGAAGAGCGCGAGCGCAAGACCCACGAGGCCAAATGTGGCGAATGCTTTGAGTCTCATCTCGCCGGTAGTGTACCTTAGCTGCCGCATGATGACGCGCGTGTCGCGAGGCGTATGGATCGGGCTCTCGCTGATGGTCGGCGCCGCGATCGCCGCGTGTGCGGCGCCGCCGGCTATGCCCCCCGGTCTTGCCGGCGTCTATTGGGCGACCGAATATCACTCCGGGATTCAAGTGGTGGGCGGAGGGGAGCTGCCCCTGACCGAGGCGGGGAAAGCGGCGCATGCCAGGAACATGGCCGGGCTGAAGGACGGGTCGATCGAAGACCGGGCCCGGAAGTACTGCACGCCCGACGGCGTACCGCGTTCGCTGGCGACCCCCTACCCGTTCGAGATCATCGAGTCGCCGCCGGGCCAGATCCTCATCGTCTACGAGATGAATCACATGATCCGCCGGATCGCGATGGACACGCCGCTGCCGCCGCAGGAACAGCTGCTCGTCGAGCCGTTTTACAACGGGCATTCGGTGGGTCATTTCGAAGGCGACACGCTGGTGGTGCAAACGCGCGGCTTCAAGGAGGAGACGTTTCTGGATGCCACCGGCGCGCCGCACACGGACATGCTCGAGACCACGGAGCGGATTCGCCGAATCAGCCCGACCGAGCTCGAGAACGTGGTCACCATTCACGATCCCGAATACTATTCGCGCGACTGGCAGGCGCGTTTCGTCTACACGCTGCGAACCGATGTCCGTATCGAGGATTACATCTGCGGCTTCGAGCACCGGGACATTTCATCGGTGGCCGGCGTCCGCGTACCGCAGTAGCTTGCCAAAACGTGAACGCGCCAGTTTACGTGGTGCGTCGTTCGGTCGCCTTGTAGATCCGCTCCACGCGCACCTGTCTTACACGGCCGCACTTGGGGCACTTCCGACTCATCATTTCGCATGCAGTATAGGGAAGCGGCCGGAGCCGGCTGCATACTCGCGTTGGCTGACACCAGACAACACGCGGCTTAACCTCCTGGTGCATCTTGCGACACCTGCTGAACATCCGTCGCCTCTGAACCTATTTGCCGGAACGGCATAGGTCTAGACCTCCCGACTATTTACCTTGAAGCATGGGCCCTGAGGACAGCCCGGCCGAGGCTATCCGGGATGTTCACAAGACTTCTGCTCGCCTGGTCGCTGATGGCCGTGTGCGTGGCGAGTCACGCAATCGGGGTCACGTTGGCATTTGGCAGGTTGCAGCGGCTGCAGGCGGTTCCGCAGCAGCTCTGGCCGAGGACGTGGATATTCATTCGCCTCGGGGGCTGGATGATTCTCGTCCACCTCGTGGAGATCACTGTGTGGGCGCTGTTGTACGTGTGGCGGCGCGCAATGCCAGACTTGCCGGCCGCCCTCTACTTCAGCGCAGTGACCTACACCACCACAGGCTATGGCGACTTGGTGCTGCCAGACGAGTGGAGATTGGTGGGCGCCGTTGAGGCACTCACCGGCATCCTGATGTGCGGATGGTCCACTGGCTTCTTCTTCGCCGTCGCCAGCCGGATGTTGGAGACGACCGCACGACGATAGGCGAACGGCGCCAATGAGACACACCGACACAGTCCGTGCGACTCGTCCTCGGCATGGTCCCATCCTGCGCGCCGATCTGATCGCGGGTCTTACCGCAGCGGCGGTGGTCGTTCCCAAGGCGATGGCCTATGCCACGATTGCCGGCTTGCCGGTGCAGGTGGGTCTGTACACCGCATTCGTACCGATGATCGTTTACGCGCTGCTCGGCACCTCGCGTCCGCTCAGCGTGAGCACGACAACAACCATCGCGATTCTCACGGGAGCAGAACTGTCGGCGGTGGCGTCGGCCGGCAACACCGGCGACGGCACAGCGGCGGTGGCGACTCTCGCGGTGCTGGTGGGCGTACTGCTGACGCTGGCTTCGGCGATGCGCCTTGGCTTCGTCGCAAACTTCATCTCGGAGCCGGTGCTGGCCGGATTCAAGGCAGGCATCGGTCTCGTGATCGTGGTTGACCAGTGTCCGAAGCTGCTCGGAATCCACATCGCAAAGGAAGGTTTTTTCCGGGACATCTTCACTATCGTCCAGAAGTTTCCCGACGCCTCCCTGGCCACGGTGCTGGTGGCA
>Ga0075421_100000710_pt1 | contig 36309 bp, 27 predicted proteins | sample SoiMetdeltSBSDD5_FD_75292 | JGI IMG/M metagenome (GOLD analysis project Ga0075421, IMG submission 75292) | Bulk soil microbial communities from a Populus tree surrounding site in Tennessee, USA - Soil MetaG P. deltoides SBSDD5 | ecosystem: Environmental > Terrestrial > Soil > Tree plantation... | reverse complement strand
GCGGGGAATGTGGGAGATTCGGGCCTTTCGGCCCGGCGAAATTCCCCCGCCAGCTAAAGCAGGCGGTCCCCTTTCGCAACATGATGGCACCGAACCGCTTCACGAGCTCCATCGCGGATTCGCTGATGATCGCGATCGTCGTGATCGTCCTCCTCGTCGTCGGCTGGGCGTTGAAGACATTCCTGGGGATGTGACCGGGCCGCCCCGCTTCACAATTGCTTCACAACTGATGGATTCTTCGCCGGCGGGCCATGTAGCGCGCGCTCCCGACGGCGAGCGCGGCGATCTCCAGCGTCGGATTTTTTTCGACGACCTGCATTCACAATGACCTCCGCTAGAGCTCGGCGCGGGCGCCCGCCTCGCGGCCGGCCTCGATCGCGCGCCGGAGGCGGTCGGGGTCGAGGTCGTTGAAGCCGAGGGCGAGCGGCGCGCGCGGGTGGATGACGCGGACGCGGTCGCGGAGCGCGGGCGGGATTTGGTGGCGCGGGTCGCGCGGACTCTTCCAGAGCGCGCCGTCGGGCGCCAGGACGACGACGTAGACCCGCGCGCAGCCGCGCGCGAGGACCTCCTCGTAGATCAGGTTGTCGCTGAACCCGCCGTCGATGTAATAGGTCCCGCCGAGCTTGACGGGGAAGGGGTAGATCGGCGGGACGGTGTTCGAGGCGAGCGCGACGCGGAAGTGGTCGACCGGCTCCCGGTTACTGAAGACCGCGCGCCTCAGGCCGCGCACGCGCGTCACCCCGACGAGCCACTCGACGGGCGACGCCCCCAGCCGCTCGAAGGCCAGCGCCCGGCGCGTGAAATGGTGGTGAATCCAGAGGTAGTTCCACGGCGTCCGGTTGAAGCCCAGGTGGCGCAGGCTGTAGACGGGGAAGCGCGCGGCCCCGAGCCAAAGATCGGCCAGCCGGCCGACGCCCCCGGTGGCGACCGCCGTCGCGTTCCAGACGCCCGAGGAGACGGCCCCGACCACGGCGAAGCGGAGGCCGCGCTCGGCGAGGACCTCGAGGACTCCAGCCTGAAACGCGCAGCGGCAGGAGCCGCCGGAGAGGACCAGTCCCAGTCGTTCCATCGCGCTCAGTGTCGCCCCCGTGGCGCAATTTGGCAAATTGAGCTACGATCTCGCGGATGAAAAGCGTCATTCTCTTGCTGGCGAAGCGGCTTCTGCTCGTCTTGCCGGTGGTCTGGGCGGTGGTCACGCTCGTCTTCCTGCTGATTCACATTGTCCCGGGCGACCCGGTGCGCTTCGCGCTCGGCGACAACGCGACGGCCGCGCAGGTCGCCGAGCTCAAGCACCGGCTCGGCCTCGACCTGCCGCTCGGCGAGCAGTACGTCAACTACTGGCGCGGGCTGCTCGGCGGCGACCTCGGCGTGAGTCTGGTCAACCCCGCGGACCAGGTGCTCGAGAAGGTCCTCGCGCGCTACCCGGCGACAATCGAGCTGACGCTGGCCGGGCTGCTGGTAGCGCTGCTCATCGCCATCCCGCTCGGGGTCACGGCCGGGACGCGGCAGGGGACTCTCGTCGACAATCTGGCCTCGGTCATCGCGCTGCTCGGCGTGAGCACGCCGGGGTTTGTCCTCGGGCCGCTCATGATCTACGCCTTCGCGATCAAGCTCGACTGGCTGCCGGTGGCCGGGCGCGGCGGCCCGGAGTACCTGATTTTGCCGGCGGTCACGCTCGGGGCGGCGCTCGCAGCGATCCTCACGCGCATGGTGCGCTCGAGCGTCATCGAGGAGCTCGGCGAGGATTACGTGCGCACGGCGCGCGCCAAGGGGCTGGGCGAGCGGGGGGTGGTCTACAAGCACGTGCTCAAGAACGGCCTCATTCCGGTGGTTACGGTGCTCGGGCTGCAGTTCGGCGTGCTGCTCGCGGGGGCGATCATCACCGAGACGATCTTCAGCTGGCCGGGTCTGGGGCGTCTGACGGTGGACGCGATCAACTCGCGCGACTACCCCATGGTCCAGGGCTGCATCCTCATGATCGCGCTCACCTACATCGCCGCCAACCTGCTTACGGACCTGGCCTACCGGCTGCTGGATCCGCGGATCAAAGTGGAGTAGCAACCAGCTTTCAGCGGTCGGCGGTCAGCTCCGGCTGACAGCTGAAGGCTGACAGCTGACAGCTTTTTTATGAATCGTCTCGGCAAGATCGGGCTGGTGATCATCGTCGTTTTTTTCCTGGTCGCGCTCTTTGCGCCGTGGCTGGCGCCTTACGACCCGCGCGAGCAGGCAGCAGCCGGGGGCGGGCAGGCGACCGAAGAGCGGCTGCGGCCGACGCGCGGGCACCCGCTCGGCCTGGACGACCTGGGGCGCGACGTGCTCTCGCGGCTGATCTACGGCGCGCGCATTTCCATGCGCGTCGGGGTGACGGTGGTGCTCATCTCGGCGCTCTTCGGAGTCCTTATCGGCGCGGTCTCGGGCTACTATGGCGGCTGGGTCGACCGCTTCTTCGCCGGCTTCCTCTTCAACGTCTTCCTCTCGTTCCCGAGCATCCTGCTGGCGATCGCCATGGTCGCCTTCCTCGAGCCGAGCCTCAACAACCTGATCCTCGCGCTCTCGGTCATCGGCTGGGTTGGCTACGCGCGGCTCATGCGTGGGCAGGTGCTCAAGGTGCGCGAGTACGACTTCGTCACGGCGGCGCGGGCTCTGGGGGCGAGCGACGCGCGTGTGCTGCTGCGCCACATCATGCCCAACGCGATCCAGCCGCTCATCGTCCAGGCAAGCCTGGGGATGGCCGGCGCGGTGCTCGCGGAGGCGAGCCTCAGCTTCCTCGGCCTCGGCGTCCCGCCGCCGGCCCCGAGCTGGGGCGCCATGCTCAACGACGCGCGGACCTTCCTGCGCGAGGCCCCGCACCTGCTCGTCTTCCCGGGGCTCGCAGTCATGCTCACGGTCATGGCCTTCAACTTCGTCGGCGACGGGCTGCGCGAGTGGCTCGACCCGAAACAACAGAGGTGAGGGCTGCAAGCCTAGCGGTCAGCGGTCAGCCAGAAAGAGTCGATGCCGAAAGGTTTCTGGCTGAAAGGTGAGCGCTGAATGCTGATTGCTGAATGCTGACCGCTGATGCCTCAAGAATTTCTCAAGCGGGCCGGTTAGAATCCTCAAGGTTGAGGCCCGGGCCGCGTCCCCTTCCGCCGGCCATGACTGCAGGGCGATCTAACTGCTTCTGGGCGAGTATTCGGGGACGTGCCCGGTCGCGCCCGGGGAGCCGGGAGTGGGCGTGGAGACGATCCTTGGCAAGATTACGATTCCCGTCGAGCGACCGCGCGTTTCGCGCCACCGCCTACTCGCGGCGCTCAAAGAGAGTCTGCGCACTTGCAGTTCGACCGTCGTCAGCGGGCGGGCGGGGGCCGGGAAGACCCTGCTGGCGGCCGAATTCGCCCGGGGCTGCGGCCGCCGGGCGGCCTGGTACAAAGTCGAGGCCCCGGACGTGAAGCTCCAGTCCTTCCTCCATTACCTGGTGACGAGCGTCGCCCGGGAGCGCCCGGGCTTCGGCAGCAGCACCTCGGCGCTCGGCGCCATGCCTCCGGCTGGGGCCGGCCCCGAAGATCGGGCGGATGCCTACGTCGATGATTTGCAGAGGTGGGGGGAATCCTTCCTGCTCGTGGTTGATGACCTGCATCTCGTCTACGATGCGGACTGGGTCGTCCCGTTTTTCCGCCGCTTGCTCCCGCTGCTCCCGGCGGAGGTTCACCTCTTGATCCTGGGGCGCGGGCTCCCGCCGGCGCCGCTCTGGCGCCTGCGCTCCAAGCAGCGGCTGTGCCTCATCGACGAGCCGGCGTTGGCCTTCACGCGGGCTGAGGCCGAGGAACTCTTCGGCAGTTACGGGCTTGGCGCCGAGGCGGCGGGCCGGGGGTGGGCCGAGACGCGCGGCCGGGCCGCGGCCCTCGACGCCCGGGCGAGGCGGGCGGTCAGGTCCGAGGTCTCCGCCTGAGAGGGCACCGCATGGCCGCTCGGTGGTGGGCGATTTGATCTCGGGGGCTTTCCTCGGTAGAGTGAAGCCCGGATCGCCGATCATTCAAGGCCATGAGCAAACGGCTCCGTCCCCGTGAGAAAGTCATGCTGGCGTCGCCCTCCACCCCCGACGAGCCGTCGGGGGCCCAGCCGGCCTTCTTCCTCCGCACCAAGTTACTCGCGCCGCGCCCGGCCCCGGCCCTGCTGCCGCGCCCGCGGCTCCTCGAGCGCCTACGCGCTAACCTGGCGCGCCCCGTGACCCTCGTCACTGCCAACGCCGGAAGCGGCAAGACGACTCTCGTGGCCGAATTCGTCCGCGCGCACGCGCGCCAGCACGTCTGGTACCAACTCGACCACACCGACGCCGACCCGAGCGTCTTCCTCGGCTACATCGCCCACGGCATCAAACAGGTCATCCCGGGCTTCGGGCAGGCGACGCTCGCCTACCTGCGGCAGGCCGCGGCAGAGCTCGGCCAGCACCCGGAGCGCGCCGTCGACGTGCTGCTCAACGAGGTGCTCGAATGTGCGGAGCAGCAGCTCGTCCTCGTCCTCGACGACTACCACCACCTCGGCGTCGAGACCCCGGTGCACCGTGTCGTGGACCGGTTGCTCGCCTACCTGCCGGATGTCATGCACGTGATCATCATCTCGCGGGAGGCGCCGCCGCTCGAGCTGGCGCGGCTCCGCTCGCAGATGGCGCTCGAGGTCATCGACCGGTCGCACCTGCTCTTCACCGGCGAAGAGATGCAGGCGCTCTTCCGAGAGGTCTTCGGCCTCGAGCTCACGCCCGGGCAGTTGGCCGAGTACCGGGAGCGGACACAGGGGTGGATCACCGCGCTCCAGTTGGTCCGGCAGGTGGCCCAGCGCCAGGCCCTGGCCGAGGCGGCCCCGGCGGCGCTCCCCGACCTGAGCGAGATTCTGCGCCAGTCTGAGCGCGACATCTTTGACTACTTCGCCGAGGAGGTTTTCGCCGGCGAGCCGGCGCCCGTCCAGCGGCTGCTCCTCCGCCTCTCGCTGCTCGAATGCGTCGAGCCCGAAGTCTGCGGGGAGCTCTACCCGGAGGCGGGCGGCGCGGCGGTCTTGCCTGCCCTGGTCCGCCGCAACGTCTTCCTCACGGTAGCGACCGACGGGCGGGGCGAGGAGTACCGCCTCCACCCGCTCTTCCAGAGTTTCCTCCGCCGGCGGCTGCGCGCCGAGGTCGGGCAGTCGGGGGTGGCCGCCGAGCACGCGCGCGTGGCCGGCTACTTCCTCGACCGCGGCCAGTGGGAGCCGGCGGTGCGCCACCTCCTTGACGCGGGGGATTTCGGGCGGGCGGCGGAGGTCATCGCGGAGCAGGGGCAGGCGTGGATCGCCGCGGGCGCGCTCGCCTCGCTCGCCGCGTTCGCCGATATGCTCCCGGCCGAGCTGCTCGAGCGGCACCCGCGCGTGCTCGCGCTCCGGGCGGAGGTGGCGCGGTTGCGCGGCGAGCGGGAGGCGGCTCAGGCCTTGCTCCGGCGCGCCGCGGCCCTGCTGCATGAGATGGGGGACGGCGAGGGCGAGGCGGAAGCGCTCCATTCGCTGGCGACCATCGCCCGCCGGCGGGGAGATTTCGTGGCGGCCTTCGACTACCTGGACCGCGCCGCCGGGCTCGCGGGCGAGGACTCGGCCGTCGCCGCCAAGTGCGGCAACACGCGCGGGCTCTGCCTGGTGGCGCTCGGGCGCTGGGTCGAGGCGGAGCAAGTCTTCCGGCTCGCGCTGCAGGAGGCCGAGAAGCGGCGCGACGAGCTCTACGCGCGGATCATCCTCCACAACCTCGGGCTGCCGGCCATGATCAGGGGCGATTTCGGCGAGGCCCTCCGCTGGCTGCGCCGCCTGCTGCGCGACGACCGGGAGCACCCGCCCGTGCCCCAGGAGGCCATCGCGCACCTCAACATGGCGCGGTGCTATTTCTATTCCGGCGAGCTCGAGGCCTGCGAGCGGCACCTGGAGCGGGCGCTCGAGCGGTGTCAGCTCTTCAACCTCATCGAGGCCCGCGGCGAGACGCTCGAGGCCTACGGCAACTTATACCGCGAGCGGGGCGACCACGCGCGCGCCGGGACCTGCTACGAGCGGGCGGCGCGCGCCTACGACGAAGCCGGGGTCGACCCGGCGCGCCACGAGCTGCTCGACGAGCAGGCCATGCTCAAGCTCCGGTCGGGGGAATTGGCCGCGGCGCGCGCGCTGCTCGACCGGCTGATCGAGGCGCGCCGCGCGCTCGGCGACGAGATGGGCGTCCAGACAGCCGCGCTCACCCGCGGCCGGGTGTTGCTCGCGCAGGGCGAGCACGCGACGGCGCGCGCCGAGCTCGAGCCGGCGCGCGATCATTTTCACCGCCACGGGCTATACTTTTTTGAGGCGCAGGCTTGCGTCGCCGTCGCCGCCTGCGACCTCGCCGCCGGGGACGAAGTCGGCGTCGCGGGGCGGCTGCGCCGGGCGCTGGATCTGGCGGCCCGCTACGACTACGAGTACTGGCTGCGGCGGGAAGTGGAGGAGCACCCGCGCCTCTTCGCAGCGGCGCCAGAGGTGGCCGAGACGCTGCCGCTGGAGATCCGCGAGCAGCTCGCCGCGCTCCCAGCGCCGCGCGCCACGGCGGTCGCTGAGCCGGTGGCCGCGGCCAGGCCGCTGGCCGACCTGACGATCCGCATGCTCGGCCCGGTCGAAATCTTTCGTGACCCGCAACGGCCCTTCGCCGCCGACGCCTGGACGACCCGGCGCGCCCGCGACATCCTGTGCTTCATCGCCTCGCGGCATCACCGCCGCGCCTCCAAGGAGAAGATCATCGACGTCTTCTGGGGCGAGGCCGACGCCGACAACGTCGCGAAGAATTTTCACCCGACCGTCTCGCACATCCGCAAGGCGCTCAACAGCAACCAGCCGCTTAGGCAGAACTTCCTGCTCTACCGCGACGGCGATTACATGCTCAGCGCGGAGTACTCCTACGCGCTCGACACCGAGGAATTTGACCGCCTGGTGGCCGAGGCCGAGGCGGCCCGCCGCGCCGGTGAGCGCGAGCGCCGCATCGCCTGCTCCGAGGCGGCGCTCGCGCTCTACCGAGGCGAGTTCATGTCAGGCTGCTACGACCCCTGGGCCGAGGAGCAGCGGGCCTACTACCGGAGGCAACGCCTGGCGCAGCTCGAGGCCCTGGTCGCCGCCGCGCAGCAGGCCGGGGAGTGGCCCCGGTCGCTCCATCTGGCCCAGCAGATTTTGCAAGACGATTCTTTCCGCGAGGACATTCACTGCCTGGTCATGCGCGCCCACGCCGCGCAGGGCAACCGGGTCGCGGTCAAGGAGCAGTACGAAATCTTACGCCGCCTCCTGCGCCGCGAATTGGGAGTCGAGCCGGCGGCGGAGACGCAGCGGGTTTACCGCGAGCTGCTCGCTTGAAACGCCGGCCACCTGCCGCCCCGGCCGAAGTCAGGTCGGGCCTCGGCCGTCACGCTCGCGGCCCCCACTGGGGGAGTTAGGAATGCGGGTTGCCTCGCCGCGACCTCAGAACGCCGATCCTTGACGTAACCAGACAACACGTACTTCCCGAATACGGGAGAGGTGGTAGCCATGTATTACTGCCGCGCAGGATCCCTCCATTCTCGCCGGCGCCAGACGGTAAATGAACCGCCCCGGCAAACCGCACGAGTCTTCCCGCGTATCCTCTCACTACTGTTTATCTCATGCCTCAGCATTAACTTAGCCCTGGCGGGAATCTTCATCGCCAGCGGCAGCGGCCTGACGGCGACCCGGGCGGACGGGCTGACGGTGACGGGCGCCGACGGGCTGACGGTGACGGGCGCCGACGGGCTGACGATCACGGGCGCCGACGGGACGATCTACTTGGCCAACTCCCTCGTCGTCCAGCAGGCGACCGGCCTCACCGCCACGGGCGCCGACGGGCTGACGGTGACGGGCGCCGACGGGCTGACGATCACGGGCGCCGATTCGCGAGCCATCGCGCACGCGGACGGGTTGACGGCGACCGGGGCGGACGGGCTGACGATCACCGGGGCCGACGGGCTGACGGTGACGGGCGCCGACGGCCGCGTCTTCACGATCTCGCCGACCGGGCTGACGATCACCGGGGCGGACGGGCTGACCGTCACCGGGGCGGACGTAGTGACGCTCACCGGGTTGGTGGGACTGGTCGAGACGGGCATGGAGGAGGCGTTGCCGCCCGGCCTGCAGAGCCTGGACCCGGAGCTGGCGATCCTGCTCAACCAACTGACGGACGACAGCAATGTCAACGCGGCCGTCCTCTACCACCGCCCGCCGACGGAAGCTGACCTGGCCGACTTAGTGCGGCTCGGGATCCTGGGTGGCACGCGCTACCGCGCGTTGCCCATCGTCACATTAACGACGACACGCGCCCAACTCATCGCCGTCTCGCGCCTGCGGGCGGTGAGGTCGATCTACAGTAACCGGAGCTTACAGAACCTGGCCGACCCGGGGCGCGGCCTGACGGGCGTCGACCGGGTGAGGCAGGACGCGGACCTCACCGCCCGCAACGCCGGGCTGCCGGTCAGCGGGCGCGGCGTGACGGTCGCCGTGATCGACACCGGGCTCGACGGCCTCCACGGCGATCTGGCGGGGCGCGTGGTGAAGAATCTCAAGCGCGCCAGCCTCCCGGGCGTCGGCGTCGGCTTCACCTACCCGGTTGAGCTGGGGGAGGTCCCGAATACCGATCTCGTCTCCGGGCATGGTACCTTCGTCGCTGGAGTGATCGCGGGCGGCGGGGCGCGCTCAGCCGGCAAGTATACGGGGGTCGCCCCGGGGGCGGGGCTGGTGGGGTTGAGCGCGGGCGACCTGAATCTGTTTTTCGTGCTTGAGGCCTTCGACTACTTGCTCGCCCGCGGCGCCGAGCTGGGCGTGCGGGTCGTCAACTGCAGCTTCTCAGCTAATATCGTCTACGACAAGCACGACCCGGTCAATGTTGCCACCCAGCTGCTCACCGGGAGGGGCATCAACGTCGTCTTTTCGGCGGGAAATACTGGCCCGGCGACGAACACGCTCAACCCGTACGCCATGGCGCCCTGGGTGATCAGTGTCGGGGCGACGGACGAGCGCGGGCGGCTGGCGGATTTCTCCTCGCGCGGCGATCCCGCCAACCCGGACTCGCACCCGACCCTCGTCGCGCCGGGGGTCAACGTGATCAGCCTGCGCGCCACCTCGCTCGGCATCAGCGGCATACTTGGCGGGTCGCTGGCGAACGACTTGAAATACCTCTCGGCCGCCGAGCTGCTGTTCTACGCCACCGCGAGCGGGACAAGCTTCTCCGCGCCGCAGGTGGCTGGGACGGTGGCGCTCATGCTCGAGGTCAACCCGGGACTGACCCCCGCGCAGGTGCGCGACATCCTGCAACGGACCGCCACGCCGCTCCCGGCTCACTACCGGCACGAGGTCGGCGCCGGGATGCTCAACGCGTACGCCGCGGTGCTCAAGGCCGCCTTCCCCTAGCGGCGGACGGGCACTTTCCGCGCCACGCTCGACCAGGGGCAGGTGCGCTTCGTCAACGACCCGCCGGTGCAGTTCTCCGGGCCGGCGCAGCCGGGGGCCAATCACCAGGCGAGCCTGACGATCCCGCCCGACACCCTGTCGGCCTCCGTGCAGCTTGCCTGGGGCCGCTCTTGTCGACGAACGATCTGGGGCTCGCCCTGTTGGATCCCGGCGGCACGCGGCGCGCCGAATCAAACGCGCTTAACCTACCCGGCCTCACCGGCAGGCGCGAGCGCGTGACCGTCGCCGAGCCCGCGCCCGGCTCCTGGCGGGCCCGGGTGACGCACACGCTCGGCCCGGTCGCCACGTCGCAAGCATTCTCCGGGACGCTGGAGGTGACGCGCGTCGAGTACGCGCCGATGCCGGACGTCGACGGCCTGCGCCCGTCGCTGCGCGAGGAGATTTACCAGAACGTGCGGTCGCTGGTGATGCGGCCCTTGGGCCTGCGCTTCCGCCCCGAGTTCTCGGTCTCGCGCATGGGTCTGGCGGCCACACTTCTCCTCGGCGCGCGCGTCCCGCAGTATCTGGCGGGCCGGCGGCAGTATGCCGACGTCCGCGCCGCGCCGACGCGGCTGGTGATCGAGAGCGCGCAGGGCGCCCCCGGCGGCCCGCTCTTTCCGGACGCCGCCGAGCGCAACCGCTTCCGCCCGGACGACCGCGCCGACCGGTTCACGAGCGCCGTCGCTCTCGTGAACGCGGCCGGCCTCCGCGCGGAGGCAGAAGCGAAAGTCGGTGCGCCGCTCGCCTTAACGGACGCGCGGTCGATCCCAGCCGCGCTGCGCGGCTACGTCGCCGTCGCCCTCGACCGCAGGCTGCTCGCCGCCGAGGGCGGCGCGTTCCGCCCGGACGCGGCGCTGACGCGGGCCGAGCTGGCGCATGCCATGGCCGGGATCGCGGCGGTAAAGAGTTAAGAACGGCCTACGGATGACGCGGATCGAGCGGGACGGCACGGATCAGGAATTCATCCGCGGGCCATAGCTTAGCGCACAAAGATTTCTTCCGCATTCCAGAGCGAATAAGGCAGGAGCGCGCTCGGGCGATAATTGCCGACGCGGCGGTCGGCGGCCGTCATGACGTGACGAGAGACGAGCGGGATGACCGGCAGGTATTCGGCGAGCAGGAGCTGGGCCTCGCGGAAGATGGCGCGGCGCCGCTCGGGATTCCTCTCCCGCGCCTGCGCCGCCGCGAGCTCATCGAGGCGCGCCTCCCACTCGGTGGCGGGTCGGGATTGCTTCGGGTGCCACTGGTGAGCAGTGCTCGCGCTGCTCAGGAAATTCGTGTAAGAGGACGGGTCGGGCTCGGTCAAGATCGTGCCGAGGAGCGCTGCGTCGTAATCGTAGCTCTGCGAGATGCGGCGGGTCAGTTCGCCGAATTCGAGGGGCGCCACTTGCACCTTCATGCCGAGCCGGGCGAGGTCGGCCTGGACGACCGTGGCCATGGCGACGCGCGCCTGACTGTCCGCCGGGACGATGAGGGTGAACTCGACGCGCCGGCCCTCGCGGTCGTAGATCTCTTCGCCGTCCGGCGCGCCCCGCCAAGTGAAGCCCGCTTCGGCGAGCAGGGCGCGCGCCCTGGCCGGGTCAAGCCCGATGCGCGGCAGGTCGGCGGCCGCCCAGGCGCGGTTGCCCGGTGAGACAAAGCCATAGAGCGGAGTCGCCAGCCCTTGCAGCGTCAGCCTGGCGATTGACTCGCGGTCGATCGCGTGCGACACGGCCCGCCGGAAACGCAGGTCGTGAAACCAGGCGCGCTTGGCCTCGCCGCCCGCAGGCCGCCCGTCAGAGTTAAGCCCGTCAGGCTTAAGATTGAACCACATGTGGTCCGTGTTGAGCCCGGGGCCGAGGTCGAGCGCCTGCGCCCGGGCCGAGCCCGCCCGCAAGGCGGCGTAATCCGCCGGCCGGATGCGGTCGTAGACATCCAGCGAGCCTTGCCCGAGCCGCGCTATGGCGTTGTTCGCGTCGCTGATCACCTCGACCGCGAGCGTCTCAAGGTAAGGCAGCGATTTCCCGGACGCGTCCTTTTTCCAGTAGTGCGGGTTGCGCCAGAGCGTGATGCGCTCGCCGGGCACGGCCGATTGGAGGCTGAAGGCGCCGGCGGTGACGACCCCGGCCGGGTCCGCGGTCGGGCCGTAGGCGTCGCCCAGCGTCCCCCGGTCGAACTCCGCTTCGAGCCGGTGGCGCGGCAGCACGGCCAGATTCGAGAGGTAATTCTCGGGGGACGCGACCGGCTCCGGGAAGACCAGCCGGAGGCGGCGCGCGTCGACCACCGTGACCCCGATCGGACGGCCGCCGATCAACATGGCGTCACGGAACGCCGTCGCCCCCGTGCGCTCGTCGTAGAGCGCACGGAACGTAAAGCTCACGTCCTCCGCTGTCACCGGCTGGCCGTCAGAGAAGCGCACCCCGTCGCGGAGGGTCAGCTCGACCGTGCGCCCGTCGTCAGCCTGCCGCCACATTTCGGCCACGCCCGGGACGTAGCGCAGCGCCTCGTGATCGAACTCCGCGAGTCGCCCGCCCATGAGATAAAAAGAGACGATCAGCGAGGAATCGTCCGCCGCCTTGAGGTAATTAAAGGTTCGGGGCGGCGAAGTGACGCGGTATCTGAGCGCCCCGCCCGGCTTGCCCACCCGCGCGGGCGGAGCCGGCGATTGGCAGGCGTCCGCCGCCCAGAGCGTGGCGAGTAATGCGAGTAGGAGGGGTCGTCGTCGCACCATCAGCCTCACGATTTCAAATCTGATACCGGACAGAAGAACTGGCTGCGGCGGCCTTGTAGCCGCGAAGTACCGGGATTCAATCACAATTGTCAGGGGATGTCTAGGGCGTTCCGCATGGTGATCGGGGGCGGGATGTGGTATCACGGTGGCGCGCAGCCCTGGCACATCAGAGAGCATGACGGCGGGCGTGGCACGCGCGGGGTAGAGCCCAAATTGGGCCTCCCCGCCTGCCCCCTGCTCCCGACCTACCGCGACATGGCGAGATTGATTATTTTCAGGTTGCTGCAAGGCGTGTTGGCCCTGCTCGTCGTCTCGGCGCTGACCTTCGCGCTCCTGGCCGCCGCCGGGGGCGACGCGTTGACCGCGCTCGGCCAAGACCCGGCGGTGTCGGAAGAGACGATCAGGGGGCTGCGCCGCGTCTACGGCCTGGATCAGCCGCTGACCGTGCGCTACGGGCGCTGGCTCGCCGGGGCGGCTCGCGGGCGGTTGGGCCATTCGATCTATTTCCAGGCGCCGGTCGGGGGCGTCATCTGGCCGCGCTTCGGGCGCACCATGGCGCTCGCGGCGGCGGCCCTGCTCATCGCCTGGCCGCTGGCGCTCACCCTGGGGGCGTCGGCCGCGCGTCACGCCGGGACGTGGAGGGATCGAATCTGCGGGGCGGTGGTGCTCATCGCCGCCTCGACGCCGCGCCTGGTGCTGGCGCTTTGCGCGCTGGCCGTCATCGCGCGCACCACCCTGGTGAGCGCGGGCGGCCCGACCGGAGAGCTGTCGGCCGGCGCCTGGCTCTTGCGCCTCCTCACGCCCGCGCTCGTCCTCTCGGTCCCGCTCGTGGCGCTCTTCCTCGCCCAGACGCGCGAGAGCGTGGGGGCGGTCCTGAGTCAGGATTTCGTGCGCGCGGCACGCGCCAAGGGCTTGCCGGAAAGGGCGGTCATGCTCCGTCATGTCATGCGCCCGGGCCTCAACCCGCTGATCACGGTCTTCGGCTATTCGCTGGGCGCCCTCATGAGCGGCTCGGTGGTCGTCGAGAAAGTGCTCGGCTGGCCGGGGCTAGGTGAGCTCAGCGTGACGGCGGTGCAGAGCCGCGACGTGCCGCTCCTCATGGGGGTGGTGCTCGTCACGGCGACGGCGGTCTTGGCCGGTAACCTTGTGGCAGATATTCTGTTGCGCCTGAATGATCCGCGGCTACGCTGAAGAGCCCGGGAGTGGGCGGGGCGCGCGCCGCCGGCGCGGGCGGTGGCCGCTCGCCGTCGGCGGCGCCATGGTCACGGTTTTTTTCCTGACTGCCGTCTTTGCCGACTTCCTCGCCCCCTACGACTACCGCGCGCAATCGCGGGGCGAGCCCCAGGCGCCGCCGGCCGCGCTCCGCTTTCGTGACGCGCAAGGGACCTGGCGCCTCCGGCCTGTCGTCTCGCCGCGGCGGCTGGTGGATCCGCTGAGCCGGAGTTACGTGGAAGAGGCCGGGCGGGCCTACCCGCTGGAACTTTTCGCGCGCGGCTACTCGTACCGGCTGTGCGGCATCTGGGTGACCGACCGGCACCTCTTCGGAGTGCGCGGGGAGGCCGAAGCGCCGCGTGTCTACTTGCTGGGCACGGACGGTCTCGGCCGCGACCGCCTGTCGCGCCTGATCATAGGCTCGCGCTTCTCCCTCCTGGTCGGGCCGCTCGCGACGGCGCTCGCAAGTCTCATCGGCATCCTGCTCGGCTGCTTCGCGGGTTACGGCGGGCGCTGGGCCGACGCCGCGCTCATGCGCGCCGCCGACGTCGTCATGGCGCTCCCGACTCTCGTCTTCATTCTGGCCGCGCGCGCGGCGTTCCCGCCGGAGCTGCCGCCGGCGCGCGCCGCCGCGCTGCTGGTCACGATCCTGGTCGCCCTCGGCTGGGCCGAGATGGCGCGGCTGACACGCGGCTTGGTCCTGGAGTTACGGGAGCGGGAGTTCGTGCAGGCGGCGGTCAGTCTCGGCGCGTCGCCGGCGCGCATCCTCCTGGGCCACATCTTGCCGAATGCCGCGCGGCAGCTGACGGCCCAGGCGTTGCTCGTCCTGCCGGCCTTCCTGCTCGCCGAGACGGCGCTCTCATTCCTCGGGGTGGGCGTCCAGGAGCCAGAGGCGAGCTGGGGCAGCCTGCTGGCCGCCGCGGCGGACACCACCCTGCTCGCGCGCGGCCACGCCCTCGCGCTCCTCGCCCCGGCCTTGGCCATCGCCCTCTTCGTGCTCGGCGTGCGCCTCTTGGGCGGCGGGGTGAAACAGGAGGCTGAAAGCGAGAATTGCTAGGGGAGCGGTCGGCGGTGCTCAAGCCGCGGCTGGAGCGCAGAGCCCTCCCTGAGGGCTAGGAGCCGCCCGCCGGCTGCGCCACACTGGCTGAGAGGCAGGCACAGCCGGCAGACGGCCGGCCCCCCCTCCGGCAGAGGTACCGGAGGATTTGGCGATTGACGACGTCCCACGCACGCCCTGCCGCTCCCGGCGGCATGTCCAATCGATAGGGGGCGATTCGAGAAATTAAACTCCATCCCCTTCACCCGGCCGGTTAGCAGGTTCAAGGGCGGCCAATGCCCCTCCGCAAGGCCGCCCTTGAACCATCAGGCTACTGCCGCGCCTTTCCCCCCCGGGAGGCGACGTCTGTAGCCTTCTCGTGGGCCGGGACAGTGTCAGCATCGACTCCCGTCCCGTACCGTGACCCTCCAATCCCGGCCTGACCAGGACATCCTAGCGGGGAGAGGTTGAGAGAAACTTGAGCCGGCGCCGCGGTGAGGGGCCGGTGAGAAAAAAATGAGCCCGAAATCAAACTCTTTTAAAGACCTTTTCCGGCCGACCGTGGCATCATCAGGACTAAGAGATTGGGACACCGGAGGGGAACACGGATGAGAAGGATGCGACGAATGGGCACGGATCGATCCGCGGTCCTGAGAAAATGCGTGGCTTGGCCGCTGACGGCATGCGTGTTGACCGCCGTCGGCTTGCTCTCTGGTGGGGCGCGACAGCCGGCGCCGGGCGGGGGTGGCGGGGTGACGGCGTTCGTCAACGTCAATATCATCCCCATGGACCGCGAGCGCGTGCTCAAGGATCAAACGGTCGTGGTGCGCGACGGGCGCATTGCCGAGATCGGCGACGCCGCGAAAGTCAAAGCGCCGGAGGGCGCGCTGCGGGTCGACGGGCGCGGCCGGTACCTCGTCCCCGGCCTGATCGACATGCACACGCACCTCTTCTCGGACGAGGAGTTGCCCGACAGCCTGGCGGGCGACGAGCTGGCGGTCATGGTGGCGAACGGCGTAACGACGGTGCGGTTGATGATCGGCACGCCCGAGCATCTGGTCATGCGCCGGAAGGTGGAGCGCGGCGAGGTGCTCAGCCCGACGCTCTACGTCGCCAGCCCGCAACTGGCCGGGCGGAAGTACGGCCGAGTCTTCAACGGGCGCCTGGTGACGACGCCGGAGGAGGCGCGGCAGGCCGTCAGGGATTTCAAGGCCGCCGGGTACGACTTCATCAAGCTCACCGTCTCCATCACGCGCCCGATCTACGACGCGGTGACGGAGGCGGCCGCGGAGGCGGGCATCCGCGTCGTCGGCCATGTCGACCTGCAAGTCGGCCTCCGGCGGGCGCTCGAAGCCGGACAGCAGATCGAGCACCTCGACTCTTACATGGAAGCCGTGCTCAAAGACGACTCGCCGGTCAAGGTCTCGGTCTCCGACGCCGGCGTCTGGCGCAAGCCCAATTGGGAGAGTCTGGATTACGTTGACGAGCGCAAGGTGGCGGAGGCGGCCAGGGCGACCGCGAAGGCAGGCGTCTACACCTGCCCGACGCTGACTTTCTTCAAACTCTCTTTCGCCGTCGAGCAGAGCGACGAAGAGATCCGCGCCCGCCCCGACTTCCGATTCTACCCGGAAAAATTTCGCGAGCCGCTGCTCTCGGCGCACCGCCGGTTCTGGACCGAGCCGCCCTCGCCCGAGCGGCGTGAGCGCTACCAGCGCGTCCGGAATCAGCTGGTCAAGGGCATTCATGACGCCGGCGGCAAAGTCATGGCCGGTTCGGACACGCCGGAGCTCTTCCTGCTCTACGGCTACACGCTCCACCGCGAGCTGCGGAGCCTGGTCGAGGCGGGCCTCACGCCCTACGCCGCGCTCGCGGCCGCGACGCGCACCCCGGCGGAATACCTGCGCGCGCTCGAAGAGATCGGCACCGTCGAGCGCGGCAAGCGCGCCGACCTCGTGCTGCTCGCGGCCGACCCGCTCGCCGAGATCACGAACACCGAGAGGCGCGTCGGCGTCATGGCGCGCGGCCGTTGGCTCCCCGCGACCGAGTTGAATAACATGCTCGACGGCATCGCCCCGCGATTCCAGAAGGCGTTGAGTGACTGAGGGGGGCAGGGGGCAGAACACGGATTGGACGGACGTGACGGATCGGCACAGAGCAGACCCACGGAGGAATGCTGTGATGAGAAAGTTATTCGCCGCGTTGTGCCTCTCCCTGCTGGCTTCGCCGGGGCCGGCGGCGGAACCCGCGACGGGCGGCGCGAACTGGGCGCAATGGCGCGGGCCGGACGGCCAGGGGGTCTCGCCGGAGAAGGGGCTGCCGACGGAGTGGAGCAGCACTAAGAACGTTAAGTGGAAGACTGCCGTCCCGGGGCGCGGCCACTCGTCGCCGATCGTCTGGGGCGACCGCATCTTCCTGACGACCTCCGTCGAGGGCGAAGTCATCCCGGGGGCGAAGGCGGTGAAGCACACCCTCGAAGGCAATGAGTACGTCCACCCCGACAGCGTCGCCGGCAACCGGCACCAGACGCTGCAGCTCATGTGCCTCGACCGCCGCAGCGGCAAAATCCTCTGGGAGCGGACGGCCTACACGGGCCGCGTTCACGACGACCGCCACCGCAAGGCGACCTATGCCGACGGGACGCCGGCGACCGATGGCCGCCACGTCTATGCCTGGTTCGGCTCCGAAGGGCTCTACTGCTACGACTTCGAAGGCCGGCTCGTCTGGAAGAAGTCGCTCGGCGGGATCGCCACGCAGGGGATGGGCAACGGGACGTCGCCGGTGCTCTACGACAATCTGGTGATCCTGCAGTGCGACGAGGACGAGGGCAAGAACTCCTTCATCGCCGCGCTCGACAAGCGCACCGGCAAGGAGGTCTGGCGCACGCCGCGCCAGGTGGAGGTGAGCTGGACGACGCCGGTCGTCGCGCGCACGTCGGCGCGCGTCGAGCTGGTGGCAAGCGGCAACCAGCACGTCATCGCCTACGACCCGGCGACCGGCAGGGAGCTCTGGCGCTGCAAGGGGACGCAGGGCTGGACCGTGGCGACGCCGCTCGTCGGCCGGGGCGTCGTCGTCGCCTCCGCCGCGCACCCGGTCAAACGCGCCGTCGCCATCCGGCTCGGCGGCACCGGCGACGTCACCGACACGCCGCAGGTCGTCTGGCAGTACCACAAGGGCACGGGCTACACGCCCTCGTCGATCCTCTACGGCGATTACGTCTACCTGCTCACCGACCGGGGCCTCCTGACCTGCGTCGACGTCAGCACGGGCGAGGTTAAATATGAAGGCGCGCGCGTGCCGAAGCCGGCCACCTTCTCGGCCTCGCCAGTAGCGTTCGAGGACAAGATTCTGCTCGCCAGCGAGGACGGCGACACTTTCGTGCTCAAGGCCGGGCCGCGGCACGAGGTGGTCCAGGTCAACTCGCTCGACGAGCCGGTCTACGCCTCGCCGGCCATCGCCGGCGGCAACATCTTCATCCGCGGGACGAAGCACCTCTACTGCATCGCCGGCGGGGGCGGGAATTGACGCGCCCGCCGAGGCGGGGGAGATTTGAGCGGGGCTCGGGTAGCCTCTTGAGGGTCGTTTTGCCATGCGCGCTGCTTGCGGCCGCGGCGCTCGAGGCCGCCCCGCGGGCGGCGCAGGCGCCGGGGCCACAGACTTCACGCCTCCGGGCGCGGCTCCAGGAGAAATTCGACGAGCTGCACGCCGCAGGCAAATTCCCCGGCGCGACGGCGGGCTTCGCGCTCGCCGACGGGACCTCTTTCGGCCTCGCCGTCGGGTCGGCGGACGTCGAGGCGGGAAGGCCGATGAAGCCGACCGACCTCATGCTGCAAGGCAGCGTCGGCAAGACCTACGCAGCCGCGGTCGCGCTCCAGCTGGTCGGCGAGCGGAAGCTCGGCCTCGACGAGAAGATCGAGAAGTACCTCGGTCGGGAGACGTGGTTCGCGCGGCTGCCGAACGCGCGCGAGATCACGGTCCGGATGCTCATGAACCACACGAGCGGCCTCGTGCGCTACGAGTTCAAGGAGCAATTCACCAAGGACCTGACGGCGAGCCCCGACAGAATCTGGAAGCCGGAGGAACTCCTCGCCTACGTCCTCGACACTCAAGCGCCGTTCGCCGCCGGCCGGGGCTGGGACTACTCGGACACCAACTACATCGTACTCGGGATGATCATCGAGCGCGTCACTGGGTCGAGCTACTACGCGCAGGTGGGCGAGCGCCTGCTCAAGCCCCTGCGTCTGACGCGCACCATCCCGTCCGACAGTCGCGTCATCCCGGGGCTGGCGCAGGGCTACGCCGGGGCGGGCAACCCCTTCGGGGGCACCGACACGATGATCGTCAACGGCAAATTCGCGATCAACCCGCAGTTCGAGTGGACGGGCGGCGGGATGGCGTCGACGGCCGAAGACCTGGCGCGCTGGGCGAAGGCTCTCTACGAAGGGCGCGCCTTCGCGCCGTCGCTGCTCCCGGAGATGCTCGAGGGCGTGCCGGCGAGGCTCGGGCCGGAGGCGCGGTACGGGCTCGGCGTCATCCTGCGCCCGACACCGCTCGGCGCGAGCTATGGCCACAGCGGCTTCTTCCCGGGCTACGTCACCGAGATGATCTACTTCCCCGGCCACAAGCTCGCCGTCGCCGCGCAGGTCAACACGAGCGTCCCGCGCGCGACCGGCAAGCCGCTCGCCAGGTTCCTCACCGACTTCGCGGAGATCATCACCCGGGAAGGGGGCCCGGCGAGGTGAGCGGCGAGACGGTACGTCAGGGGAGCGCCGCGGTGCGCGCACCCTCTGCCGCGAAGAGGTCCGGAGAGCCGCGGCGCAGGCGGCGAGTCAGGGCCTGCCACAAATCCTCGTAGACGCTCGGCCGGACGTTGATCTCTTTAGTCCGGCGCGCGACCTCGGGCGGGATCGCGTCGGCGGAGCGCGCGCCGGCCTGCGTCGCGAGGATCTGGACGCGCGCCGCGCGTTCGGTGAGGAGCGTGTCGCCGAGCGCGGTGCGGACGTCCGGCCCGACCGTAATCAGCCCGTGGTTCTTGAGGATCGCGACGCGCTTCGGGCCGAGCGCGGCGGCGATCGGGCGCGCCGCCTCGAGGCTGTAGACCGAGCCGGTGAACTCGTGGTAGACGGCCTGGTCCTCGTAGATGAAGGCGCCGATCTGGTCGAAGGGCTCGATCTCGCGCCCGAGCGCGCTGAAGGCCGTGAGGTGCGGCGGGTGGGTGTGGACGATCGCCCCAGCCTCGGGTCGCGCCTCGTGGATCGCGAGGTGGATGACGACTGCGAAATTGACCGGGTGTCGGCCCTCGACGACCTTGCCCGCGCGGTCGATCCGGATGACGTCGCCCGGGGTCACCTCGTCGAAGTAGAGGCCCCAGGGCGTGACCCAGAACTCCTCGGCCCCGGGGACGCGCGCGCTGATGTGCCCCGCCAGCCCGTCATCCATGCCCTCCTGCGCCAGGATGCGACAGGCACAGGCGATGTCGAGCCGGATCTGGTCGTTGGTGCTCATCTTTCGCCTCCTTTGAAACCCACTCAATGCGGCATTGTAAAGTCTTAAGTGGATATAAGTCTATATAGAAATATAGATGTGGCTAGCCGTATGTAGTGAGCGAAGCAATCCGGATTATCCATACGTCTAAGCAAATATAGTCTTGAAAGGCGGAAATATTGGGATACAATGTGGGGCCTATGGATCTGGAGGGGTTATTCAAAGCGTGTGCGGACGGGACGCGGCTGAGGCTCATCAATCTGCTGGTTGGGGGCGAAGTTTGCGTCTGTGATCTAGTCAAAGTGCTCGGGACCAATCAGCCGAAGGTTTCGCGCCACCTGGCCCGCCTCAAGCGGGCGGGGCTCGTGCGCGACCGGAAGGAGGGCTTGTGGGTCTACTACGGCCTGGCCGTGCCGCCGGCCGGGGATGCCAGGCGAATCCTTGCCTGTCTGGGCTCGTGTTTTGCGGACTCGGCCGAGATGCGAAGCGACCTCGCGCGTCTGGCGGAGGTGCGGGCCGCGCGGCCGATCATACCGCCCACCCCCGCGACTGCTGCCGGGCTGGAAATCGAGCTGCTCTGAGACGGGGAATGGCCCACGGATGACACGTATTGGACGGATGTTCACGGATTTCTGATCCGTGTTAATCCGTGAAATCCGTGTCATCCGTGGGCCATTCTTCTAGCGGAACACGACAACTGTCGGCCGTTTACTGCGTGGAGACGTGCCAGCCTTCGCCAGGAGTCGTGCTCTTTTGCCTTCTCCGGCGAGGAACTTCGTTTGCTATGAGTCTTCGTCAAAGCACAACTCAACGACTGACCCGGCGGTGCAACGATGACGATCAAATTACTGACCGTGAGCTTGGTTTTGGTGGCGGCTGCCGGCGCCCTCATGCTCTCGCACACGCCCGCGCCCGTGACCCGCGCGCGCTCTCTCTCCGACCAGGATTTCAGCCGGCTGCCGCTCTACTTCATCGAGAACCGCGGGCAACTCGACCGGCGGGTCGACTTCTACCTCCGGGGCCGTGACCGGACGGTCCATTTCACCGGCCAGGGCCTGACCTTTCGGCTCCCCTCAGACTCCTCCCGGCGGTGGGCGCTCAAGCTCGACTTCGTCGGCGCCAACCCCGCCGCGCGCCCGCGCGGGCAAGACCCGACTGCGGCCGTCGTCAGTTACTTCAAGGGGGCGCCGGGGGAGTGGCAGACCGGGCTGAGGACCTATGCGAGCATCATCTACGCCGACCTGTGGCCGGGCGTTGACCTCATCTATTCAGGGACCGTCAACCGCCTGAAGTACACTTTCGTGGTCAAGCCCGGCGCCGACCCCGCCCGGATCAAGCTCGCCTACCGCGGGGCGACGGGGTTCGGGGTTAATGAGGCGGGTGAACTCGAGGTGCGCACGCCGGCCGGCGACTTGAGCGATGAGCGGCCGGTCTCGTATCAGGAGGTCGCCGGGCGGCGCGTCTCTGTGGCGACGAATTACCAGCTGGGGGCCGGCGTGGAGGGGACGCAGGTCTACGGTTTCCGTGTCGGCGCGTATGACCGGAGCCGGGAGTTAGTCATCGACCCGGCGATACTGGTCTATTGCGGCTACCTCGGCGGGGGCGGCTCCGACCAGGGCCGGGGCGTCGCGGTCGACGGTGAGGGCAATATCTACGTTGCCGGCTTCACCGACTCCACCGAGGCCGACTTCCCGGTCACAGCGGGGCCCGACCTGACGTACAACGGCGCCAACTTTGACGCTTTCGTCGCGAAGCTCAAGGGCGACGGGACAGCGCTCCTCTACTGCGGCTACATCGGCGGCAGCAGTAACGACGGGGCTGACGGCGTCGCCGTCGACGGGGCCGGCAATGCCTACGTCACCGGCGGCACGAGTTCCACTCAGGCGAGCTTCCCGGTCAAAGGCGGGCCCGATCTGACGTATAACGGCGGCACCGTCGACGGCTTTGTGGCGATGGTCAACCGGGACGGGACGGCGCTCGTCTATTGCGGGTACGTCGGCGGGGGCGGCATCGACTTGGGCCATGGCATCGCGGCGGACGGCGCGGGCAACGCCTACATCACTGGCGAGACGACATCGAGCCAGGCGAGCTTCCCGGTCGCAGGTGGCCCCGACCTGACTTACAACGGCGGCACGGTGGTCGGTGACGCGTTCGTGGCGAAGGTCAACGCGGGCGGGGCGACTCTGGCGTACTGCGGCTACATCGGCGGCAGCGGCGAGGACCGGGGGAGCGGGATCACGATCGACGGCCAGGGCAGCGCTTACGTCGGCGGTGTCACCGGCTCGGCCGAGGCGAGCTTCCCGGTCGCGGGCGGCCCCGACCTGACTTACAACGGCGGCACCGGCGACGCCTTCGTCGCCAAGGTTAATGCGGCGGGGTCGGCCCTCCTCTACTGCGGCTACATCGGCGGGGCCGGCACGGACGACGGCATCGGCATCGCAGCAGACGGCGACGGCAACGCCTATGTCAGCGGGACCACGTCTTCCGCCGAGGCGAGCTTCCCGGTCAAGGTGGGTCCGGACCTGACCTACAACGGCGAGATCAGCGACGCCTTCGTCGCCAAGGTTAATGCGGCGGGGTCGGCCCTCCTCTACTGCGGCTACGTCGGCGGCAGCGGCTTCGACCGGGGGACGGGCGTCGCGGTCGACAGCCTGGGCCAGGCCTACTTGACCGGCGAGACCAACTCGAGTGAGGCGAGCTTCCCGGTCTCGAACGGGCCCGACCTGACCCACAACAGCCCCGGCTTGATTGACGCTTTCGTCGCGAAAATCAAGGGGGACGGGACGGGGCTCGTCTCTTGCGGCTACCTCGGCGGGGGCCGGGGCGATACGGGCCTGGCGATTGCCGTCGACCGCGCGAGCGGCGCCTACGTCACCGGCGCCACCTTTTCCACCGAGGCCAGTTTCCCGGTCTCGGGTGGGCCCGACCTGACTTATAACGGCGGCAACCTTGACGCCTTCATCGCCAAGGTCAGCGAGAGCGCCAACAACGCCTCGAGCATCTCGGCCGCCAGTTTCCGCGGGCCGGAACTGGCAAACGAATCGATCGCGGCCGCCTTCGGCGTCGCCCTGGCCACAGCCACCGAGTCCGCGGGCTCAGTCCCGCTTCCGACCGCGCTGGCGGGGACGACCATCAAGCTCAAGGATGGCGCGGGTGTCGAGCGCCTCGCGCCGCTCTTCTTCGTCTCTCCGACCCAGGTCAACTACCAGATCCTGCCGGAGACGGCTCTCGGAGCGGCGACGTTGACGGTCACGGGCGGGGACGGACGCGTCTCGGCCGGCACGGTCCAGGTGGTGGCAGTCGCGCCGGGGCTCTTCGCGGCCAACGCCGACGGGCGGGGCGTAGCGGCCGCCGTGGCGCTGCGGATCAGGGCCGACGGCTCGCGGAGTTTCGAGCCGGTCGCGCGGCTCGACGCGACTCTCGACCCGCCACGCTTCGTCCCGGTGCCCGTCGACCTCGGTCAGGAATCGGACCAGGTCTTTCTCCTCCTGTTCGGCACCGGCCTGCGCCACCGCTCTTCGCTGGCGGGCGTTCTTGTGAGCATCGGCGGGGCAGGCGCGCCGGCGGACTACGCGGGCCCGGCCTCTGACTTCGTCGGGCTCGACCAGCTCAACGTCCGGCTCCCGCGCAGTCTCATGGGGCAGGGCGAGGTGGATGTGGAGGTAGCGCTCGACGGCCTGGCGGCGAACGTGGTCAAGGTTCACGTCAGGTAGCAGGGCTTGTGAGGCAGGGCGTGAATCAGCAACTATCTCTCAGAGCAGAGTGCCGCGCAGGATGACCGCCGCGACGCTGAAATAGATCACGATTCCGGTGACGTCCACGAGTGTGGCGACGAAGGGTGCTGACGACGCCGCCGGGTCGAATCCAAGACGGCGCAGCAGCAGCGGCAGCATCGAGCCGGAGAGCGTCCCCCACAGTACAATACCGACGAGCGACAGGCCGACGGTCAGCGCCACGAGAAGCCAATGCGGACCGTAGATCTCGGAGAAGGCTGACCAGAGCGTGATCCGCAGAAAACCGAGGCCGCCGAGAAGTGAGCCGAGCGTCAGCCCCGACAGGATTTCGCGGCGCATAATCCGCCACCAGTCGCCCAAGGTCACTTCCCCGAGCGCCAGCGCGCGAATGACCAGGGTGGCCGCCTGCGAGCCGGAGTTTCCCCCACTCGAAATGATCAGCGGCACGAAAAGCGCGAGCACCACCGCGCGTTCGATCTCACGCTCGAAGAAGCCCATCGCCGTCGCCGTCAGCATCTCGCTGAGAAAGAGGATGACGAGCCACCCGGCGCGTTTTCTGACCATCCGCCCGAAGGCGATCCGCATGTACGGCTCGGCGAGCGCCTCCGTGCCGCCGAACTTCTGAATCTCCTCGGTGGCCCTTTCCTCGGCCACATCGAGGATGTCGTCGCTCGTGACGATGCCGATGAGCACGCCCTCGGAATCGGTGACGGGCAGTGCCGCTCGATCGGCCTTGCGGAAGACGTTGACCGCCGTCTCGCGATCGTCAGTCGCCTTTAGAGCTGTAAAGTTGTTGTCCATGACGTCCGTGACGCGCTGCCGCGGATCGGCGAGCAGGAACTTCCGCATGCGGACGTCATCAATCAGCCTGCCCCGCTCATCCACCACGTAAACCAGGTTGAGCGTCTCGCTGTCCTGTCCGTTTCTGCGCACGAAATCCAGCACCTCCTGGACCGTCCAGGGCGGGCGCACCGCGATGTAATCCGGCGTCATGAACCGCCCGACGCTGCCCTCCGGGTAACCGAGCAACTTTATCGCGACGGCACGCTCCTGTTCGTCGAGCAGCGCGAGCATCTGCCGGGTCGCCGCGGCGGGCAGTTCCTCGAGCAGCATCGTCCGGTCGTCCGGCGACATCTCGTTGAGGATCGAGGCGACCTCTTCCTGCCCCAGCGATTTGAGTAACACTTCCTGCTCTTCCAGCGGCAGGTACTCGAAGACCGAGGCGGCGAGTTTCCGCGGCAGGACGCGAAAGACCGGGGCTTCCTGTTCTGCGGGAAGGCCGCTGATCAGGCCCGCGATCTCCGAGGGCGGCAGTTTGTCGAGCGCCCCGCGCAGCCGGGCAAAATCGCGCTGATGCAGGGCCTCCTCCAGGTTGAGCTGCTGCGATTCCATCATCTGTATCCTGAGACACAGGGCATGTCTGAGTTTTTCTCCGCGTCTCCGTGTCTCTTCTTAAAGGCTGACGACCCGGCTGTCGCGCGCCGAGTCGTAGGCGGCGTAGACGAGCCGGACGGTCTTGAGGTTGTCCACGCCCGTCGTCTCGGCGGCGCCCTCGCCGCGCAGCGCGCCGAGCAAATCGGCGTGGCAGGGGACGATGCTCGCGTGGACCAGTTTGTAATCGGGCAGCGCCCAACTGTAGCGCGGCGGCGGGCAGCGCCGCGCGCGTGTCCCGTCCGCCGTCGTCACGCGCAGCCAGTAGTCGGGGCCGATCTCGGCCGACCCGCGCTCGCCTTCGACGAAGATCAAGGTCTCGGGGAAGCACTCGCGCTCGAGGTGGTTCTCGGCGTAGGCCATCTCGCAGAGTACCGTCGTCCCGCCGCCCATCTTCATCATGACCGTGGCCACGTCCTCGCCCTTGATCGCGGGGTGGACGCGGCCGGTCTGGCAGTAGAGGGTCTCGGCCTCCCCGAAGAGGAAGCGCGCGACGTCGAGCAGGTGGCTGCCGAGGTCGGCAAGGATGAACTCCTCGACCTCGGCGAGGAAAGGCTGCTGCCGGAAGACGGGGAAGCCGGAGATCATGTCGATGCGCGCGCGGAAGGGGGCGCCGATCTCGCCCCCCGCGAGCACCCGCCGCAGCTCGCGGATCGGCGTCTGCCAGCGCCAGTTCTCGTGAACGAAGAAGGGCACGCCCGCCTCGCGGCAGGCGGCGACCATCCCCTCGGCTTCGGCGAGCGAAGTCGCCATCGGTTTCTGGCAGATGACCGGCAGCCCCGCCGCCGCGGCGAGCCGGACGAAGTGGCCGTGCGTCCCGACGTCGGTGATGACGTCGATGAAATCGAGCCGCTCGCGCGCGAGCAGCTCCCCCCCGTCGTCGTAGACCGCCGGCACGCCGAACTCCCGCGCGAGCGCCTCGGCCTTGCCCCGCGTCCGGTTGTAGAGCGCGACGCACTCGACGCCCGGCAGCTCGCGCCAAGCCGCGAGCTGAAACCGCGCCCAGAATCCCGTCCCGAAGACCGCCAGCCTCAGATTGTTCATCAGGTATCCACCCGCGTCACCGCGTGAGGCCTCAGGCGCAGCTCAAGCGCGCCCGCCGCCCGCCGCCACTCTCCGGGCCCGGCGCGGAAATCCTCGGGCGTGAGCCCCGCCCGCTCGGCGTTCGTCTCGTCCAGGTGGCGCACCCGGACCTCGCCCGCGAGGTTGCGCACCGTGACTTCGATCTCCCCGCCGGTGAAGTTCGCCACCAAGACGCGCGTCCTCGCCCCGAGCCGTGCGGCCAGGGCGCCGGCCGTGAGCGCGTCGCTCGAGGCTGTAGGGATGATCTCGCCGCCCGACATCTCGCCCGCGTCGGCCAGCGCATGATAGACGGGGAAGACCCGGCCCTGCTCCAGGACCCCGCGGGGGCCGGCGGTCTCGTAGTAGGTCAGGCACGCGACCCCGGCCTCGGCGAGCCGCTGGAGGCTACCCACAGTCCACCCCGCCCCGAAGAGCGAATCCTGCCGCGGGTCCGGCCCCGGCTCGGGCTCCGGCGCGGTGGCGTTCGGGTTGAAACGCGGCCGGAGCGTCACCGGGCCGACGACGAGCGGCAGGCCGCCACAGAACTCCCGCGCCGACTCGACCGTCGCCCCCTGCGCCTCGAGCGTCTCGACGAGCGAAGCGTCGTCGAAGGCGTGGACCTGCGGGTTGATCGAGTAGCAGACGAAGTCCAGCGCCGCGACCGGCGGGCGGCCGCGGTTGAGCTCGGCGAAATAGGCGTTGGTCCCGGCCCCGAAGTGGGCGGCCGGGGCATAGCTTTCCAGCCGCGCGCGGGCGAGGCGCGCCCAGCGCTCGGTCGTCGACTTCTCCGCGCGGTGAAAGACGAGCCACCTCGCGACCGGCGGCCCGAGGCGCCCGAGATTCGCGCGGAGTGCCGCCAACTCGGCCTCGGCGTCGTCCGAGAGCATGAGCGCGACCTCAAGCGGGACGCCGAGCTCGCGCGCCTCTGCGCCGCCGCGCCGCAGATCGTCGGCATACTCCGGCCACGCCAGGTCGAGGTCCAGCCGCAGGTGCGAAAGGCCGAGCGCCCGGAGGCGGCCGAGCTCCTGCGCACCGCGCGCCGCGCCGCGGCGGGCCGCGCCGAGCCCGAGCCGCGGGAGCGGAGAAGCCGGGTGCGCGCCAAGCGTGATCAGGATCGGCCCCGCCTCCGCCCCCGCCCCCGGCCGCGGCGCGTTCCCTCTGAGGCTCAGCCTGACCGACTGCGAAAAGCGCTCGCCAGCCCTGACCTCGACGGGGAAGGGCAGGCGCAGCGGCGTACCGTAGGTCTTGTAGGATCCGTCGGTCCAGTTCCGCTGGTCCTCCGTCTCAAAGACCTCGCCCGCGAAGCGCACTTCGGCCAGAAGCCCGGGCGCGACTTCGTGCGAGATCGCGGCCATGTCGGTGAACGGCTGGTGCGGCGAGATGAGCCGCGGGAATTGGCCCTCGGTGACGGAGCCGTCGACGCCTTCGACCTGGCACGACTGCCCGGCGCACTCCCGGATCGGGTGGAGGACGATGAAGCCGATCCGGTTGCGCAGGAACGTCGATCGCGCCTCACCGTCCATGCGGAAGTTGATCTCGCCCTCGGGCGTCCCTTCGATCCTCGCCTCCCAGGCGAAATCTATCTCGCCTTGCCGGTGCTCGGCGCGGTAAGAAATCTTGAAAGCGTGGTCCTCGCCGGCGAGCGACCACTGCGAGATGCGCATCGGCACCGTGCCCCAGTTGCGGTCGCGCACGGCGACGCCCATCCGGCGCAAGACTTCACGCCCGCCCAGCTTGACATAGCGCAAGTCGCCCGCGTCGTAGACGAGCGACAGCGGGCCGGCGCGGAGCGCGATCGGCTCTGGTCTCTGAGTTGGCATGCACTCCGCAGTATCCGGAAAAAAGTCTCGGGGTCAAGCGTTCCGCGGGGCGCGCGCGACAGGTCACTCCGCCCCGCGGGCCGGCGCATGCCCAAGGCATGTTATGATCCGGGCGATGCGCAGAGAAAATGAGGCGATCGTCGTCGTCGGGAGCCTGAACATGGACTTCGTTGTCCAGGTCGGGGTACTCCCGCGGCCCGGCGAGACGGTCGGCGGCTGGGGCTTCCGCCTGCTGCCCGGCGGCAAGGGAGCGAACCAGGCTTGCGCCGCCGCGCGCCTCGGGGGCCGCGTTGCCATGATCGGGCGCGTCGGCGATGACGTCTTCGGTGGGCAGCTGCTGGCGAGCCTGGATGCGGCCGGGGTCGAGACCGACGGGGTTCTGACCGCGGCCGGCGAGCCGACCGGCGTCGCGCTCATCCCGGTCGAGCGGGGCGGGCAGAATCAAATCGTCGTCGCGCCCGGCGCCAACCACAGCCTCCGGCCGGAAGAAGTCACCGCCGCGCTCGACGCGCGCCCCGCGCGCTTCCTGCTGCTCCAGCTCGAGACACCGCCCGAGACGGTCGCCGCCGCTGCGGCCCGGGCGCAGGCGCTGGGCATGACCGTCGTCCTCGACCCGGCCCCGGCGCAGGCCCTGGGCGCGGAGCTGCTCGGGAGCGTCGGGCTGCTGACGCCGAACGAGAGCGAGGCGCGCGTGCTGCTCGGACTAACGCCCGGAGGAGTCACGCTCGGCGAGGCGGCTGAAGTCGCGCGGCGGTTGCTTGCGCTCGGGCCGCGGCGGGTGGTCCTCAAGCTGGGAGCGCAGGGTGCCTGGCTCGCCGACCGAGACCGGAGCGATCACTTCCCGGCGCCGAGCGTCGAGGCAGTCGACGCGACGGCCGCGGGCGACTGTTTCAACGGCGCGCTCGCCGTCCGGCTGGCCGAGGGGGCGCCGCTCGATGAGGCGGTCCGCTTCGCCAACCGCGCGGCCGCAATCTCGGTCACCCGCGCGGGCGCCCAGGCGTCGCTCCCGACGCGGGCCGAGGTCGACACGGGTCAGAATCCGTGACACAATTCCGGCCTCATGAAATCACCTGGCGGGCAAGAAGAGTGCGGCGCTCGCTCGCCCGGGCTCTCGACGGATCTCTACGAGCTGACCATGGCGGCCGGGTACTTCGCGGAGGGGCGGCGCGAGCGCGCGACCTTCGAGCACTTCATCCGCCGCATGCCGGGCGAGCGCTCTTACCTGGTGGCCGCCGGGATCGAGCAGGCGCTCGACTACCTGCGCGGGCTGAGCTTCACCGCGGAGGAGGTCAGTTACCTGCGCGCGCTCCCGGTCCTGGCGCGGGTCCCTGACGACTTCTTCGACTACCTGCGCGACTTCCGCTTTCGCGGCGAGGTCTGGGCCGTTTGCGAGGGGGAGCTCGTCTTCCCGGGCGAGCCGCTGCTCCGGGTCACGGCGCCGCTCATCGAGGCCCAGATCGTCGAGACCTTCCTGCTCGCGACGGTCAACTTCCAGACGCTGATCGCGAGCAAGGCGGCGCGGATCGTCGAGGCGGCCGCGGGGCGCGGCGTCATCGAGTTCGGCGCGCGGCGCGCCCACGGGATGGAGGCGGCGCTCTACGCGGCGCGCGCGGCCTTCGTCGGGGGGTGCGTCGGGACCTCGAACGTCGAGGCGGGACGCCTCTTCGGCCTCCCGCTTTACGGCACGGCGGCCCACTCCTGGACGATGGCTTTCGGGCGGGAGATCGACGCCTTCCGCGCCTATCACCGCGTCTTCCCCGAGAGCACGACGCTGCTCCTGGACACCTATGACACGCTCGCGGCGGCGCGGCTGGCGACCGAGGTCGGACCGGGGCTGCGCGGCGTGCGCCTCGACAGCGGGGACCTCGGCGCGCTGGCCGCCGGGGTGCGCCGGATTCTCGACGTGGCCGGCATGGAGCGGACGCAGATCGTCGCGAGCGGCGACCTCGACGAGTACAAGATCGCCGGGCTGCTCGCCGCGGGCGCGCCAATCGACCTCTTCGGCGTCGGGACCGAGCTCTCGACTTCGCGCGACGCCCCGGCGCTCGGTGGCGTCTACAAGCTGGTCGAGCTCGAAGTCGCGGGTCGCATGCAGCCGAAACTCAAGCTCAGCGAGGAGAAGGGGACCTACCCCTGCGGCAAGCAGGTCTGGCGCGTCATCGCCGACGACGATAGCTTCGTCGGCGACGTCATCGGCCTGGCCGACGAGGGGCTGGAGGGCGAGCCGCTGCTCGCCCCGGTCATGCGCGGCGGCGAGTTGCTCGCCCCGCCGCCCCCCCTGCGGGCGACGCAGGAGGAGGTGCGCCGCCGGCTCGCGCGCCTGCCCGCGATCTACAAAGTTCTGCGCCACGCCCCGGCCTACCCGGTGCGCTACAGCGAGGGGCTGGAGCGGCGGCGGGCCGAAGTGATTTCAGATTTGAAATCTATGCGCGTCTGAGAAGTTCAGCCCGGAGCCCCGCAGGGGCGAGATGTAATAGCTTGGGGCAGCGCCCTGAGGTGTGACATGAGGATTGAGATTCGACAGGGAGACATTACCGAGCAGCCCGACGTCGAGGCGATCGTCAACGCGGCGAACACCGACCTGGCGCTGGGCGCGGGCGTGGCCGGGGCGATCCGGCGCAAGGGGGGCGAGGTGATTGACGAGGAGGGCAGGCGGCGGGCGCCGATCCGGCTGGGGGAGGCGGCGGTGACGACCGCGGGCGCGCTGCCGAACCGGTACGTCATTCACGCGGCGGCCATGGGCTACCGCGACGAGGACCTTGCGGTCCCGAAGAAGCCGGGGACCGAGTCGAGCGCCGAGATCATCAGCGCGGCGACGGTGAGCAGCCTGCGCCGGGCCGAGGAGCTGGGCCTCAAGTCAGTGGCCTTCCCCGCGCTCGCCACGGGCGTGGCGCGGTTCCCGGTCGCGGAGTGTGCCGAGGTCATGCTCGGGGCCGTGCGTGACTACGCCGCGGCCAACCCCGCGAGCGCGGTCGGGCACGTAGTCTTCGTCCTCTTCGGGGCCGAGGACTACCGGATTTTCAGAGAGGTGGCCGAGCGATGATCTTCTTCGACACGGACACGCAGCACGATTTCCTGCACCCCGAAGGGGCCCTCGCACTGAGGGGAGCGCACGAGATACTGGAGAATCTCGAGCGGCTGCTCCGCGCGGCCGAGGAGCGCCGGCTGACTGTCGTCTCGTCGCACTGCGCGCACGACGCCGACGACCCGGAGTTCGAAGTCTTCCCGCCGCACTGCGTCGCGGGCACGCGCGGGGCGGGGCGCGTCTTCGCCGACCTGCCCCGCCTGCCGCGCCGCGAGATCCCGGTCGACGCCGCGCCGGAGCCGGGCGCGCGCCTCGAGTCGGCGACGCACTACCTGGTGGCGAAGCGGACTTACGACCTCTTCTCCAACCGGTGGCTCGAAGGCCTGCGCGCAGGCGGCGCCTTCCGTGGGGAGACGTGCGTCGTCTTTGGGGTGGCGACCGATTACTGCGTGCGTGCGGCCGGGCTCGGGCTGGCGGCGGGCGGCGCGCGCATCCTCGCAGTCGATGACGCGATCCGCGGCGTCGCGCCCGAAACGGCCGCGCGCGCGCGCGAGGAGCTGCGCGCCGCCGGGGTCGAATTCACGACCACTGACGAAGTGCTCAACCATCTCCAATCTCAACTTTCAGCATTCAAATTCTCATGGACCAGCCGCGCCCGTCGGTGACCGTCGACCTGGTGATCTTGACCATCGCCGAGCAGGACCTCAAGGTCCTGCTCATCCGCCGCGGCGAGGAGCCGTTCAAGGGGCGCTGGGCGCTGCCGGGCGGGTTCGTTGAGATCGACGAGTCGCTCGAGCGCGCGGCGGCGCGCGAGCTGAAGGAGGAGGTCGGCGTCCGCGACGTCTACCTCGAGCAGCTCTACACCTTCGGCGACCCGAAGCGCGACCCGCGTGGCCGCGTTGTCAGCGTCGTCTACTTCGCCCTGGTCGACGCCGGGCGGCAGCGGATCGCCGCCGCCTCGGACGCGGCCGACGCCGGCTGGCACTCGGTCTTCGGCCCGCCGCGCCTCGCCTTCGACCACCGCAAGGCGCTCGACTATGCCGTCTGGCGCCTGCGCAACAAGCTCGAATGGACGACCGTCGGCTACGAGCTGCTGCCGCGGAAGTTCACCCTCTCCGAGCTGCAGCGCGTCTACGAGATCATCCTCCAGCGGCCGGTCGACAAGCGGAACTTCCGCAAAAAGATTCTCGCCCAGGGGCAGATCCGCGAGCTTAACGAGACACGCGCCGATGGGGCGCACCGCCCGGCCAAGCTCTACTCTTTCCGCGAGGGCTAAGCCCCGTGACCGGCCGCACCCCTAACGGAATAGATAGCTGACTATCTTTTCGGATAGAACCGCCACCATCCCGCCGGCCTTCTGGCCCCCGGCGTGGCACCCCCGCCAGGGCCATCTCCAGTTCGGACAGCCACTTCTTGCGAGGCGTCGCTCGCCGCCGTGCGTGGTACGGCTGTTGAGACGGGATATCGATGTGCCGTCGTGACGGCAGGGAGATTAAACCGGGTGTCAGTCGCCCGACTGCTGGGGGCGACTGACACCCGGTTTGGCTCACGGGATGAGGCGAACCCCGGCTGCCCTCGGTGGGTCAGGCTGATCGGCGCGATCCAGGACGACGCGCACATAGTAGAGGTAATGCGCGAAATCGATCTCTTCCGGGGCAAAGTCGCAGGTCGTGCAGACCGGATGATCAGAGCCGAAATTGGTCGTCGTGCAAATCTCCTGCTGCAGCCCGGTGCACGGCTCTACGCGGAAGAGCGTCGCCTGGGCGAAACTGCCAGCGGCCGGGACATGAGAGGTGAGTTCCAGCTCCGACCAGCCCGGTTTGGGCTCGAAGCGGCTCGGACTCTCCACGTTGTGGCGGGCCGTGAGCGGGTTGAGCGAGTTGTTGCCAGGCAAATAGGAGAACCAGGGCCCGATGAAGCTGAAAATGGGCAGGGTGTCCTCATCGGGAGAGAATGTCGAGAGCACCGCGGTCCAGGGGACCAGCGGCGGCTCCTGGGCCTTGGGGGTCACGGGCGCGGCGATGGCCCCGAGGGCGACGGCCGCGATCAAGGCGGCCGCGGCCACCCACCACTGGCGTTTTGTGATTACGTTTCTCATGGCTTGTCTCCTTCTCAAAAGAGTTGTTGCTTGCTGCCCGCCGCTCGGACCGATGCGGCGCATTAGGGCACCTCGCGGGGCAGCTTCTTAGCGGAACTCACTTCGAGCCCCGCCGGACGAGGCGCACAGTACCGGGGATCAGCGGAGAAGTCTTTAGCGAACCCTTAGGGTGTTCTTGGTAATTGATTAGGGGTGTAATGAGCAGTCAGATCAAACGCTTATACGAGTTCGGGCCCTTCCGCCTGGACGCCGCCAAACGCTCGTTGCTGCGGGGCGGGGACCTGGTGCCGCTGGCCCCCAAGGTCCTCGAGATTCTCCAGGTGCTGGTCGAGAACAGCGGCGAGATCGTCGACAAGGACGAGTTGATGCAACGCCTCTGGCCCGACACCTTCGTCGAGGAGGGCAATCTCTCGGTCAATATCTTCGCGCTCAGGAAGGCGCTCAACGACAGCGGCGATAAGCATCAATACATCAGGACCATTCCGCGGCGGGGCTACTGTTTTGTCGCCGGCGTCAAAGAGGTCCGGGAGGGCGGGGTCCCGGCTCTAGCGGAACCTCTCGCCCCGGAGCCGGTCGCCGCCCAGGCGCCGGCGACCCCGCCCGCGACGCAGGTTGACCGGCCGGGGCCCGAGACGCCGGCGGCTACTGTCGGGGCCGAGGCGTCAGAGGCGGTCGTCGAGACGAAGCAAAGCCCGCGCCCGCGCCGCCTGGCCCTCGTGCTCCTGGCGCTCCTGGCCGTCCCGCTGACCGCGTTTGTCGCCTCCCGCCCGGCGGGCCTGTCGCTACCGGGGGCTGGCGCGGCGTCGCGGACGCTCGCCGTGCTCCCCTTCGAAACGATCGGCGCCGCGGCCGGCGACGACCACCTCGGCCCGGGAGTCGCCGATGCCCTGGTGACCACGCTCGCCCACCTCAGGGGGCTCACGGTGAGACCTCTTTGCGCCTCGCTGAAGTACGGCGGCGCGGTTCAGGATGCGACCGAAGTCGGGCGCGCCCTCCATGCGGACGCTGTGCTCGAAGGCAGCCTCCGGAGGGCGGGCAGAGGGTTCCGCGTCACGGCGCGACTCGTCAGGGTGAAGGACGGGTCGAGGCTCTGGGAGACCCGCTCCTCCGAGGAGTTCGAGAGTCTCTTCGCGGCGCGGCACGCCATCTCAGAGGGGGTGGCGCGGGCGCTCGCGGTCAAACTGACCGACCACGAGCGGGGGCGGATGGCGAAGCGGCCGACCGGGAGCGCGGAGGCTTATGAGCTTTACCTCAAAGGGCGGCACCTGGGCAGCCGGAGGACATCCCGGGGGGTCGAGCAGGCCATCGCCTGCTTCGAGCGGGCAGTCAACATCGACCCGGGTTTTGCGCTGGCCTACGCCGAGGCGGCCGCCTTCCGGGTGCTGCCCGTCAACCCGCAGCCCGGGGTCGAGAAGATGCGCCGGGCGAAGGAGGCCGCGCTCAAGGCGCTGGCGCTTGACGAGGGTTTGGCCGAGGCGCATGCCGCGCTGGCGCGCGCCGTGACTTTCTGCGACTGGGATTGGGCGGGGGCCGAAAAAGAGTTCCAGCGGGCGATCGAGCTCAACCCGAACTACTCCGAAGCCCACTTCTGGTACGCCAGCAATCTGTCGGCGCTGGGGCGGCACGGGGAGGCCGTCGCCGAAATGAAACTCGCCCACGAGGGCGACCCGTTCTCGACGCGGAACAACCTCGGCCTCGCCTGGACCTACTACCTGGCGCGCCGGTACGACGAGGCGATCGCCCGGCTGCGTCAAACCCCGCTCGAACTGGATTCGGCCTACTACCAGATTTACTGGCGCCTCGGGCTGGCCTACGCGCAGCAGGCGAAGCACGAGGAGGCCGCCGTCACGCTGCAGAAGGCTGCAGTCCTCTCCGGCGACCGGCCGCTGGCGAAGGCGTCGCTAGGTTACGTCTTCGCGAAGGCCGGGCGGAGGTCTGAGGCGCAGCAGATTCTCAGCGAGTTGGGCGGGCAGGCAGGCCCGGACGGCGCCCCGTTCATCACTCTGAGCGCGATCCACGCCTGCCTCGGCGACAACGACCGGGCTTTCGAGTGGCTCGAAGGGGCCTACGCGCGGCGCGAGGGCCGGCTGATTGACCTCAGGGTGGAGCCCATGCTCGACGGGCTGCGCGCGGACCCGCGCTACGAGGCCCTCGCGCGGCGCATGGGGCTGGCGCATTGACCTCAATTGGCCGCACTACTCCGCCCGGGTAGGCTGGCTCTGATAGCGAGGAACGAACTCCTCTGCCACGAAAGTCTCGTAGGATGTCGGGGTCGTGTTCCGCGGCGAGCGCTCCTCGAGCGCCGCCACATGGCCTGAGTTCAGCGCCGCCGACAATTCGAGGATGAGCCCGGCAGCGTTCGGCGACATCCCGAGTTGGGTTAACGCCCCCCGCACCTGCTCGTCCGGCAACTGGACGTAGGCCAGGTCAGGCCGGCCGATCGCCCGGCCGATGACTGCCGCCGCCTCGGCCATGCTCATGTCCCGCTCCCCGAGCAACTCGCTCGTCTGCTGCCGGCTGAAGTCGAGCCTGAGGAGCGCCTCGGCGGCGGTGGCGCCGATGTCGCGCGTGGCGATCATCGGGAGCTTTAGCTCGGAGCGTAGCGGGCCGGCGGCCATGCCGGTCGCCTGGATGATGCCGATTTGCGCGAGCGTGTTCTCCATGAAATAGCCGGCGCGCAGGTGAAGGACGTTGAGCCCGGCGATGCGGTTGAGCCGCTGCTCCAGGTAATGCAGACCGACGATGGGGCCGGTCTTCTCGGTCTTGTCGGCGCCGATGCTGCTGAGCGCGACGACGTGCGTCAGTCCCGTTTCCTCGATGGCCGTGGCCATGGCGTCGGCGATGCGGACCTGATGAGCGCGGTAGTCGTCGCCGGTGATATCCGGCGGGACCATGGCGTACATCGCCCGCGCGCCGGCGAAAGCCCCGGTCAGAGCCCCCGCGTCCGCGAGGTCGCAAACGAAAAGCTCGGCACCCTCGGCAGCGAGCGGCCGCAAATGCTCGGCGCTCCTGCCGATCACCCGGACTCGCTGGCCGTCGGCGAGCAGCTTCCTTGCCACGACGTTCCCGGTATTGCCCGTCGCCCCGGTGACAATATACATGCGCACCTCCTTGCCGAGGAGTCTAGCTCAGAAGCCGCCGGAAAGCTAAATCGATCCATGCGCGATAGGGAAATCGGAACAGAACATGGATGAGGCGGGTGCGACGGATTCTCACGGATCCGTGCCCATCCCTCGCATCCGTCTCATCC
>Ga0075421_100000709_pt1 | contig 36315 bp, 24 predicted proteins | sample SoiMetdeltSBSDD5_FD_75292 | JGI IMG/M metagenome (GOLD analysis project Ga0075421, IMG submission 75292) | Bulk soil microbial communities from a Populus tree surrounding site in Tennessee, USA - Soil MetaG P. deltoides SBSDD5 | ecosystem: Environmental > Terrestrial > Soil > Tree plantation... | reverse complement strand
GCTCCGCATCGCCGCCACCGGCCTCGGCGACCGGGTGGAGATCGCCGTGGAGGACGACGGTGCCGGTATCGACCCGGTAGCGGTGGTGGCGGCTGCCCGGCGCAGCGGCCTCATCGCTCCCGACGCCGAGCCGACGCCGCAGCAGGCGCTCCAGCTCGTGCTCCGGCCGGGCTTCTCGACGCGCCAGCAGGTCTCCCAGGTCTCCGGACGCGGGGTCGGGCTCGACGCCGTGACCGCCGCGGTGCGCCGCCTCGGCGGGGAGATCTGGCTCGACTCGCTTGCCGGCAAGTCGACTCGCGTTCACGTCATGGTGCCGGCGGCGCGGCGCGGCGAGCGCGTCGTGGTGCTTCGCGTCGGGTTCTCGCGCCTCGCGCTCGCCCGCGGCGCCGTGGCGGGCATCCATCGCCTCCCGCCCACGGCGCTCGTCCAGCGTCATGGGGAGTGGTTCGCCCGGCTGCCGCCGGCGAACGGCGGCGAGGTCCGCCTGATCCCCGTACTGCTCCTGTCCGATATGCTGCGCGAGGATCCCGTCGAAGAGCCCGTGCTCCTCGAAGTGCAGGCGGCGGGGGTGACCCGCCATCTGGTGGTGGGCGAGGTGGAAGGGGTGGAGGAGGTGCTGGTGCGCCCGTTCTCCTCGCTGGTTCCGGCTCCGCCGCTCTACTCCGCAGTGGCGCTGCTGTCGTCGGGCGAACCCGTGCCGGTGATCTCGACCCGCGGCCTCGGCGATCTCACCGACGGTGTCGCCGTCGCGCGGCCGCTCGCGGCGCGGGCCAGGAGGCTGCGCGTCCTGCTCGTCGAGGACTCGCTCGTCACCCGCGAGATGGAGCGGCGGCTGCTCGAGGACGAAGGGTTCGACGTGCTGGCCGTGTCGGGTGGGCGCGAGGCGCTGGCGATGCTCGCCCAGCACCCCTTCGACTGCGTGGTCACCGACATCGAGATGCCGGACATGAACGGCCTCGAGCTCACCCGTCGCCTTCGCGGGATGGAGCGCTACTCCCAGATGCCGATCGTCGTCGTCTCGACGCTCGATCGCGCCGAGGACCGGCTGGCCGGGCTGCAGGCCGGCGCCGACGCCTACCTGCCGAAGCAGGAGCTCCAGGGACAGAAGCTCGGGGGCATGATCCGGCGCCTGGGAGGTCTCGCTTCGTGAGCGCCGAGTCGACCTCGTCGGCGAGGCCTCCGGTGCGCGTGCTGGTCGTCGACGACTCGCCCACCGTCCGCGCCGTGCTGCGGCGGATGATCGGTCGCGACCCGGGTCTCTCCGTGGTCGGGGAAGCCAGCGACGGCCGCGAGGCGGTGCAGCTCAACGGTCTTCTGCGCCCCGACGTGGTGCTCATGGACCTCGAGATGCCCGGGCTCGACGGTTTCGCTGCCATACAGCAGATCGTCGAGCGGGCGCCGACGCCGATTCTCGTGCTCTCCTCTCGGCTCCGCGTCGGCGGGCGGCGCACGGTGTTCGAGGCGCTCCAGGCAGGAGCCTCCGAGGTGCTGGCGAAGCCGGAGTCGCCCGACGCGTGGGGCACCCTGACCAGCAAGTTGCCCGAGACGATCCGGAGCCTCGCGCGTGCTGGGGCGATGGGGGAGGGTGCGCAGAGCGGCGACGGCGCCGTCGAGCGGGCCGTCGCGCCGCCGATCCACCGCGAACCCGTCGGCGAGCAACCCGCGACCGAGCGCTCCACCGCGGCGCGTCTCGAGCTGGTCGCCGTCGGCGCCTCGACCGGCGGGCCGCAGGCGCTGCAGGCGTTGCTCGAGGGGTTGCGTGGGTCGCTGCGCGCCGCGGTCGTCGTCGTGCAGCACATCGCGCCCGAGTTCCAGGGCGGGCTCGCGGACTGGTTGCGCGAGGTCGTCGGGCTCGACGTGCGCATCGCGCAGCACGGCGAGGTGGTGCCTGGCGGCGCCGTGCGCCTGGCGCCGCAGGGAAGCCACCTGCGCCTCAAGGCCGACGGGTCGCTGGAGCTGGACGCCGCGACTCCACCACGCCGGGGGCACCGGCCGTCGGCCGACGAGCTCCTCCTCTCCTGCGCGCGCTTGGGGCCGCGCGCGGCCGGGATCCTCCTCAGCGGCATGGGCCGCGACGGGGTCGAGGGGCTGCTGGCGATGCGGCGCGCCGGCGCCACGACCCTCGTCCAGGACGAGGCGAGCTCGGTGGTCTTCGGCATGCCGCGGGCGGCGCTGGAGGCCGGCGCCGCCGACGTCGCGCTGTCGCCGTCCGCGCTCGCCGCGAGGGTCGTCGAGATCTCCCGGGGGGAGACGCGTTGAGCCGGCGCATCCTCGTCGTCGACGACAGCGAGCTCTCGCGGGCGCTGATCAAGCGCATGCTGCAGCGGCAGGGCTACACCGTGCTGACCGCCTGCGACGGCGCCGACGGCGCCGTGACGGCGCTGCGCGAGCATCCCGACGCCGTCGTCACCGACCTCGAGATGCCGGTGATGGACGGCTACCAGCTCGCGCGCCTGCTCAAGAGCGACCCGGCGACCAACGACATCCCGCTGCTCATCTTGACGTCCCACGGCGAGGCGTCGTCGCGTTTCTGGGGGCTCGAGACGGGGGCCGACGGCTATCTGGTGAAAGACGACCTCGCCACCGGCCTCCTCCCCGCGGTCGAAAAAGTCCTGCTCGGTGCCCAGAGGGCCGAGCGCGAGGTGATCGACCCGCCGAAGACGCCGCTCGAGGCGCTGGCACGGGTGTCCAGCCACCTCGACGCGCGCCTGCTCGAGGCGGTGCTGGTCAACCGCATCCTCGAGCGTGGCATGCACGCGGAGGGGATCCGCGACGCCTCGCAGGCGGTGATGGGCACCGTTGCCGAGTTCGTGGACGTGGTGCTGCTCGCCGTCGCCACGCACGAGCCCGAGGAATCGGTGGCGGTGCACGTCAAGGCGTGCGAGCCCCTCGCCGAGGGGGTGCGCGAAGGGCTCATCGGCCTCCTCTTCGAGCGCCTCGCGGTTGCGGTCGACGCTCCGAGCGAGGTGATCCTCCACGCCGCCGAGCTGCCCGCCGCGGCTCAGGGCGACCTCGAGCGGATGCAGCTCTTCGCGCTCCCCATGCGCGGCGCGAAGGGGCTGCTCGCGGTGCTCCCCAAGCGCCCATTCGACGAGGACGCGCGCGAAGCGACGCTCCTGCGCCAGCTGTGCAGGCACCTCGGCCTCGTGCTCGACAACGCTCGCCTCGCGCAGCGGCTCCGCGAGCTGTCGATGATCGACGGCCTCACCCGACTCTTGAACCGCCGTACCGTCCACCAGCGGCTGGGCGAGGAGTGGGAACGGGCGCGCCGTTACGGCGGCGACCTGTCGATCCTGCTCTGCGACCTCGACCACTTCAAGAGCGTGAACGACACCTACGGCCACCTCGCGGGCGACGCGGTGCTGGCTTCGGTGGCCGACGTGCTGCGACTCCACGCGCGCGCCGCCGACGTCATCGGCCGCTACGGCGGCGAGGAGTTCCTGCTGCTGCTCCCCAGCACCGACCTCGACAACGCTCGCCGCGCGTCGCAGCGGCTGCTGGAGGCCATCGCGCACCACCCGGTGGCGATGGGCGACGGCAAGCGCCTGGCGGTGACCACGTCGGTGGGCGTGGCGTCGCTCTCCGAGCTCCCCGACGAGGCCACCCCGGACTCCCTCCTCGCGCTCGCCGACCAGCGGCTCTACCAGGCCAAGGCGGACGGGCGAAACCGCTCGATGCCGTGAGCGCGCCGATTCGCGCCCCGGGACCGGGGCGATCGCGGGAGGGGGTGCGGTGAAGCTCGAACGGCTCGCCGCTCTCGTCGAGTCGGTCTCCGGCATCGTCTTCTCGGCCGGCCAGCTCGTGCACCTGAGCGAGCTCATGGCGCGCCGCGCCACGCAGCTCGGGATGACCGAGCTCGCCGCCTACGTGCTGGCGCTCGAGCAGGGACGGTTGGAGGAGGAGTGGCAGGTGCTCCTGCCCGCGATCACCGTCAAGGAGTCGTACCTCTTCCGCATCCCGGAGCAATTCACGGTCATGCGCGAGAGATTGCTGCCGGAGCTCGCGCGGGCGCGCGCCGGTGTGCCGCTGCGTATCTGGTCGGCGGGCTGCGCTCACGGCGAGGAGCCGGCGACGCTTGCGGTGGTGCTCACGGAGACGGGGCTGCCGCCGTCATCGTGGGCCATCCTCGCCACGGACGTCGACGAACGGGCGCTGCACCAGGCGGCGGCGGGCATCTTCTCGTCGCGTGCCGTGAGCCAGGTGCCTGCCGAGCTGCTGGAACGTCACTTCACGCCGCGCGTCGGGGGATGGGAGCTCGCCCCCGCTCTCGTCGCCCGCATCCACTTCGCCCGCATCAACCTCGTGCGCGAGCCGCTGCCGGCGCTGGGCCCGGCCTTCGACGTCATCTTTCTGCGCAACGTGCTCATCTACTTCCGGCCGGAGTCGCAGCGTCGCGTCGTGGAGGCGGTGGCCAACAACCTCGCCCCTGACGGCTATCTCTTCCTCGGCCACAGCGAGAGCCTCTGGCAGCTCTGCGACCGGCTCGTTCCCGTCGATCTCGGCGGCTGCTTCGCGTACCGCCATGCCGCGCCCGCGGCGGAGCCACCGCAGCAGGGCGGCGCAGCCGACGGCGCCCCGGCGGCCCGGCCGTTTTCATCGTCGTCGAGTGGCCCCGTGCGCCGCCCGTCGGGGCCCATCGTGGTGGCGAGCACACCGCCGGCGCCTGCCCGACCTCTGAATCAACCTCTGAATCAACCCAGAGCGTCGACTCCCGTGCCGGCGGCCGTCGAGGCGGCGGCCCCCGTCGGCTCGGTGCTGGAGGCGATCGCCGCCAACCGCCCGGCCGAGGCACTGCAGCTCGCCGGTCGTCGCGCCGCCGCACGGCCCGAGGATGCGGCCGCCCACGCGCTCCTGGGGCTCGTTCGCGATCTCGCCGACGACGGCGACGGCGCGCTGACCGCCTACCGCGCCGCGCTCTTCCTACGGCCGGGCCTCTATCGGGTGCGGTTCCAGCTCGCCGAGCGGCTCCGTCGCTCCGGCTGGCGGGACCGCGCGCTCGCCGAGTACCGCCGCGTGTTGGCCACGCTCGCGGCGGAAGGCGAGGAGCTGCCGGAGCTTGCGGCGCTGCTCCCCGGCGACGCCGCCGAGGTGGCTTCCCGCTGCCGCGCCGCCCTCTCGAGGCTGTAGTCGTCGAGCGGGACTTGGTCGCGCCGTTGACCACGAACGCCACTTGGAATCTGGACCCTTGTCTCCCCGGCGAGGGGAGGGGTGGCAGACCAACCCAGGGTTGGGGGTCGGGCGGGTGGGTGGCAGCGCGCTGCTGCGCGCGGGGGAGGTCCTGTGAGCCGGATGGCGAATCGGTGCGGTCCCGTTCACGGGCGCCGCGGTCGGTGGGGTGTAGACTTGCCACGGCCCCATAGCCCGGCGCCAGACGGCGCCCGGTGGGCTGTGCACCCTACCCCAATGCCGCCCCGCTCCCCCTGGCTTGCCCGTCTCGCCGGCGATCCCCTGACGGCCGGTGATCTCTACTACCAGCAGGGCAGGCTCGGGCAGGCGGCCGACATGTACCGCCGCGCCAAGCGCTTCGATCAGGCGGCCCGGGTGCAGCTCGAGCTCGGCAACAGCAAGGCGGCGCTCGAGCTCTATCTCGAGGCGGGCGACCACCTGCGCGCCGGCGAGCTGCTCGCCGCCGAAGGGGACCACAAGGCGGCGATCCCGCACTTCGAGAACGCACGAGCCTTCCTGAAGGCGGCCGAATCGAGCCTCGCCCTCAAGCAGAACGAGCGCGCCGCCCGGTTCTTCGAGAAAGGCGCCGCGAACGACCGTGCGGCCGTGTGCTTCGAGAAGGCGGGTGAGCTCGAGGAGGCGATGCGCGTGCTCGAGCGCGAGTCGAAATCGCTGAGCAGCCGCATCCGCGGCGGCGACGAGGGTGCGCGAGACAAGCTGCGGCAGATCGACGCGCAGCGCGCGTCGCTTCTGGCGCGGGTCGGGCGCGGCGCCGAGGCTGCCGACCTGCTGCTCGTGCAGGGGGCGACGGCGCGTGCCGCCGAGCTCCTCGAGAAGAGCGGCGACCTCGATCGCGCGGTGCGGAGCTGGGTCGCCGCCGGCCAGCCCGAGCGCGCCTTGCCCCTGCTGCAGCGTGCCACCGGCTTGCCCGCCGAAGAGCGCGCCCGCGCCTATCGCCTCTGCCTGCGGTTCCGCGAGGCCGGGGAGCTCTTCGCAGAGGCCGGGCTCGAGGGTGAAGCGGCCGAGTGTTTCGAGGCCGCCGGGGACTCGGAGCGGGCGGGCCCGCTGTGGGAGAGCTGCGGCGAGATGGAGCGCGCCGCCGAGGTCTACTCGCGAGGCGAGCGCTGGCGGGAGGCCGCGCGCTGCTACAGCGTGGCGGGCAAGGTCGAGCTCGCTGCCGAGGCGCACACGCGCGTCCCCGACGAAGCGGCGGCGGCCGTCTGCTTCCTCGCCGCCGGCCGGCCGCTGCGCGCGGCGCGGAGCTACCTCGCCGCCGGCGAGAAGGGGAAGGCCGCCGACGCGCTGCAGCAGATCGCCGAGGGGCATCCCGACTTCGAGCGCGCGACGCTCCTGCTCGTGCCGATCCTCATCGATGACGGCGTCTTCGACGGAGCCCTGCACCGCATCGAGCTGCTGCGCCAGGATCCGACGGTCACCGGCAGCATCGCCGTCGACCGCCACTACTGGGAAGGGCGAGCCTTGGAGGGGGCGGGACGTCTCACCGAGGCGGCCCAGTCCTACCAGCGAACGCTGTCGATGCGGCGTGACCATCGCGACGCCTCGGGCAGACTCGCGGCGCTCCGCGAGCGGGTGTCCCGCGAGAGCGGCTCGCACTCGAGCCAGGCGATCCGCATCGACACGCCGACGCCCGCCGACGCGACGCCGCTGCCCGAGCTGCAGCCGGGCATGGTGCTCGCCGGACGCTACAAGCTCGTCGGCGAGCTTGGGCGCGGCGGCATGGGCCGCGTCTACAAGGCCGAGGACAAGGAGCTCGGGGAGACCGTGGCGCTCAAGACGCTGCGGTCGAGCGCCTTCGACTCCACCGACCAGGACCGGCTGCTGCGCGAGGTGCAGATCTGCCGCCGCATCACGCACACGAACGTGGTGCGCGTCTACGACCTCGGTCGCTTCGCCGGCGGCCTCTTCGTGACGATGGAGTACCTCGAGGGGCGCACCCTCGACCACGAGCTGCGCGAGAAGGGGCCGATGCCGCTTTCCCGCGTGCGTGACCTGCTCGCCCAGGTGCTCGCCGGCCTCGAGGAGGCGCACCAGCTCCGCATCGTGCACCGCGACCTGAAGCCGTCGAACGTCTTCCTGACTGCCGAGCGCGCGAAGATCCTCGACTTCGGCATCGCCCGCCAGGAAGGGCCCGACGCCGGGCTGACCATGACGGGCGAGGTGCTCGGCTCGCCCAAATACATGTCGCCCGAGCAGATCCAGGGCGAGGAGCTCGACGGGCGCTCGGACCTGTACGCGCTCGGCGTGCTCGCTTACGTGATGGTCGCCGGTCGCGAGCCCTTCAGCGGCAAGTCGGCGAGCGCGATCGCCCTCGCCCAGCTCCGCGAGCCGCCGCCCGACATCCTGCAGCACCGGCCCGACCTGCCCGCGCCCTGGCAGGAGCTGCTCGCGCGCCTGCTCGAGAAGGACCGCGAGAGGCGTTTCGCGAACGCCAGCGAGACGCGGGCGGCCGTGCTCCTGCTGCCGGTGTGAGCAAGCCCGCACGGCGGGATCCCGTGGCGCCGCGATCCCGCAGGCAGGTGGGGGCGCCCGCCGTACGGTACGCTTCATGCTCTTCAGAAACCCTGGATGAGCCGCTGGAGATGGCACCGGAGCAGATCCTCACCGACGACCTCGACCTCCTGCTGCGGGTACTGCCGTCGCGCCTCCAGGCCGGCCTGGAGCCCGCCGAGCGGCGCGAGTCGCTTCTCGAGGTGGTCATCGACCTCGGCCGGGTGCCCGAGGCGCGCTATCCCGGGCGGGCCGAGCAGCTCTCTGCCGACCCGGTGAGCCACGAAGACTTGCAGCACGTCGTCGCTCGCGTCGGCCGCTTCGGGAAGGACAACCGGGCCGGGATCGAGCGCACGCTGCACCGGATCTCGGCACTGCGCAACCGCCAGGGCGACATCGTCGGTCTCACCTGCCGCGTGGGCCGCGCCGTCATCGGCACCGTCGAGGTGATCCGCGACGTCATCGAGGGCGGCCGCTCGATCCTGCTCCTCGGCCGGCCCGGCGTCGGCAAGACGACGCTGCTGCGCGAGGCGGCCCGCGTGCTCGCCGACGACCTCGGCAAGCGGGTCGTCGTCGTCGACACCTCCAACGAGATCGCCGGTGACGGTGACGTGCCGCACCCCGGGATCGGCCGCGCTCGCCGCATGCAGGTGCCGACGCCGGAGGAGCAGCACGCGACGATGATCGAGGCGGTGGAGAACCACATGCCGCAGGTGATCGTCATCGACGAGATCGGCACCCATGCCGAGGCCCTCGCGGCACGCACGATCGCCGAGCGGGGCGTGCAGCTCGTGGCCACCGCCCACGGCAACAGCCTCGACAACCTGCTGCTCAACCCGACGCTCGCCGACCTCGTGGGCGGCATCCACGCGGTGACGCTGTCCGACGAGGAGGCACGCCGCCGCGGCACGCAGAAGACCGTGCTCGAGCGCAAGGCGCCGCCGACCTTCGACGTGCTGATCGAGATCCAGGAGAAGGATCGCCTGGCGGTGCACCACCGGGTGGCGGACGTCGTCGACCGTTTCCTGCGCGGCACCAAGCCGCGGCCCGAGGTGCGGGTGCGCACCGCAGAAGGCGTCGAGATCGAACAGGTCGGCACCGTGCCGGCGGCCCCACCGCCGCTCGTCGACGACGGCATCGAGCCCGCGCCGCGGCCGGTCATGCGACAGACCCGGATCTTTCCCTTCGCGGTCTCGCGCGGCAAGCTCGAGCGCGCCATCCGGGACCTCTCCGTGCCGGCTCGCCTCGTCGCGCACCTCAACGAGGCGGACCTCGTCCTCACCGTCAAGGCGCAGGAGCGCCGGCAGCCGCAGCGGGTCCGCGACGCCCAGGAGCGCGGCGTGCGGCTCGAGGTGGTGCGCAGCAACACCGTCAAGCAGATGGAGGCGTTCCTGCGCAAGGAGTTCGGCATCGCCGAGCTCCCCGAGGGTCAGGAGGCGGCGCTGCAAGAGGTCGAGGACGCCGTCGACTCCGTGCTCGAGGTGGGCAGCCCGGTGGAGCTCTCGCCGCAGGAGTCTTACGTACGCCGGCTGCAGCACGAGTTCGTGGAGCGCGCCGGCCTGGTGTCCGAGAGCAAGGGCCGGGAACCGTTCCGGCGCGTAGTGATCTACCCGGGCTGAGCGGGCCCACGCGGCGCCACCCGCGGCCTTTCCCCGTTTTTCACCGCGGCTTGCAGGCGTTACACGCCGTCGGCGGCCGCCGCGAGCCGGAGCGTCTGCAGGTGATCCGGAGTGAGCCCGGCGGGCACCTCCAGCTCGAGCGAGGCGGCCAGCCGGCGGCCGAGCACCGACACCTGGGGACGCAACTGCGGGTCCTTGGCCAGGGCGTCGAGAACGACCTCCTCGAGCTCGGCCGGCAGATCCGGCCGGAGCTGGCGGGGTGGGCGCGGCTCGGCGGTCAGGTGCATCGCCACCACCGCCAGCGGGTCTCCGTCGTGGGAGACGTGGGGGAGCCGTCCCGTGAGCATCTCGTAGAGCATGACGCCCACGCTGTAGGAGTCGGCGCGCCCGTCGTACGGCTGGTTCCGCAGCCGCTCGGGCGCCATGTAGGCCGGGCTGCCGATGATCGAGCCCGCGAGGGTGAGGTTCTGCTCGAGGGCGGCGGCACCGAGCGGCTTGGCGAGACCGAAGTCGAGCACCTTCACCCGTTCGCTGCCGTCCTCGAGACGCTGCAGGAAGACGTTGGCCGGCTTGATGTCGCGGTGGACGACGCCGAGCGCGTGCGCGGCGGCGAGCACCTCGCAGACCGGCAGCACCACCTCGGCGGTGCGCTGCGGGGACAACACGCGGCGCTCGCGGAGCTCGGCGTCGAGGCCGCGCCCCTGGAGGTACTCCATGACCAGGAAAGCCACCGAGTCGGTGGTGACCCGCAGCTCGTGGACCTCGACGGCGTGCGGGTGGCGCAGCGCGCCGGCGGCGCGCGACTCCCGGCGCAGCCGCTCTAGCGCCTCGCGCGAGTCGCCGAGGGCGCTCTTCAGGACCTTGACCGCCACCGGCAACTGCCGCTGCTCGTCGCGCGCACGGAAGACGACGCCGAAGCTGCCGGTGCCGATCCACTCCTCGAGCAGGTAGCGGCCGTCGAGCAGGGTACCGGGTGCGATCCGTTCGGTGGCCGCGCTGTCGAGACGCTCCGCCCGCGGCGAGGAGGCGGCCTTGGTCCGCAGCTGTGCCCGCACCCGGGCGAGCACGATGGGAAGGTCCAGCGGTTTGGTGATGTAGTCGTTCGCCCCCTGTCCGAGCGCCGCCACCACGTCGGTGCTCTGGTCTTTGGCGCTCATCATGATCACCGGCAGCTCGGCGGGGGAAAAGCGCTCGCGCAGGGAGCCCAACAGCTCCAGTCCGGTGGTGCGCGGCATCACGATGTCGAGCAGGACGAGGTCGGGTACGTGCGAATCCAGCCGCTCGACGGCCTGGGCGCTGTCGCGCGCCGTCACCACGGCGTAGCCCTCGTCACGCAGCAGCTCGGCGAGGGCCTCGCGGCTTTCGTCGTCGTCTACGACGAGAAGAGAGGGGCGACGGGGGTCCGACGTCATGTGCTCTGTCCCGTGGTCCTCAAACGCAAGAGGGGTGCCACGGGTAGGGCGTGCCGCCGGCGATGTGCTGGCGATCACAGGGAACGCAGGAACTCGAGGAGGACCGTCTCGTCGCGCGACAGCCCTGCAATCGCTTCCCGCCCCTCCAGCCGCTCGATGCGATCGAGAAGCCGCCCTTGCAGGAACTCCTCCTGCAGGGCAGGGTGAACGTAGGACTTACGACAGACCGCGCGAGTATTGCCGAGCTGACCGGCCACGAAGTCGAGCACGCCGAGCAGCTCGCTGCGGGTGGCGGGGGCCCCCGCCCGCGAGAGGTCGCGGCAGCGGGCCAGGGCGTGGACCGTCCCCATCCAGGTACGGAAGTCCTTGGCGGTGAAGTCGCCATCGGTCGCCTTCCGGAGGTAGTCGTTGACGTCCGCGGAATCGATCGATTGGATGTCGCCTCCGGCGTCCCGGTACTGGAAGAGCTCGTAGCCAGGAAGGTCCTGGCAGAGGCGCACGGCCTTCGCCAGGCTGCGGTCGGAGAGCCGCACCTGCTGTTGCTTGCCGCCCTTCGCCCGAAAGCGGAAGAAGAGACGCTCCCCCTTGACGTCGACGTGGTGGTTGCGCATGGTGGTGAGGCCGAAGGTGCCGTTGGAGCGCAGGTACTCCTCGTTGCCGACCCGGATGCAGGTGGTCTCGAGGAGCCGGACGACGGTGGCGAGCACCTTCTCGCGCGGCACGCCGGGCTGCGCCATGTCGCGGCGGAGGCGGCGCCGCAGCGCGGGCAGCTGCTCGCCGAAGGCGACCATGCGGTCGAACTTGGTGGCGTCGCGCACCTCCCGCCAGCGGTCGTGGTAGCGATACTGCTTCCGGTTGCGCGCGTCGCGCCCGGTCGCCTGGATGTGGCCGTTGGGGCTGGGACAGATCCAGACGTCGCTCCAGGCCGGCGGGATGGCCAGGGCGCGGATTCGCCGAAGCGTCTCGACGTCCCCGATCGCGGCGCCGAGCGGTGAACGGTAGGAGAAGCCCCGGCCCCGTCGCCGGCGGCGGATCCCCGGGCGGTCGTCGCTGACGTAGCGGAGGCCTGCGGCGACGGCGGCGGCGATCGGGTCACCGGCGGCCGGCGGGGCGTCAGGGTGGGCTCGAAGGGGCGCGGCCATGTCGGTTGGGCGCCTTGCCGGCGCTCACCGACGGCCAAGGCAAGAGCAGTGCCACTGGCGAGGTTCTTGCTTTCCGAGCGGGCGATGAGCGACCAAGCTGCCTCCTACCCCCAGCCCGCGTTGGACCTCTCCACGAATGGCTACTCCACGGAGCCGGCGTGCCCCACCCAGGGCGTCGCGGCCGGCAAGCGCCGGGTCCTCGTCGTCGACGACAACCTCGATGCCGCGGAAGGCCTCGCCATGCTGCTGGGTCTCCGGGGCCATCAGGTCGCCACGGCCTACGACGGTTTCGCCGCGATCGACCAGGCGCGCGAGCTGCGCCCCGAGGTGGTCCTGCTCGACATCGGCCTGCCTCGGCTCGACGGATTCGAGGTTGCGAAGCGGCTGCGGGCGGAGCACGCGGACCGCCCGATGCTCCTCGTCGCGTTGACCGGGTACGGCCAGGAGCGCGACCGGCGGAGGGCCCACCAGGCGGGCTTCGATCACCACCTGCTGAAGCCGGTTCGCCTCGAGGTGCTGGAGCTGCTGCTCAACGTCGTCGGTGATGCGCCCGCGCCCGCGGAGCGCTCGCGCGCCGCGACCCCGCCGCTGGCCTAATCCGACCCGCCGCCGGTCAGACCGACTCGGCGTCGGACCGATTCGGCGTCAGGCCTCGACCCGGAGCTGCCGCAGCACGGCCCGCGGCACTTTCTGCCGCAGCTCGAAGAAGCCGTCCCACGGGTCCTTCTTCTGCGTCGCCAGCCGCCTCGAGAAGTTGCTGACGGTGTAGCGGTCGGGCGCGAGCTTCGGAGAGAGCTCCTCCCAGCGGACCGGCGCGGCCACCGGCGCTCCCGCGCGGGCGCGCGTCGAGTAGGGCGCCACCGCGGTGCTGCCGAAGCCATTGCGAAGGTAGTCGAGGAAGATCCGCCCCTGGCGTTTCGCCTTGGCCATGACGGTGACGTAGCGTTCGGGCTCGCGGCCGGCGAGGATCTCGACCACCGCCTGCGTGAAGGCCTTGATCGGCTCCCAGTCGAGCTGGGGAACGATCGGCACCACGACGTGCACGCCTTTGCCGCCCGAGAGCTTGGCGAAGCTCTCGAGCCCGAGGTCGCGCAGCAGCACCCGCAGCTCGCGCGCTGCCGCAAGGACGTCGGGCCAGGAGACGCCGGGGCCGGGGTCGAGGTCGAAGATCAGCACGTCCGGGCGGTCGAGGCGCTGCCGGCGCGACCCCCACGGGTGGAGCTCGAGGACCCCCATCTGCGGCAGGGTGAGGAGCCCCTCCCGTGACTCGACGGCGACGTAGATCGCCTGTTCGCCGCTCTTCTCGGTGACCGGCACCTCGACGAGCGAGGGTGGCGTCGCGTTCGCGAGGTGCTTTTGATAGAAGCACTGCTTGCCGCGACCGGCCGGGCAGCGCATGAGCATCAGCGGGCGCCCTTCGAGATGGGGGAGGATCAAGTCGGCAACGCGATCGTAGTATCGAACCAGCTCGAGCTTGGTGATGCCCTGGTCGGGATAGAGGATGCGATCGGGGTTGGTGATGCGCACACCGGCGACCTCGACGGTGCCGCGCGGGCTCGCTGCCCTTCCAGCTCTCGCGGCTGCGCGTGCAGGTTTCGCAGCGGCCTGTGCACGTTCGGACGCGCGCACCGAGGCTCCGCTCTTGCCCTTCGCCGTCGTGCGGGCCGGAGCGCGCTTCGCACCCTCGTGCCGCACCGCCGAAGCCGCCTCGCGCACCACCTCGTGCGGATCCTTGTCCTCGCGCAGCCCCTTGAACGATGGATGTCGCAGCACGCCGTCCTCCGTCCAGTCGGTGAAGGAGACCTGGGCCACGAGCTCCGGTTCGACCCAGTGCACTCCCCTCGCCTTGGCGCCGCGCGGCGGGTTCACCACCGGCGGTGTCGGCCTCTCGAGGGCTTGCAGCCGGCGCAGCAGGTCGCGCAAGGTCGCCTCGTCGAAGCCGGTGCCCACCTTGCCCGCGTGCCGCAGCTCGGCGCCCTCGTGGACGCCGAGCAGGAGGGCGCCGAGGCCCTGTCGTGAGCCGGCGGGCTCGGTGTAGCCGACGATCACGAGCTCCTGTTCGGCGGAACACTTGATCTTCAGCCAGTCGCGCGTGCGCCGCTCCTGATACGGAGCGTCGCGCCGCTTGGAGATGATCCCTTCGAGACGGTGGCGGCAGGCCTGGCGCAGGAAGGGCACGCCGTCACCCTCGACGTGGTCGGAAAAACGGATCGCCGCAGCCTCGTCGGGCGCCGCGGCGAGCAGCGCCCGCAGCGCCTCCTTGCGCTCGGCGAGCGGCGCGCGCCGCAGGTCAAAGCCGTCGAGGTGGAGCAGGTCGAAGGCGAAGTAGAAGAGGCGGTCGTCGCGCTCCGCGCCGAGCGCGCGCTGGAGCGCCTGGAAGTCGGTGCGCCCGTCGTCTCCCATCCACACCACCTCGCCGTCGAGGAGCGCGGACTCGGCGGGGACGAACGCGGCGGCCGAGGCGACGCGCGCGAACTGCGACGTCCAGTCGTTCTCGCGGCGGGTGAGCAGCCGCGCGCGACCGCCCTCGATGCGACAGAGCGCGCGGTAGCCGTCGAGCTTGAGCTCGTGCAGCCAGCCCGCGTCACGCGGCGCCTCGGCCACGAGCGTGGCAAGCTGCGGCGCGACGAAGGCGGGAAGCGGACCGCGACGGGCGCCCGCGAGACGCGACGGGTCGACGGCCGCCGTCGCAGCGCGTTTGCTCCGCCACACGCGCGCCGGGCGCTCGCCGATCTCTTCGATGGTGCGGCCGGTCTCGACGCTCTCCGGGCGTTCGTCGGTGAGCACGGCGCCGCCCGGGCGCGCCTCGTCGTCGGCGAGCTTGCGCAGCAGCCACTGCGGCTTGGCACCGTCGCTTCCGGTGCGCACGAGCAGCCACCGCCCACGCAGCTTCTCGCCGTCGAGCGTGAACTCGAGCTTGCCGCGGGCGAGGGCCGCCGCTGCGTCCCCCTCGGGCTGCCACGTGCCGCGGTCCCAGAGCAGCACGGAGCCGCCGCCGTATTGTCCCTTCGGGATCACCCCTTCGAAGTCGCCGTAGTCGATCGGGTGGTCTTCGACCTCGACGGCGAGTCGCTTGTCCTTGGGGTCGAGCGACGGTCCCTTGGGCACCGCCCAGCTCTTGAGCACGCCGTCGTGCTCGAGCCGGAAGTCGTAGTGCAGCCTCGTCGCCGCGTGCTTCTGGATGACGAAGCGGAGGCCGCGCTTGCGCTGCCGTCCTTTCGAGCCACGTTCCTTCGAGCTCCTACTGCCGCTCGGCTCCGGGGTCCGCTCGAAGTCGCGCTTGCGCTTGTACTCGCGAAGTCCCATCGCTGCTGCCCTTGCCCCGGCGAGTCGCAACATGCGTGCCGCTGCACGCGGCGACGCCGACCGGTTCCGTCGACGATACCGCGCTCAGCGCGCCGGGATGGCGAGGACCTGGCCGGGCTTCAGGTGCGAGGGGATGCGGTTGGCGCGCTTGATCGCCTGCACCGAGATCCCGTGCCGCCGGGCGATCGTCCACAGGTTGTCGCCGCGGCGCACCTTGTAGCGGCGCGTGCTGGACCGCTTCGTGACGGTGGCGCGACGCGTCGAGGCCGCTTTGCCTGTCGTCGTCGAGGTCCGGCGCGGGGCGCTGCGCTGGACGGCCGGTGCCGTCCTCGCGGGCGCGTTGCCGCCGGCGACGGTGCGCATCGCGGCGGGCAGCGTCGCCGACGTCGTCGCCGTCGGGACGAATGCCGGGATCGCTATCGGGCCGATCCCCGGCGCGCTCACGAGGATCGTGCCGGTGGGGCCGGGGAGATCGATACCGCGCCGCTCGAGGTGCTCGCCATAGGAGGGGAAGACGACGACGTGGTAGTGCGGTACGACGCGCTCGCGCGCCGCCTCGACGAGCCCGTCCCCCTCGAGCTCGAGCAGCGTGCGCTCCAGCCAGCGGCGGCAGGACGAGGACGCGCTGATCCGCAGGTCGATCGCCATCCCCGTCGGGTGCACCGAGAGCGGGTCGCTGTTCCACGGCTGGCGGTTCCGGGGGCGCACCAGGCTCGTCACCACCAGACGCTCGCCGCAAGCCGCGTGGTATTGCCGCCCGAGACGCTCCACGAAGGCCTTCACCTCGGGCCGCGCCGCGGCGTGCCGCACGTCGGGATGGATGAAGTAGTCGTCATTGCCGCGTACGGCGACGAGCAGGCCCCGGCGCATGAAGTCGTGCACCTGCTGGTCGTTCTCGAGATAGCTCAGGCCGGCCACCCGCACCCCCTGCGACTGGCGGACGAGCCCGGCGCGGGTCGGCTGGAGGCTGGGAGCCGCGAGTGCGGCGGAGGCGGGGAGGAGAAGAGGGACGACGGCGACGACGCGACGGAGGGTGGCGGGAGAGAGCTGGAACAAGGGATTGCGCCTCCATGTCGCGACGTCGTCGCCGTCGCTGCGCTCCGGTGCGGCGGAGGCACAGGTCCGGTACGGGTCCTGGTGTGCGCGGATGGCGGCCCGCGCGGCTTCTGCTGTAGGGAGAGCGGTCCTGCGACCGTCCCGAGTATAACCCGGCGCAATACGGAGTATTCCTGCGGCGGGGCCCCGGCGCCGGCCCGCGCGGGGACGAGTCGCGGGGAAACCGTCGGCTCGCGGGGTGCCGTCAGCGCCGCTCGGGCGCGCCGGGCAGTGGGGCGCTCGGCGCCTGCAACGAACGGGTACCGATGGTGCCGCCCGGGGTGACCGGCTCTGGAGCCGGTTCGGCCCGTTCGGCGCTCCGGTCGATGCGGATGTCGGTACCCTGCCCGAAGAGGCGCGTGACGTCGTCGTGCACCTGCACCGGTGCGCGCTCGCTCCTCGAGCGGGCGATCCACGTCGAGAGGCTGTCGGGCTCCGACTCCGCCGCGAAACCGGGCTCGGCGTAATAAGCCAGCTGCGGCAGGTGCTGATCGCACTCGCGAAGCGGCGCCTGCGCCGCGGGCACCTCCAGCCGCGTGTGGTGTGGGCAGAGCGGTGTCGCGAGCAGCCCCGTGCCGGGATCGACTTCGACGGTGACGAACCCGGCGGGTGCGTCGAGCGGCGCCCAGCCAGCCGCCGGCTCGGCCCGCACGACGAAGCGGCTCCAGATCGGAAGCGCGCCGCTGCTGCCGGAAAGCCGGGTCGCGCGGTTGTCGTCGTAACCCACCCAGACGACCGTGACGCGGTCGGCGGAGTAGCCGGCGAACCAGCTGTCGCGGCGATCGTCGGTGGTGCCGGTCTTCCCCGCGAGCGCCCCGCGAACGCCGTAGGCGTGGGCGGCCGCCGCCGTGCCGACGGAGAGCGTTCCGCGAAGCATCGCCGTCACCTCGTAAGCGCTGTCCGGGCTCAACACTCGTTCGCTCGCCGACGGCGACCTTCCGACGAGCGAGGTTCCTTCGGCGTCGATGACGCCATCCAGGCCCCAGGCCTGCGGGCGCCGGCCGTCGCCGGCGAGCGTCGCGTAGCCGACCGCCAGCTCGAGGGGCGTCACCGCGCAGCTTCCGAGCGCGAGCGACGGCACCGCGTCGAGCGGCGAGACGATGCCCATCGCGTGGGCCACCTCGACGACGCGCGACAGTCCCGCGCGCATCGCCACGCGCACGGTGGGGACGTTGAGGCTGAGCGCCAGCGTTTGGGCTGGAGTGACGTCGCCGTGGAAGCCCCCGTCGTAGTTGCGCGGACGCCAGGCGTCGCGCCCGGCTCCCACCACGATCGGCGAATCGCGCAGCAACTCCCACGGCACGAGGCGGCCGTCTTCGAGCGCGGTGGCGAACACCATCGGCTTGAAGGCACTGCCGGCCTGCCGTCTCGCGGTGCCCACGCGGTCGAACTCGCTGCGCTTCCAGTTGCGGCCGCCGACCCAGGCGCGGATGCGGCCGCTGTGAGGCTCGAGCGACACGAGAGCGCTCTCGAGCGGGGCTCCCCGCTTGGGAAGGTCGAAGGTCGTCTCGAGCTCCTTCAAGCCCGCGCTCACCTCCTGCTCGGCCACCGCCTGGTCCAGCGTCGAGAGCGTCGAGAGGAGCTGGTGGCCGGTTCCGCCCAGCCGCTCCACCCCGAACCGCTCGCGCGCCTCGGCCGCCATCGCCACTGCGAACCATGGCGCGCGCCGCGCCGCGAGCGGCAGCGGATGGGTGACGAGGGGCTGCCGCCGGGCGGCGACCGCCTCGGCGCGCCTGATGAACCGGCAGGCGACCATGCGCTCGAGCACGCGGTCGCGGTGCTCGCGCGCGACTGTGGGAGCGGTCAACGGTGAGGAGTCTGCCGGCGACTGGATCATGCCGGCGAGGGTTGCCGCCTCGCCGAGCGTCAGCTCGCCCGGCTCCTTGCCGAAATATGCCCGCGCTGCGGCTCCCACGCCGTGGACGTTGGCGCCGCCGGCGCTCCCCCAGTAGATCTCGTTGAGGTAGGCCTCGAGGACGCTCTCTTTGCTGAAGCGCGCCTCGACCAGCATGGCGAGCACCGCTTCGCGCAGCTTGCGGCCCAGCGTGCGCCGACTCCCGACGAAGACGTTCTTCACCAGCTGCTGGGTGATGGTGCTGCCGCCCTGTCGCACCTCCCGCGCGCGAACGTCCTCCCAGGCGGCGCGCAGGATGCCGTCCGGCGCGACACCCGGGTGCCGGAAGAACGAGGCGTCCTCGGCGGCGAGCACGGCGGCCACCACGTGCACCGGCAGCTCCGCCAGGCGCACCGGCCGGCAGTCGCGCAGCTCGGCCTCGTAGAAGGTGTAGAGCAGGGGGCGCCCGAGGGTCACCACGCCGTCGGGTCCGAGGTCGCGGCCGCCGGCGCGCAGCGCGAGGACCCGGCCGCCGGCGATGGCTGCCTCGAGGATGCTGCCGGCAAACGGCCCGGGCCCCTCGCCCTCGCGCGGCTGGCGCCGCAAGCCGATGCTCACCGCGCCCGGAGACAGGCGATAGGTGCCCATGACGATGGTGTCGCCGGCAGGCCGGTAGCCCATCGACTCGAGGTCGGAACGCAGCGTCCGAGGTTCCACGGGGCCACCGACGCGCAACGCGAGCGGCGCCGCGTAGAGCCGCGACGGCTCCGCGGGACGATGGTCGGCGAGGTCGCCCGCCGTGCTCCAGAAGTGCGCGGCGATGGCCGTGGCCAGCAACAGAGGGGTCACCACGACCCAGGCGATCAGGAGCCTCAGCCGGCGGCCCGAGAGACGCTGGACCAGGTGCTCGGCTAGGGGGGTGGAGAGTCTGCGTCGCATCGGGCGCCCCGGCGAGCGGAGGGCTCGGCGGCGGCACCGACGTGCAGTGCAATCGAGGGACCACCCGGGTAAAAACGGGAGCGCACGTTTTACAGCTCTGGTGAAGGGATTACACCCGCAGGGCGGCGAAGCGCCTGGCCCAACAGATTGACCCTCAAAGCGTTACCGACAGTGCCCGGGCCGCACCGTTGGCCGGGCACCGTGGCACGCAGACTGCAAATACCGCTGGCGGAGACGACAGAACGGTACGGGGAGCGCCAGCCGCCTACGCCCAGCGTCGACCGCAGAATCCTTTCCATCCCCGGCCAGAACCACCGCCCGATCTCTCTCAAAGGGCTCCCGTACCGTTCCGTCTCCCCGACCTCCGGCCCGCCGCCAGGCGGGCAGATTCTTTTCCCCGACGAAGCATCCGCCAGAGCACCGCGCGCTCTGAAAGCGCGCGAGCGGCGATCGGCGCCGCCAGTCCCCTCTAGCCCGAATACGCGGGGTAGAGCTGGCGGTAGCTGTCCGAGAGGACGAGGATCCGCTTGACGTACGCCTGGGACTCGCTGATGTCGAGCCGCTCGAGGAAGAGATCGAGCTCGTCGTCGCGACTGCCCGCCTCCCGCCACTTGCGCAGGATCCGGTTGGGGCCGCCGTTGTAGCCGGCAAGGGCCAGCTCGACGTTGCCGTCCATTCTTCCCAGGACATTGGCGAAGTAGGCCGTCCCCAGGCGGATGCTGTAGTCGGGGTCGAACAGCTTCTCCGGCGCGTGGGAGACGCCGAGACGCCCGGCCCACTCCTTGGCCGTGGCGGGCATGATCTGCATCAGGCCGCGGGCCCCTGCCCAGCTCTGCGCGCGGGTGTCGAAGGAGCTCTCCTGGCGGATGATCCCGGCCACGAGCGCCGGCGGCAGCCCGTGTTTCCTGGCGTTCTCGCGGATGGCGTCGTCGAACTGCAACGGGTAGTACGCCTCGAGCACCGGGCGCGGCACGGTGGCCTGGAACGGACCACCGAGAACGGGGAACGCCGCGCGCAGGAGCTGCACTCCCTTGCGCGGATCGCCCTGGCGCACGGTGAGGATGCCCTCCAGGGCGAGCATGTCGCGCTCCTGGTCGGCGTCGCCCCCGGGCTGCGCCAGCCCGGCGAGCTCGACGGTGGCGAGCTTGTCGAGACCGAAGTTCGAAAGCACGAGGACCCGGCGGAGCGGCGCCTGCTCGGGCCAGCTCTCCGAGAGACTCCCCGGCGCCTGCTCCGGTAGCGCCTCGCCGCCGAGCCGCGCTTCGGCCTGGCGGACGTAGAAGTCGGCCGTGTCGGCGGCGGCCACGACGAGCCGATACTCCTCACGCGCCCGGCGGTGCTGGCCGAGCTCCTCGAGCGCGCGCCCCTTCCAATAGCGGCCGCGGTGCGTCTCGGAGTCGTGAGGGTAGATCTGCTCGAGCTGCGTCCAGTAGCCGATGGCGCCGCTGTAGTTGGCGTTCTCGAACTCGCTCCAGCCGCGCTTCCAGAGGTGCGCCGCGCCGGTGCGGTCGTGCGGGTCGAGCTTGCGGAGCAGCTCGAGCATCTCCATCGCGTCGTCGAAGCGGCCGGCCTCGGCAAGCAACCCGTAGAGCTTGCGCACGGCCGGCGCCGATGTGGCGGCGTCGACGTCGAGGGCCACCACGCGGCGCAGGTGCTGCTGCGCGACGGCCAGCATGCGCGATCGGTCGCTGGCGTGGAGGTTGTCGCGTCCGGGGCGAGCGGTGGCCACGTCGGCGGCGGACAGGGCGCGCTGCCACTCGAGGCTCGCCTCCTCCTGCTTGTCGCGCGGGAAGACGCCGCGCAGCAACGCGTAGGCGAGGTTCCCTTCTCCCTGCTGGGTGAGCGCTTCGGCCTGGAGCAGGTACCAGCCCACCTCGCGGGCGGCCATGGGAACCGAGTGGAGGGTGCTGGCGGCGGCCAGTCCCTGCCCGGCGGCGAGCCAGCCCGCGGCGCGCTGCTGCACCTCGGCCGTGGTGAGCACGCCGTCCCAGTTGTCGAGGTTCCCGCTCTCGTCGCGGAAGACGTCGTACACGCGCAACTCGCCCGCCTTGACCGGGGCGCTGACGAGCAGGCGCTTGGCAGCCACGCGCTCGACGCCGCGGTCAGCGAGCGCAACGCCGATGCGCCACGCCAGGACCTCGATGTCGGTGGCGGCGGCGGGCGGCAGGCGTTGCGAGCGGGCGAGCTCGATCCACGAGAGGGCGCGCTCGGTGTCGCCGCGCTCCCACGAGCGCTGGGCGGCGAGCTCGATGGCGCGCCCGCGCAGCGGCGAAGAGCCTCCACGGTCGAGCAGCATCGAGAGGGCGCGGTCACCCAGGGCAGGGTCGCCCTCTCGCGCCGCCGCGTCGGCGAGCGCGAACAGTCGCCAGTCCTCGAGCTCGCCGGCGGGGTCGGCGACCATCTGCAGCAGCTCGGCCGCTGCCTGGAAGTGGCCGCTCGCATACTGGTGCAGCCCGAGCACGAGCAGCGCCCGCTGCCGCTCGCGCGGCTCGCGGTCGCCGAGGTCGGTGAGCAACCTGCGGGTGGTGTCGAGGTCGCCGCGGCGGAAGGCCGCGGCGGCCTCCGCATAGGCCTCGGCGGCGGTGGGAGGGGGCGCGAGGACCGGCCTGGCGGCCACGGGCCGCTGCAAGGGCGGCCTGGCGCGCCGGTGGCGCTGGAGCAGCGCTCCCACGGCGGCGGCGACGACCAGGAGGAGGCCGAGGACGGTGACCAGAGAGCGCGTTGTGCGGCGCATCGAGCTCCTTCGTTCCCTTCCGGGGGGTGCGATCCGGGCGCCGTAAGTTCGGGTGCATGGACGGCAACAGGGGTGGGAAGGGGCCTATTCCAAAAACGAGGGGGCGTTAACGGGGCGGCAAGTGCTACAATGCCCTCGGCCGGAGGTACGCCTCCGGCCATTCTGTAGTTGCGGCTTCCTGGAGTTGCGGCTGCAGCTCCCGTCGTAGATCCCGCGGCCCCGCCCGCCCCGACAGACCGCTGACGAGCCCCACCCGGAGGCATTCCGTGCTGGTAGAGACCGAAACGGTGGCGAGAGCCACCGGAAGCGAGCGCCGCGAAGACGTGCGCAACCTGGCGATCGTCGCCCACGTCGACCACGGCAAGACCACCCTGGTCGACGCCATGCTCTGGCAGAGCGGCATCTTCCGCTCGAACGAGGCGGTCGTCGAACGGGTGATGGACTCCAACGACCTGGAGCGGGAGAAGGGGATCACCATCCTCGCCAAGAACACCTCGATCAACTATCTCGGCACCCGCATCAACATCGTCGACACGCCGGGCCACGCAGACTTCGGCGGCGAGGTCGAACGCACGCTCAAGATGGTCGACGGCGTCCTCCTGCTCGTCGACGCCAGCGAGGGTCCGCTGCCACAGACGCGCTTCGTGCTGCGCAAGGCGCTCGAGGCGCACCTCACCCCGATCGTGGTGATCAACAAGATCGACCGCCCGGACGCTCGTCCCGCCGAGGTGCTCGACGAGATCTACAGCCTCTTCATCGACCTCGACGCGGACGAGGGGCAGCTCGACTTCCCGGTCTGGTATTGCAACGCCCGCAAGGGAACCTGCCGGCCGACACCGGACGGCGAGGACACCATGCTCGCGCCGCTCTTCGACGAGATCCTGCGCACGGTGCCGCCCCCCAGCTACGAGGAGGGCGCCCCGCTGCAGATGCTGGTGACCAACCTCGAATACGACGACTACGTCGGCCGGCTGGCGATCGGTCGGCTGTTCAACGGGCGCATCGCCAAGTCCCAGGAGGCCATGGTCTGCCACCGCGACGGGTCGACCGTGGCGTTCAAGGTGACCGGCCTCTACGGCTACGACGGGCTGCGCCGGGTGGAGATCGCCGAGGCCGGCCCCGGCGACATCCTGGCGGTGTCGGGGATCGAGGAGGTGACGATCGGCGACACCGTCGCCGATCCCACCGACCCGCGGCCGCTGCCCACCATCCACGTCGACGAGCCGACGCTGTCGATGATCTTCGCCGTCAACGATTCGCCGATGGCGGGGCGCGAGGGGCAACACGTCACCTCGAACAAGCTCCGCGAGCGGCTGCAGCGCGAGCTGCGACAGAACGTGGCGATCCGCGTTGACTCCACCGACACCGAGGCCGCCTTCCAGGTCTCCGGGCGCGGCGAGCTGCAGATGGCGATCCTCATCGAGATGATGCGCCGCGAGGGCTTCGAGATGGCAGTCGGCAAGCCCGAGGTGCTGACCCGCGTCGTCGACGGCAAGGTGCACGAGCCGATGGAGCAGCTCGTGATCGACTGTCCGGAGGAGTCGGTGGGCGGCGTCACGCAGAAGGTGGGCGCGCGCAAGGGCCGCCTGCTCAACCTCGTCAACCACGGCAGCGGCCGGGTGCGCCTCGAGTTCCGTATCCCGTCGCGCGGCCTGATCGGCTTCCGCACCGAGTTCCTGACCGAGACCCGCGGCGGCGGCCTGATGAACCACATCTTCGACGGCTTCGAGCCCTGGCAGGGAGAGATCGCCCACCGCATGACCGGAGTGCTCGTCGCCGACCGCTCCGGGAAGACGACGGCGTACGCCATCGACCACCTGCAGCCACGCGGCACCCTCCTCGTCGGCCCGACGGAGGAGGTGTACGAGGGGATGATCGTCGGCGAGCACGCCCGCGACAGCGACCTCGACGTCAACATCACGAAGGAGAAGAAGCTCACCAACATGCGCGCCAGCAGCAGCGACGAGCTGGTGCGTCTGGTGCCTCCGCGCCGCCTGTCGCTGGAGCAGGCGCTCGAGTTCATCCGCGAGGACGAGCTCGTCGAGGTGACGCCGAAGGCCTTCCGCCTGCGCAAGCGCGTGCTCTCCGCCTCGAGACGGCGCACGCTCGCCAAATGAGCGTCAACTCCTGAGCGTCCACCCCAGTGAGCTCCAGACCGAAGTGATCGTCAGATCGAGCGATCGTCGGCTCGAGTGGCCGTCAGATCAAGCGGTCGTCCTGCGGCCGGTGAACAGGCGGTACAGGAACAGCAGCAGGACGGCGCCGCCGACGGCGATCAGGAAGCTCCGCAAGTCGAAGCCGCTGATCGAGCCGAAGCCGAGCGCTTGGCCGATGAAGCCGCCGATGACGGCTCCGGCGACGCCGATGAGCATGGTGACGATGCAGCCGCCGGGATCCGTTCCCGGAGTCAGCATCTTGGCGACCCATCCGGCGAGCAGGCCGAAGACGATCCAGGCGATGATTCCCATGTCCCCTCCCCTTCGAGCTTCCTTCAAACGCTTCCTTCGAGCGCAGTGTGCGGTCGAGCAAGAAGCGCGCCCGGCCCGCGATCGCAGCCGCCGCCGTCACCGGGCCGGCGCGAGCGCGACGAGCCGGATTCCACGGAATGACCCAACGGCCCATGCAAGTTAATACAATCAATCAGATGTTCACCGGTGCCATCCCGCAGCACACCGTAGCCAGCACCGACAAGAGCTTCATCGCTCTCGGCCTCTCGGAACCGATCCTCGCGGCCCTCGCCGAGATCGGCTTCGAGAGCCCGACGCCGGTACAGGCAGACGTCATCCCGCTCGCGCTCTCGGGCCGCGACGTCATCGGCCTCGCCCAGACCGGCTCCGGCAAGACCGCCGCCTTCTGCCTGCCGATCGCGCAGCGGCTCTGGCACGGGCGTGGCGTGCGCGGGCTCATCCTCTCGCCGACGCGCGAGATCGCCCTGCAGACGCAGGCGTTCCTCGAGCACTTCGGGCGCAGCCACCAGCTGCGCGCCGTCTGCATCATCGGCGGCGTCCGCATGGGGCCGCAGATCGACGCCCTGCGCCACGGGCCCGACATCGTCGTCGCCACGCCCGGACGGCTGCTCGACCACGTCGAGCGTGGCAACGTGCGGCTCGACGCGATCGAGCACCTGGTGCTCGACGAGGCCGACCACATGCTCGACCTCGGCTTCCTGCCGCAGATGAACCGCATCCTCGAGCGCTTGCCCACCTGGCGTCAGACGCTGATGTTCTCGGCCACCATGCCGCCCACCATCGAAAAGCTCGCCAAGCGCTTCATGGACTCGCCGGCGCTCGTCGACCTGCGGCCGCGCACCCGCGCCGCAGCCGGCATCGAGCACCGCCTCTACATGGTGGAGGAGAAGGACAAGAAGCGCGCGCTCTTCTCCCTCGTCGAGCAGGAGAAGGGCGCCGTGCTGGTCTTCGTGCGGCGCAAGATCGACGCCGAGTGGGCGTCGCGCCAGCTCGAGCACGAAGGACACCCGGTGGAGCGCATCCACTCCGACCTCACCCAGCAGCAGCGCGTCGCCGCGCTCCAGGGGCTGCGCGAGGGCGAGCACCGGATCCTCGTCGCCACCGACATCGCCGCGCGCGGCATCGACATCCCGGTGATCGACCACATCGTCAACTACAACGTGCCGGAGACGGTGGAGGACTACGTCCACCGCGCTGGCCGCACCGCCCGCGGCACCGCCGGTGGCGTGGTGTCGACGATTGCCACCTGGCAGGACCGCGAGCAGGTGCGCGCCATCGAGCAGGCCCTCGGCCAGAGCCTGCCGCGCTGTGCGGCTCCCGGCGTCGAGCCCTACGTCGAGAAGCCGAAGACCGCCGTTCGCCGCCGCCTGCGCTAGGAGACGACCTACTGCTCTTCGAGCCGCTGCTCGACGAGCTTGAAGGCCTGCTCGCGGGTCAGCGACGGACCGAGCGCGAGGTTCTTGATCGGCTCCCAGCCGGCGGGATTGGTCTCGCGATAGCGCACGGCGGTGGGCGCGTTCCAGGCCACCGACGCCTCCTGGGCGCGGGGCGACAGGAAGAGCTTGAGGTCGGCGTCGGGGAAGCCCGGCAGCGCCCGCCGCGAGACCCACCGCACGTCGACGGCCCGGCTGCTGCCGTCGGCCGCCGCGGTCGCCAGCTCCATGACGTGGGCGCGGATGCTGGTCGACCCCTCCTGCAGCGCGATGCCCTCGCCGAGCAGGACTCTCCACGCACCACCGGCCGCCGGCTCGACCTCGGACGCCGGATCGCTCGCTGCGAGGGCGTCGAGGAACCGCTTGCTCAGGAAGTCGGCGACGACGGGGTGGAGCGCCGAGCGGCCGATCTCGATGACCACCGCACGGGCCTTGTCGGCGATCGCCGACGGCGACATGCCGCGGTTGCCCCGGCCGATCTCGATGACCACCGCCCGCGCCTTGTCGGCGAAGTAGTGCAGCGCGCCCTCGATGGGCCGCAGCTCGAGCGTCACCAGCTCGCCGCGCTCGTTGTCGATGAAGGCGAGGCCGACGTTGTCGTTGTCGCGACCGCGCCGAGCCACCGGCTTCTGCAGCAGCGAGGCTGGAGCGGCGGCGGCGTTGGGGTCGCCGGGCGCGTTGCCGGCCACACCGCGGAGGTCGAAGGCCTGGCTGGCGGGCACCACGGCATTCCCCTCGATCGCCGCGGCGGTGTAGACCAGGCGCGCGCCGGCGGCGCTCTCGTCGTACCAGACGAGGTGGAGGATGGTGCGGCTGGTGGTCACCAGGGTGCCTTCCTCGTCGAGCGTCTGGTAGCGCGCGATCGAGGTGGCGAGCTGCGGGTTGCGCTTGGTGCTCGCCGGGTCGCCGGCGAGCTCGACCACCGGCTGCCAGCCGTCGGCCGCGCGGCCGACGAGGGAGAAGACGCGGTCCGCCTGCCAGACCACGTAGACGCGGTTGGCGACGGTGTCGAAGGCGAGCGCCGGGTCCTGCTCGTCCTCGGGGCCGCCGGTGCCCGGCACCAGGGCGCGCTTGAGCTTGCCGTCGCGGAGGGTGTCGAGCGCCAGCACGGTGTTCGACCCTGCGCCGGCGGGCACGTCGGCGAAGAGGTCGCCGTAAGCGCCGCGCTGGACGGTGTAGACCTCGCCGTTGCTGCCGAGCAGCGTACGGCTCGAGTCGGCGCGGGCGGCCGCAGCGAAGAGGACCGCCGCGCTTGCGGCGAGGACGAGAAGGGAGGAGGACCGTCGCATGGTCACGCTCTCAGGTTGATCAGCTTGCGTATGTCGATGCTGAGCAGCAGGTCGGGGAGGTGGTTCTGGGTCGGGTAGAAGCGACGCTGCAGCTCGTGGAACCACGCGTAGGCGCGGCTGTCGGCGCCGGCGAGCACTGCGACCTCGCCGAGCAGGTAGAGCGCGTTCTTGATCCAGTCGCTCTCGCCGGTGAGCTCGGCGAGCGCAAGTCCGCGCCGCCCGTGCTGCTCGGCGGCCTCGAAGCGGCCGAGCTCGAGGTGGCCGTAGCAAAGGTCGATGCGGGCGATCATCTCGAGCCGCGACCACTTCTGCCGCCGCGCCGTGCGCAGGCAGCGGTAGAGCAGCGACAGGCCGCCCTGGTAGCGGCCGAGCACCAGCTCGCAGTAGCCGAGGTTTGCGAGGTAGACGAGCTGCCGGGAGCTGTTGGCGTCGGGGATCAGGGCCAGCGCCTGGCGGTAGGCCGTGGCCGCCTCCTCGAAGTAGCTCTCGGCGAGCAGGAGGTTGGCGATCTGGTTGCTCGCCGTCGCCAGCCACTCGGGCCGGCCTAGCGCCTCGGCGCGGTCGCGCGCGATCCGTGCGTAGAAGAGCCCCTTCGCGTAGTCGCGGCGGAGCTCGCAGGCGCGGGCGATGTTGTTGGCGGCGAGGAAGCCGTTCACCTCGGAGCGGTTGCGCATGAGGATGGCGCACAGGCGCGGCACCGGGTCCTCGCCGTCGCCGAGCGCCATGGTGAGCGCCGCCTGGTTACAGAAGGCACGGTCGACGAGGTCCTCGTCGCCCTCGAGCTGGGCGGCCGTGAAGGCCGCCGCCAGGTGCTGCCGGGCGTCGCCGAGCCGGCCCGCTTCGTTGGCCGTGACGGCCAGCTGCCACTCCCGCTCGTAGTCCGCCGAAGCGTTGCTGTCGTTCTCGCTCACCTGCCATCCCCCTCTGCCAAAACAGTGCGATGTAACACCGTCGCGAAACCCTCAGCGCTCATAGCCGGCGGATGCCGGCCGGTGCCGCAGGCTCGTCCTTGGCGACTTCCGCGAAGAAGGCCTCGCCGCTGACTTCCAGCGCTCCCAGGATACGAAACAGAACGTCGAGGCTCGCCCGGTATTCCCCCTTCTCGAGCCGTGCCAGGTCGGCGGGCTGGATGCCGGCGCTCGTGGCGAGGTCCGGCAGCGTCAGTCGCCGGTCCTTGCGCAAGCGGCGGATCCGGCGTCCGACGAGCTGCACGGGCCGATCCTGGACCGGCGCCTGCCGAAGGGAGGAGCTATGCCGCGAAACCATATGAAGCTTCGCGGAGTATAGGTGGGCTCCCCGGCCGGGTCAACGACCTGGGAGTCTTGCCAATCCCGACGGGGTCCCGGGCCTCAGCCTGCCGCCAGGGGCTCGGGCTGGCGCACCTTGACGACCAGGCCTCCCTCGCCGGCCCCCACCTCGATGACGGCGCCTTCCACGGCCTCGCCGGCGATCAGCGCCCGGGCGATCCGGGTCTCGAGCTGGCGCTGCAGGTAGCGGCGCAGCGGCCGAGCGCCGTACACCGGGTCGAACCCCTCGCGGGCGACGAGCATGCGCGCCGCCTCGGTGATCTCGAGCGTCACCCCGCGTTCGGCGAGCCGCCGGCGCAGGTCGGCGGTGAGGAGGTCGACGATGCGCTCGATCTCCTCGAGCCGCAGCGGCCGGAAGAGGACGATGTCGTCGACGCGATTCAGGAACTCGGGCCGGAACTGGGCTTGCAGCTCGCGCATCACCGCCTCGCGGGCGGCCTCGCGGATCTCGCCGCGCTCCGTGATCCCCTCGAGGAGATGGTGGCTGCCGATGTTGGAGGTCATGATGATCACCGTGTTCTTGAAGTCCACGGTGCGACCCTGCGAGTCGGTCAGCCGGCCGTCGTCGAGGATCTGCAGCAGCACGTTGAAGACGTCGTGGTGGGCCTTCTCGATCTCGTCGAAGAGGAGGACCGAATACGGCTTCCGCCGCACGGCCTCGGTGAGCTGCCCGCCCTCCTCGTAGCCGACGTAGCCCGGCGGCGCGCCCACGAGGCGCGACACGGTGTGCTTCTCCATGTACTCCGACATGTCGATGCGCACCAGGTTCTCCTCGGTGTCGAAGAGCGCCTCGGCGAGCGTCTTCGCGAGCTCGGTCTTGCCGACCCCAGTCGGGCCGAGGAAGATGAACGAGCCGATCGGGCGCCGCGGGTCCTTGATCCCCGAGCGGGCGCGCAGCACGGCATCGGCGACGAGCTGCACCGCTTCCTCCTGGCCGACCACCCGCTGGTGGAGGATCTCCTCGAGCCGCAGCAGCTTCTCGCGCTCGCCTTCCACCAGCCGCGTCACCGGGATGCCCGTCCAGCGCGCGACGATCTCGGCGATCTCGTTGTCGGTGACTTCCTCGCGGAGCAGGCGGTTGCCGCCCCTGTCGATACGCGCCTCCTCCTCGCGAAGCTTCGCCTCGAGCTGGGGGAGCTGACCGTGCCTGAGCTGCGCGGCGCGATTCAAGTCGTATTGGCGCTCGGCCTCCTCGACCTGGCGCCGCACCTGCTCGATCTGCTCGCGCAGCGCGCGGACTTTCTCGATGGCGGCCTTCTCGGCCTCCCACTGGGCGCGCATGCCGTCGGCCTTCTCCTTGAGGTCGGCGAGCTCGCGCCGCAGCTCCTCGAGACGCTCCTTGGAGGCCTTGTCCTTCTCCTTCTTGAGGGCCGCCTCCTCGATCTCGAGCTGCATGATGCGGCGGGTGATCTCGTCGAGCTCCGCCGGCATCGAGTCGATCTCGGTGCGGATCATCGCGCAGGCCTCGTCGACGAGGTCGATCGCCTTGTCGGGCAGGAACCTGTCGGTGATGTAGCGGTGCGAGAGCGTCGCCGCCGCGACCAGCGCGTTGTCCTGGATGCGCACGCCGTGGTGCACCTCGAAGCGCTCCTTCAGACCGCGCAGGATCGAGACGGTGTCCTCGACGCTCGGCGCGTCGACCATCACCGGCTGGAAGCGGCGCTCGAGGGCGGCGTCCTTTTCGATGTGCTTCCTGTACTCGTCGAGGGTGGTGGCGCCGATGCAGTGCAGCTCGCCACGGGCGAGCATCGGCTTGAGCAGGTTGCCGGCGTCGGGTGAGCCTTCGGTCTTGCCGGCGCCGACGATGGTGTGCAGCTCGTCGATGAAGAGGACGACCCGCCCCTCGCTCTCCTTGATCTCGTTGAGCACCGCCTTGAGGCGTTCCTCGAACTCGCCGCGGTATTTGGCGCCGGCGAGGAGGGAGCCCATGTCGAGCGACCAGACGGCGCGGTCCTTGAGCCACTCGGGTACGTCGCCGCGCACGATTCTCTGGGCCAATCCCTCCACGATCGCCGTCTTGCCCACTCCGGGCTCGCCGATCAGGACCGGGTTGTTCTTGGTCTTGCGCGAGAGGATGCGGATGACGCGACGGATCTCGGCATCGCGGCCGATCACCGGGTCGAGCTTGCCCCGGCGCGCCTGGTCGACGAGGTCGATGCCGTATTTGGCGAGCGCCTCGTAGGCGACCTCGGGGTTGGCGGAGGTGACGCGCTGGTTGCCACGGAGCTGCCGCAGGCTGTCGAGCGTGCGGTCGCGGTCGATGCCGAGCTGCTTGAGGGCACGGCCGAGCGCGGTCTTCTCGCCGGCGTCGAGCAGGGCGAGCCAGAGGTGCTCGACCGACACGTATTCGTCCTTGAGCCGCTTCGCCTCGTCCTCCGCGCGCACCAGGGCCTGCTGCAGCCGCGACGTGATGTAGACCTTCCCGGCCTCGACGGCGGGGCCCGAGACCTTCGGGCGGCGCTCGAGCTCCTGCTGGACAGCCGCGCGAACGGCGTCGAGCGGCGCCTCCATGCGGGTGAGCAGCCGCGGCACGACGCCTTCGGGCTGCTCGAGGAGCGCGGCGGCGAGGTGCTCGGCGTCGACCTCCTGGTGTCCGAGGCGCACTGCCAGGCTCTGCGCCGCGGCGACCGCCTCCTGCGATTTCTGGGTCAGCTTGTTGGGGTCCATGTCGATGTCCAGTCTTGTTCTGTTCGGTGTGTCCTCTGCGGGTCACCGCCGCGGGTTGAAGCTCGACACCTTGGCGAGCTCCTCGAACAGCTCGCGCTCGCGGTCGGTCAGCGTCGGGGGCACCACCACGTCGAGCTCGGCGTAGAGGTCCCCCTTGCCACCCTTGGCCTGTGGGAAGCCGTAGCCACGCAAGCGAATCCTGCGCCCGCTCGGCGAGCCGGGAGGGATGCGCACCGTCACCGGGCCCTCGAGCGTCTCGAGCTGCGCCGTGCCGCCGAGCGCCGCTTCCCAGGGCGTGATCGGTAGCGTCGTCTGCAGATCGGTCCCCTCGAGACGGAAGCGGAGGTGGGGGAGCACGTCGACCGTCAGGTAGAGGTCGCCCGGTGGGCCGCCGCCGGAGCCGGCGGCTCCCTTGGCGGCGAGGCGGATCTTCTGCCCCGGACGGATCCCGCGCGGGATCTTCACGCGCATGGTCTGCTGCGAGCCGTTCTCCGGGTCGGTGAGCGTGATCGAGCGCTCGTCCCCCTGCGCCGCCTCCTCCAGCGTGAGCTGGATGCGCGCCTCCTGGTCGCTACCGCGGCGCTGCCAGTCGGCTCGGTAGCCGCCGGCGCGGGCACCGGCCCCCGCGTCGGGGCCGGCGCGCTGCCCGAACAGCATCTCGAAGAAGTCGGAGAAGCCTTCCGGGCCGCCCTGGCCGCCGAAGCCGTATTCGACGCGCCCGCCGCCGGGGAAGCCGGGGCCGCCGGCGCCGAAGATCACCTGTTCCCAGCCGGGAGGCGGCTGGCCGGCGGCGCGGTCGCCCTGCTTCCACGCCTGGCCGAACTGGTCGTACTTCTTCCGCTTGTCGGCGTCCTTCAGGACTTCGTAGGCCTCCGTGATCTCCTTGAAGCGGTCCTCGGCCCCGGGCTCCTTGGAGATGTCGGGGTGGAGCTTCCGCGCGAGCTTCCGGTAGGCGCGCTGCACCTCCTGCTGCGAGGCCGTCCGCTCGACGCCGAGCGTCTTGTAGTAGTCCTTGTACTCCACCGCACCCCTCCCGGAGGACACCCTGCCCTCGGCGAGAATCTGAGTGTCCCGGCCTCACATTCTAACGCAGCCTGGGCTGCCGTGATTCCCGCCACGACACGGCTGGCAAACCCAAGAAAAAGGGCGCCCGAAGGCGCCCTCTCGCGGAACGGGGTGGCGACGCGGTTGACTCCTACGGAGGCGTCAGGCCGAAGTGCTCGTAGTTCTTCGCGATGTACGCCTTCCACTCGTCGGGAGTCTCCTCCTCGGGGAAGATGGCGTTCACCGGACAGGCGTCGACGCAAAGCCCGCAGTCGATGCACTCCTCGGGGTGGATGTAGAGCATCTCCCACTCTTCGTCCTTGCCGTAGATGCAGTCGACGGGGCAGACGTCGACGCAGGACTTGTCCTTAACCCCGATGCAGGGCTCCGCGATGATATGGGTCATTCCTTCGATCTCCTCTCCAACGGGGGATCTCCCGTCCGGTAGCGGCTGATTATAGGAACGCGGACTCGCCGCCGCTACCGGCTCACGGCCGCGCTCCGGAGGCCGCCGCCCTGAAGGCCTGCCCGAATGCGTCGAGGGTCAGGTCGAGCTCCGCCTCGCCGTGCGCCGCCGAGACGAAGAGCGCCTCGTAGGGCGAGGGCGGCAGGTGAACGCCGCGGTCGAGCAGCGCGTGGAAGAGACGCGCGAACGCGGCGCGGTCGGAGGCGTCGACGTCGGCGAGCGTGGTCACCTCGCCGGCCGTCAGGAAGAAGCCCACCATCGAGCCCACCCGCTGGACGCGGCAGGGGACGCCCGCCCGCGCGGCGGTGGCGGCGATGCCGTCGGCGAGCCGCGCCGAGGCCCGCTCCAGCCGCGCGTAGAGAGCGCCGTCGTCGGCGCTGAGCACGTCGAGAGTGGCGATGCCGGCGGCGACGGCGAGCGGGCTGCCCGAGAGCGTGCCCGCCTGGTAGACCGGGCCGGCCGGCGCGATCCGCTCCATCAGCGCCCGCCGCCCACCGTAAGCGCCGATGTTGAGCCCGCCGCCGATGATCTTGCCGAGGGTGGTGAGGTCGGGGCGGATGCCGAACAACGACTGGGCGCCGCCCCAGGCGACCCGGAAGCCGGTCATCACCTCGTCGAAGACGAGCAGCGCGCCGTGGGCGTCGCAGAGGCTGCGGAGGCCGGCGAGGAACCCCTCGCGTGGCAGGACGAGGCCCATGTTGCCCGCCACGGGCTCCACGAAGACAGCGGCGATCTCCTTGCCGAAACGGTCGAAGAGATCCGCCACCGCGTCGAGGTCGTTGTACGGGGCGACCAGCGTGTCGTCGGTGACGGCCTTCGGCACGCCGGGCGACGACGGCGTGCCGATCGTCGCCGCACCCGAGCCGGCGGCGACGAGGAAGGAGTCGCCGTGCCCGTGGTAGCAGCCGGCGAACTTGACCACCTTGTCGCGCCCCGTCGCGGCGCGGGCGAGCCGGAGCGCCGACATCGTCGCCTCGGTGCCGGAGGAGACGAGCCGCACCATCTCGAGGGAAGGCACGGCACCGACGATGCGCTCGGCGAGCTCCACCTCGGCGACGGTGGGCGCGCCGAAGACGGTGCCCCGCTCGAGCGCGGCAGAGATCGCCGCCTCGACCACCGGGTGGCGGTGGCCGAGGATCATCGGACCGTAGCCGCCGATGTAGTCGACGTAGCGTCGGCCGTCCTCGCCGGTGAGCCAGGCACCCTCGGCGGCGCGCACGAACACCGGCTCGCCGCCGACGCCGCGGAAGGCTCGCACCGGCGAGCTCACGCCGCCGGGCATCACCCGGCAGGCCCGCTCGTAGAGAGGGTTCATTCCTCCCAGCCCTTGCGGAGGAGAGCCGCGGCCTCGCGCGCCGCGTAGGTGAGGATCCAGTCGGCCCCGGCGCGCCGGATGGCGACGAGCGACTCCATCATCACCCGGTCGTAGTCGAGCCAGCCGTTGGCGGCGGCCGCCTTGAGCATCGCGTATTCGCCGCTCACGTGGTACGCGGCGAGCGGCAGGTCGAAGCGCTCGCGCATGGCGGCGAGCACGTCGAGGTAGGCCATCGCCGGCTTGACCATCAGCAGGTCGGCACCTTCCTCGACGTCGAGCTCGGCCTCGCGCAGCGCCTCGCGGCGGTTGGCGGGGTCCATCTGGTAGCCGCGGCGGTCGCCGAACGACGGCGTGGAGCCGGCGGCCTCGCGGAAGGGGCCGTAGAAGCCGGAGGCGAACTTGGCGGCGTAGGAGAGCAGCAGGGTGTCGGCGAACCCGGCCTCGTCGAGGGCACCACGAATGGCGCCGACCCGGCCGTCCATCATGTCGGACGGGGCGATGACGTCGGCCCCGGCGCGCGCGAGGGAGACCGACTGGCGGGCGAGGTTCTCGACCGTGGTGTCGTTGTCGACGCTGCCGTCGGGCCGCAGCACTCCGCAGTGGCCGTGGTCGGTGTATTCGCACAAGCAGACGTCGGCGATGCGGAGGAGGTCGGGCACCTGCTCGCCGAGCGCCCGCAGGGCGCGCTGCACGATGCCGTCGTCCTCCCAGGAGGCGCTGCCGACGGCGTCTTTGTGGTCGGGGATGCCGAAGAGGATGACGGCGGGCACGCCCTCGGCGAAGGCGGCTCCGGCGGTGGCGACGATGCGGTCGACCGACTGCCGCGCCACACCGGGCATGGACCCCACAGGGAGCTCGACGCCCTCGCCGGTGCAGACGAAGAGGGGCAGCACGAGGTTGGCCGTCGAGAGTCGGGTCTCGCGTGTCATGCGCCGCAGCAGAGGCGTGCGGCGGGTGCGGCGCAGGCGAACGGACGGGAAGCCCATGGCAACTGGAGTTTGTACCACACGCTTCGCCTTATGATCCGTGCGATTCCCGCGGAAGTTCGTCGATTCACACGGAGGTTCGGATGGCCCAGCGACTGTCTCGGCTCGCATGGCTCCTCGTCGCGTTGTCGCCTCGTGCCGTTCTCGCCGCGGAACCGAGCGCGGCGCCCACCCCGTCGCCACCGGAAACGATCGTGTTGCGCGCGGCGCACCTCTTCGACGGCAGTGCCGACAAGCTCGTCTCGCCCGGTATCGTCGTCGTCCAGGGCTCGAAGATCGTCGCCGTCGGCAGCGACGCCTCGGCGCCGGCGGGCGCGCGCACGATCGACCTCGGCGACGCGACGCTGATGCCGGGCCTGATCGATGCCCACGTGCATTTGACCGGCGAGGGAACGGACAACTGGTACAAGGACTTCGCGGATGCCTACCTGCAGCTGGTGCCGGAGCGGACGTTGCGGGCGGTGCCCTTCGCCCGCCGCACACTCGAGGCGGGGTTCACCACGGTCCGCAACGTGGGAGCCGACGACTACGTCGACGTGGGCCTTCGCAACGCGATCGCCGCCGGCACGATCGTCGGGCCGCGCATGCTGGTCGCCGTACACGCCATCGGCTCGACTGGCGGCCACGGCGACGGCGCGGCGCTGGACCCGCACTTCACAGATCAGCCCGGCCCGCTGGAGGGCGTGTGCAACGGGCCGGAACAGTGCCGCGCCGCCGTGCGCTTCCAGGTCAAATACGGCGCGGACGTGATCAAGGTGATGCCGTCGGGCGGCGTGCTGTCGCTTACGGACCCGGTGGACAACCCGCAGCTCACGCGTGAGGAGATGGAGGCCATCGTCTCGGAGGCCCATGCGTGGGGGCGCAAGGTCGCCGCGCATTGCCACGGAGATGCCGCGGCGAAGGTGGCGATCGCCGCCGGCGTGGACTCGATCGAACATGGATCTTTCTTGCAGTCGGAGACGCTCTCGGCGATGAAGCGGAAGGGGATCTACCTGGTGCCGACGCTGCTCGCCGGCGAGACCGTGGGCGCCAAGGCCGACAAGTTCCCGCCGACGATCGCCGCGAAGGCGAGGGCAGCCAAGGCGGCGCGGACGGACATGTTCCGCAACGCGGTGCGTCTCGGCGTTCCGATCGCGTTCGGCACCGACGCCGCGGTGTCGCCGCACGGACAGAACGGGCAGGAGTTCGCGTTGATGACCGGGCTCGGCATGACGCCGATCGCGGCGTTGAAGTCGGCGACGAGCGGCGCCGCGGACCTGCTCGGGTTGGAGGCGACGCTGGGAACTCTCGAGAAGGGGAAGATCGCCGACGTGATCGCCGTGCGTGGCAACCCGCTCACCGACATCCACACCATGGAGCACGCGGTGCTGGTGATGAAGGAGGGGAAGCTCTACGTGGAGCCGTAGGCGACCTCCAGAGTTGACGCGGGTGGTGTTGTGGTACGGCTCGCAGAGGCCGGTTGGGGGAGTTCGCCGCGGCCCCAGTGCGCGCGGCCTGACCCACTAGCTCGGCGACGAGGTCCGTGCCGGGCGCCGGCGAACGGCTCTTCGAGCCGGCCTGAGGGCCCCGGGCGTGGACCCGAAGT
>Ga0075421_100000708_pt1 | contig 36316 bp, 33 predicted proteins | sample SoiMetdeltSBSDD5_FD_75292 | JGI IMG/M metagenome (GOLD analysis project Ga0075421, IMG submission 75292) | Bulk soil microbial communities from a Populus tree surrounding site in Tennessee, USA - Soil MetaG P. deltoides SBSDD5 | ecosystem: Environmental > Terrestrial > Soil > Tree plantation... | reverse complement strand
ATTCCGACATCTTGAGCAGGAGGCCATTCTCGCGCGCCCGCTCCACCGACGCGTGGAAGGCCCAGTGCGCGAGGACCGCGTAGAGCGCCGAGAGCACGAAGCCGACCGTCAGCGGCGAGGCGAACTCGGAGGGGAAGCCGAAGTGGGCGCGGTAGGCGTCGAGGAAGTACGTGAGCGGGATCGCGGCCGCGATCGCCGCCACCGGCCCCGGCAGCACCGAGACCGGATAGTAGATGCCGGCCAGGACCAGCACGAGGTTGGTGCTGGCCCAGGCGAAGGCCTCGGCCCGCGAGCCGAACAGCGTGATCAGCGCGCACACGAGCACGCCGACGATCCACGCGGTCAGGAAGCACCCCGCCAGGAACGCCGCCACCGCCCCCACCCCCGGCCGCAGCACCTGGAAGTCGAAGGCCCACGCTCCGAGCGCAGCGAGCAGGACGAAGATGACGAAGCCGCGCAGCATGCCGACCAGCCAGGCACCGACCGTGAGGTGGCGGACGCCGATCGGCGCCATGAACTGGTGCTTGACCGACTTCGACCACACGTCGAGCAGCATCGCGTAGGCCACCTCGAGCTGGCAGACGTTGATGACGGACAGCGCGATCGTGCCGACCATCACGAACGCCCCCTGCTCCGGCGTGAGCCCCAGGAAACGCGTCATGAGACCGATCGACAGCACGCCGACGACCGGCCAGAACAGCAGCTCGAAGAAGAAGAAGACGTTGCGGACGCCCATGAGGGCGTTGCGCACGACCACCGCCCACGCGGCCAGCAGCTCAGCGCGCCAGCTCAACAAAGACGTCCTCGAGGTCCGGCTCGTGGACCTGAACGTTGCGCACGACCACGCCCTCGGCCAGCAGCGCGCGCAGCAGGTCGGGCAGACGCTTCTCCGCCTCGTCCACGGTCAGCTCCAGCCAGCCGTCGCTCTGTGCGACGCGGATGACGCCCGGGGCATCGGCCAGCCAGTCGAGACGGGGTGGATCGAGCTTGAGCGCGATCACGTCGCCGAGGCCGATCTGCCGCTTGAGGGCGTCCGGCGTGCCGTGGGCGAGAATGCGACCGCCCTTGATGAAGCCGATCTCGTCGCAGAGCTCCTCGGCCTCTCGCATGTAGTGGGTGGTCAGCACGATGGTCACCCCCTGCTCGCGTCGCAGGTCGGCGACGTGCTGACGCACCCGTACGGAGACGTCGGGATCGAGGCCGAGGGTGGGCTCGTCGAGGAAGAGCAGCTCGGGATCGTTGACGAGCGCCTTGGCCAGCGCGACCCGCTGCTTGAGCCCGGTGGAGAGCTCGTTGTACTGGGCGCGGCGATAGGCGGTGAGCTCGTACTGCTCGATCAGCGCGTCCACCCGCCGGTGCAGGCGCTGGCCCGAGAGGCCGTAGAGGCGCCCGTAGAACGCGATGATCTCATCGACCTTGAGGCTCCACAGGAACGAGGGCCGGCCGCTGGCCATGTTGATGCGCCGCCGCAGCGCGACCGCGTCGCGCGCCACGTCGAGGCCGAGGACCCGCGCCTCGCCGCCGTCGGGGACGAGCAGCGTGGCGAGGATCGACAGGAACGTCGTCTTGCCGGCGCCGTTCGGTCCGAGCAGCCCGACGATGGTGCCGCGACGGACCGCGAGCGAGGCGCCGCGCAGCGCGGCCGTCTCGCGCCGACGCAGCCATCCCGACCGGAACGTCTTGGTCACCTCGCGGGCGTCGATGGCAAGCGAGGGCGCCGGGGCGGGCCGAGCCATGATCTCGATGGTAACATGCGCGCATGACGCGTCCCGGCGAGTGGCCCTCGAGCCGCCCGTGAGTGACCGCGCCGACGTCGAGGAAGCCAACGCGGCCTTCTACCGCGCCTTCGAGTCGCTGGACATCGCCGAGATGGATGTGGTGTGGGCGCACGGCGACCACGTGCGCTGCGTCCACCCTGGCTGGCCGCTGCTGTGCGGCTGGGATGCCGTACGCGACTCGTGGCAGCGGATCTTCGAGAACACCGAGGAGATGCGCTTCTCGCTGTCCGCGGTCACCGTGGAGGTCGTGGGCGACTTCGCCTGGGTGACCTGCACCGAGAACATCCTCTCCGAGGTCGGCGACCGCGTCGCCGTCACCGCGATCCTCGCCACCAACCTCTTCGAGCGCGCGCCGACCGGCTGGGCCCTCGTCCACCACCACGCTTCACACGTCGTGTGACTCGGAGGGGGACTTTGTCCCCCTTCCGACGGTCGTCGCGCGCCTTCGGCGCACTCCTCCCTGCCTCCCCCTAGGACAAGGATTGCGCCGGCGAAGCCGGCGCTCGAACGGCGGTGGATCAAGACGCGCGGCGGAAGACGGATGTATCGCGCGTGTGACCGGTTCGCGGCTGCGGGTCTCAGTCTGGTTTGTTGCTGTAGAGCCAGCGGCCGTTGGCGCGGGCGAGGGGGTGGAGGGGGGTGAGGGAGCGGACGACGCTATGCGCGGGGTCCACCGTCGAGACCAGGAAGCAGCGTTGGGGCGAGGCCCAGGCCTCCTGGAGACGCGTGGTGCTCCAGAAGACCTCGCGCGCGTCGGGGAACGTCGCGCCGAACGCGAGGTTGGACTGGAGGCCGTTCACGATGTGCACGGGCCGGTGGACGCTCAGGAGGAGCGACGCGCTGTTCTCGAGGGCGCCCTCGTGGACGATCTGGTCGTCCGCCGCGAGCCGCCGGACCAACGCCTCGGTGATGGGACGGACCGAGCGCCCCCGCGCGAACTGCGCCATCCCCTCGCCGGCCGTCGGGAGGAAGGCGATCATCGCCGCGAGCGCCACGCCGACACCGGCGGCCGGCCATCGGCGCCAGACCGCCACGGCCATCGCGAGCGTCGCCGCGCCGAACACGAGCGCGCTCTTCACCGCCGCCGACGCGTAGGCCTCGAGCGGCGATCCGGCGGCGGTCTGACCGCGCGCGGCCAGGTTGCGCGCGGCGACGTCGACGTTCTCGAGCAGGCCGGTCGGAACCGGCAGGCGGCCGAGCGCCGCCGCGCCGAGGATCAGCGTGAGCGCGGCGAAGAGCCCCAGCACCGGCACCATGAGCGCCCGCGGCGTCGCCGCGCCCGGCAGCGCCTCGATGCACTCGTCCCACGCGCGCGCCGCCAGCAGGGCCAGCGCGGGGAACGCGGGCAAGCCGTAGTGCGGCAGCTTGAACGGGGACACGGTGAAGAACGCGACGACGGCGACGGCCCACAGGCCGAGCAGCGCCCACAGACGCGCGTCGGCGTCCGTCCACGGCGGCCGCAGCACGCGCTGCAGCGCCCAGGGCACGGCGAGCATCCACGGCAGGAAGGCCAGCACAGTGACGCCCAGGAACTGGAGCGCGCCGAGCGGCACGTCCTCGTCGGGGAAGGCGCGCTGCCGGGTGAAGTTGAGGAGGTGGTTGTCGACGACGGTGTACCAGAGGAAGCCGTCATTGCGGAGCTCCACGGCCAGGTACCACGGCAGCGCCACCGCGAGGAGGATCGCGACTCCCCACCACGGGGCCCACGCGCCGTACGGCCGCTCGCGCGTGAGCCACAGGAAGAGCGCGACGACGAGCAGCGGTCCGATCGCGCCCAGCACGTCCTTCGTGATCGCGGCCAGACCGAGGCTCGCGTAGAAGAGCGCCAGGCCCCACCGGCCACCACCGCGGTAGGCCACGATGAAGCCGGCGAAGGCCAGCACGATGAAGAGGATGAGCGGCAGGTCCGGCTTCAGCTGGCGCGCGAAGACGAAGATCCCCATGTTGGCCGCGACGAAGAGTCCGGCCAGCAGGCCAACCCTGGGACCGCCGAGGATCACGCCCACGCGCCCGGTCACCGCGGCCACGCCGATGGCCGCGAGGGCCGGCCAGATGCGCGCCGCCAGCTCGGTCGGCCCTACCACCGAGAACGACGCGGCCATCAGCCAGTAGAGGAGCGGAGGCTTGTCGAAGTAGCGCACTCCGTCGACCCGCAGGGTGATCCAGTCACCGGTGGTACGGATCGTCTGCGCGATCGCGGCGTGAAATCCCTCGGGGGGATCGAGAAACGGGGCGGCGCCGAGCCCGAGCAGGTACATCAGGCCGACCGCGAGGAGGGCGAGGCCGAACGGGACCCGCGGCACGAGAACGTCTATCCGGGTCGCGTCAGGTGATCTTCACCACGACCTGGGCCGGCAGACGGGCCAGGAAGTCGGCCAGCGCCTGCTCGACGTATCCGCGGTCGCGCGACTCGAGCGTCACCTTCACCTTGTATTCGGGATTGGAGAACTCCGGGTAGGAGCCGAGCTGCAGCAGCGGAAAGTCGACGAGCAGCCCGTTGAGATAGTCGGCGAGCGTGCCCTCCCCGATCGAGACGAACACGTTGCGCAGGTGGATGGGCTGATCCCGGAACCGCTCCCGCAGGGCCTCGAACTTCGCGCGAAAGATCTCCGGCACCCCGGGCAGGACGTAGACGTTGCGCATGAGCACGGTGGGAAAGCGCACGGTCTCGCCCCCGACCAGCTCGGCGCCGTCCGGGATCTCGGCCATGCGGAGCGCGGCCTCGGTGACGGCGCCGCGGTAGTACCGCTCGAGCAGCTCCACCAGCGTCGGGTGGCGGACGACCGAGACCTGCATGGCGCGCGCCACGCCCTCGATCGTGACGTCGTCATGGGTGGGGCCGACCCCACCCGAGGTGAACACCACGTCGAAGTCCCGGCTGAAGTCCGCCACCACCTCGGCGATGAGCTGCACCTCGTCGGGGATCACCGTGATCCGACGCACGTCGACACCGAGCGCGCGTAGCTCGCGACACAGGTACGCGGCGTTGGCGTCAGCGATCTTGCCCGAGAGGATCTCGTTGCCGATGAGGATGATGCCCGCGGTCTTCGGCATGGCTTCCGGATTCTACTACGATAGAATTCGGACTGACGCATGATCGCCGTGTCTCCACCGATCCGTCTCTCCGGCTGGGCGCTCGTCCTGGGCGCGTCGTCGGGCTTCGGCGCCGCCACCGCGCTGGCGCTGGCCGAGGCCGGCCTCGACGTCTTCGGCGTGCATCTCGACCGCCGCGCGACGCTGGCCAACGCCGAGCGCGTGGTCGCCGCCATCGAGGCGCGCGGGCGACGCGCGCGCTTCTTCAACGTCAACGCCGCCGACGCGGACCGACGCGGCGAGGTCGTGAACGCGATGGAGCAGGCGCTCGTCGGGGCCGGCCAGCCGGGCCAGCTGCGCGTGCTGCTCCACTCGCTCGCGTTCGGCGCGCTCAAGCCCTACGTCGCCGACGATCCCAAGGACGTGGTGACGGCGGCCCAGGTGGGCATGACGCTCGACGTGATGGCCCACTCGCTCGTGTACTGGGCGCAGGACGTGGTGGCTCGGGGCCTGATGGGCCCGGGCGGCCGCATCTACGCGATGACCTCGTCGGGCGGGGCGCGCGCGCTGCCGTACTACGGTGCCGTCTCGGCCGCCAAGGCCGCGCTGGAGGCGCACGTGCGACAGCTCGCCGTCGAGCTCGCGCCACGACGCATCACCGCCAACGCGATCCGGGCCGGCGTCACCGCGACCCCGGCGGCGCAGAAGATCCCCGGCTACGAGTCGCTCGAGGAGGGCGCCCGCCGCCGCAATCCGTCGGGCCGCCTCACGACGCCGGACGACGTCGCCCGCGCCATCGTCGTGCTCTCCCACGACGACACCGCGTGGATCACCGGCAACGTCATCGGCGTCGACGGCGGCGAGGACGTCGTCCTGTGACGTACGCCCATGCCCTCGTGCTCGGGCTCGTCCAGGGGCTCACCGAGTTCCTGCCGGTGTCGTCGTCGGGGCACCTGATCCTGGTACCCCACGTCTTCGGCTGGGCCGACCAGGGCCTGGCGGTCGACGCCGCCCTTCACCTCGGCACTCTGGCCGCGCTCATCGCGTACTTCCGCGGCGAGCTGGTCGACCTCGCCACCGGCGCCCTGTCGCGCCGGCTGATCCTGGTGCTGATCGCCGCCACCGTGCCCGCGGCCGTGCTCGGCCTCGCCTTCGGGCGCACGATCGAGACGAGCCTGCGCGCGCCGCTGCTCATCGCCATCACGACGGCGTTCTGGGGCGGCGTCATGTGGGCCGCCGATCGTCGCGCCCGGCCGGCCCCCACGAGCGCCGACGATCCCATCGAGCGCGTGGGCTGGGGCCAGGGACTCCTGGTGGGTTGCGCGCAGGCGCTCGCGCTGATCCCGGGCACCTCGCGCTCCGGCATCACGATCACAACCGGTCTCTTCGCCGACCTCGACCGCGCCACCGCAGCCCGCTTCGCATTCCTCCTCGGCATCCCGGTCACCGCCGGCGCCGGCCTCGTCAAGAGCCTCGAGCTCCTCCGCACCGGCCTCCCCCCCGGCGAGGCCGGCCCCCTCCTCGTCGCGATCCTGATGTCCTTCATCAGCGGCTGGTTCGCCGTCTGGTTCCTCGTCCGCTACCTAAAACAACGCTCCCTCCTCCCCTTCGTCATCTATCGCTTCGTCCTCAGCGCCGTCATCCTGGCTGTTGCTCTGTAGTCGCTCCTCAAGAACCACCGACTCCCCGCCGCCGGTCGCTCAAAAAGGTCCAGATGCTAGGCGCCGACGAGCGACGACTGAGGCGTGGGCCGCCCACGCCGCAGGGAGGAGCGAGGAGGCAACGACGCAGATGGGCCTTTTTGAGCGACCGGCTAGGCGGGGCGAACGCGGTCCGGCACAGCCTTCGCGAGCCCACCGATGAGGCGCTCGCGCGTCACGGGCTTGGCAAGAAGCACATCGACATACCGCGCATGCGCAGACTCGAGCTCGTCAGCCCATCCAGTGAGAAGCACCACCGGCACCGCGCGACGGCGCTTGATCTCCTCGGCGAGTGAGAGGCCCGTCATGCCGGGCATCCCGAGGTCGGTGACGACGACGTCGACGGGCTCCCGCTCGAAGAGCTCGAGCGCCTCGCGGCCCGAGGCCGCGCTGATGACGGTGTGGCCGGTCGCGGCCAGCATCGCGCGGATCACGTCGAGCACCTCGGGCTCGTCCTCGACGGCGAGGATGCGCAGCGGCTCCAGGGTCGGCAGGAAGGCCGGGGGGCGCGCGGCCTCGGCCGTGATGGCGGGGAACGACATCGTGAAGGTGGTGCCGGTCCCCTCCCGGCTCGACACGCGGATCGAGCCGCGATAGCGGTGGACGATCTCCTGGGCAAGACTCAGGCCGAGTCCGGAGCCGCCCTCGCTCGAGCGCGTGGTGAAGAACGGCTCGAAGGCCAGCCGTTGCACCTCGGGACTCATCCCACGTCCGGTGTCGGAGATCGACACCATCGCCCGGTCGTCCTCGCCGCGCACGTGCAGCGTGAGGCGGCCGCCCGACGGCATCGCGGCCAGCGCGTTCTCGAGGATGTTGAGCAACGCCTCCCGCACCTCGCTGGCGACCGCCAGGATCATCGGAGCCGGCTCGGCCTTCAGGTCGATCTCGTAGCGGATGCCGCGCCGCGCCGCCTCGTTGTCCCACTGCGGACGGGTCAGCGCGAGGAGCTGCTCGAGGACGTCACGGAGCTGGACGCCCTCGGGACCGCGCACCCGGGCCGGCCGCGAGTAGTCTTGCAGCCGCCGCACCGTCTCCACGCTGTCGGAGGCGCCCTGGTTGATCACGCGCAGGGCGTGCACGAGCTCGTCGCGGTCGATGGCCTCGTCGGCGGCGAGGCGCTCGAGCAGCATCTCCGTCCAGCCGAGCACCGGGGTGAGGCGGTTGTTGATGTTGTGGGCGACGCCGGCCGCCAGCGAGCCGAGGGTGCGGAACTTCTGCTCTCGGATGAGGCGGAAGCGCAGCTCGTGCTCGCGACTGACGTCGCGGAACACCGCGATCCGCTGCACGTCGCCATCGGGTGCGGTGGCGGTGGACAGCGAGACCAGCACGGGCCGCGGGTCGCCGCCGCGCGTGATCAGGAGGATCTCGCCCTGCCACGACGGCTGGCGCATCTGGCTCGTGAGCGCCGCGACGTCCTGGCTGGTGGCGAGCAGATCGGTCCAGCGCCGGCTGCGCAGGGCCTCGCCCTCGGCGCCGACCATCTCGGCGAAGGCGCGGTTGGCGAAGATGACGGTGTCGTGGGCGTCGGTGACGACCACGCCCTCGCCGATCCGCCGCACGACGTCGGCCAGCTCGCGCGCCTCCGCCTGCAGCCGGGCGTGCTCCATCGTCACCGCGATCCGGTCGGCGACGATGCGCAGCAGCCGGTCGCCCCGGGGGTCGGCCAGGCGCGCGCGACGCGCGATCTCCAGCACGCCGATGGCGGCGCCGCCGACGATGAGGGGCGCGACCATCAGCGAGCGGAAGCCACCGGCCCGGATCGCGGGGTTGGTCACGCGGGTGTCGGTGGAGGCGCCGTCGGGGATGAGCAGCGGAGCCTGGGTCGCCAGGGCGATCGCGGCCTCCCCGCTGGCGGCCGGCATCGCCACCCGGCGGACGTCGCCGCCGAGCCCCGTCGCCGCTCGCCCGCGCAGCTCGCGGCGCGCCTCGTCCAGCAGAAGGATCGCCGCGGCGTCGGCGCCGAACACGCGGGCCACCACCTCGACCATCTTGCCGAGCAGCGTGTCGGGATCGCTCGCCGTCAGCGCCGCCTCGGCGATCTCCTCCAGCGCCTGGATCTCCGCGGTGCGGCGGCTGAGGAGCCGGCCCGTCACGAGGGTGCGCGTACGGGCGACGAGCTCCTCGGGTAGGAACGGCTTCGTCATGTAGTCGTCGGCGCCGTCGCGCAGGCCGCGGATGCGCGCCGACGGGCTCGACAGCGCGCTGAGGACCAGGATCGGCGTCGTGGCCAGCACCGGCCGGGCTCGCATCCGCTCGATCACCTCGTACCCGCTCATGCCGGGCAGCATGAGGTCGAGGACGACGAGGTCCATCTCCGGGGTGTGCTCGAGCGCCTCCAGCGCGGCCTCGCCGGTGGGCACCGACTCGACCTCGTACCCCTCGGCCACGAGCAGGTCGCGCAGCAGCAGGGCCGTGTCGCGGTTGTCCTCCACGACCACGATGCGCGCGGTCTCCGTCACGCTCACCGGACGGCCACCCCGTGGCTCTGCAGCGTGGCGGTGACGACGCGCGTGAGGTCGTCGGGCGTGAACGGCTTGGTCAGGTACGCGTCGCAGCCCGCGTGCAGGGCGGCCTCGCGCTCCTGGGAGCGCGACAGGGCCGAGACCGCGATGATGGGCACGGTGGACGTCCGCGGGCTCTGGCGCAGGCGGCGAGCGACCTCCCAGCCGCTCAGTCGGGGCAGCATGAGGTCGAGGAGGATCAGCGTGGGCGGCCGCTCGGCGGCCTCGCGGATCGCCTGCTCGCCGTCGTCGCAGATGCGCGCCACGCCGCCCAGCACGTCCTCGACGACCAGGCGCACGAGGTCCTGCGTCTGCGGCTCGTCCTCGACCACCAGCACCTCGCGGCCCTCGAGGAAGGGCTCGACCGGCACCGGTTCGGCCGGGCCCGACGCCTCGGCGAGCGCCGGCTCCACGGCCAGCGGCAGCGTGAACGTGAACCGGCTGCCCCGGTTCTCGCCCTCGCTCTCCGCCCGCACGACGCCCCCGTGCAGCTCGACCAGACGTCGCACGATGGCGAGGCCGAGCCCGGAGCCGCCGTGCCGCCGCTGCATCGGCGCCTCGACCTGGTAGAAGGGGTCCCAGATCCGCATCAGCTCGTCCTTCGGGATACCGACGCCGCGGTCCTCGACGGCGATCCACGCCTGGTCGCGCTGGCGGCCCGCCGACACGCGCACGAGACCGCCGTTCGAGCTGAACTTCACGCCGTTGCCGACGAGGTTCACGAGGATCTGCTGCAGCCGCGAGGGGTCGGCGTTCACCAGGGGCAGGTCGGCCGGCACCGCGTTGTCGATGCGCAGCTGCTTGGCCTGGGCCGCCACGCCGACGACGGCTGCGACCTGGTCGACGATCTGCCGCACCCGGGTCGGACGCGCGTGCAGCTCGACCCGACCGGCCTCCAGGCGGGAGACGTCGAGCAGGTCGTTGATGAGATCGCTCAGCCGCTGCGCGCTGCGGAAGATCGCCTCCTGGTGCTCGAGCTGGCGGGCCGTGAGCGGGCCGTGGACCTGCCGCGTGAGCAGACGGCTGTAGCCGATGATCGCGGTGAGCGGCGTGCGCAGCTCGTGGCTCACCATCGCCAGGAACTCGCTCTTGAGCTGGTCGAGCCGGCGCAGCTCCTCGTTCACCTGGGCGAGCGCGCGCGCCTCGCGGTCCTTCTGCGCGTACTCGGTCTCGTACTCGCGCACGAGCCCGGCCGTCTCGATGAAGACCTTGTAGCGCCGCCGCAGGAACAGGAACGTGAACGTCACCCCCGCCGCGAGCCAGTCGACGACGACTAGCGTGATCCCGACCTCCTCCGACAGCGGGGGGGCGGCCCACACCCGGACGGCGGCCCGCAGCCCGACCCCGAGGAACACCAGCGCGAAGACCACCCCGAGCGGCTCGACCCGCTGGGAGGCCCGGTGGTGGATGGCGCGAACGATCAGGACGGCGATGCCGAAGGCCGAGGTCGCGAGGACCAGGTTGGCCAGCCGATAGAGCAAGTCGAGCGATGGGAGAGTCATTCAGGCGCCCTGACAACCCACAGCATCATACACACGGACGAAGCCCGGAGAAGCCCGCAACTATTGAAATGTGTGAAACTTTTTACCCATCGACGCCAATCTGATCACGGCCGACGGCGGAACGTGCTGGCTTTGTGCGTCCTTACAAGCCCGTCCGTCGGCTGTCAGGCGAAACGTCGACGAACAGCGTTTGAAAAATACACCACTGCGGAATCCGCGCCATCCACAATAGGTTTCCATTCTCCCGGTCGCGGCACGCCCGTTGCTCTACAGGCCCCCCATGCTTCGATCACGTTCAGCCTGGGTTCGCGTGCTCCAGCTCTACACGGTCGACGACGACGGGCCTGACGCCATCGGGGACCACGTCGAGGACGGGCTCCTCGACGTGAGGGTCCACGCTCGCTCCCGCTTCCGCAGCCTCACCGATCCTTCACGCTTCGCCATCTACTCCGTCCACAACGCCGAGGGCGCCCCCGGAATGCCGATGGGTCGCGGTGAGCACACGCTGATCGCCGTCCGTGAGTTCCGGCGGGTGCCGCTGGACGCCTCCGGACTGGCCCTCACGGTCTTCACCGCGCAGCCGGGGCGGGCCGTCACCGTCGTCGCCGCGCTCGCCGCCTTCGTCGAGCGCGCCGTGGGACTCTATCAGCCGGGATACCTGTTGCTGGCCCACTCGCTGGAGGATCCGCGGCACTCGCTGCTGCTGACGGCGATGCGGGATTCGATCCTGCTCGGAGCGGCGGCGCCTGCCGCGTTCAACCTGAACGACGTGATGGGTGAGCTGGCGCCGATGCTGGCCGCCTCCCCGGAGTCCTACGACTACTGTCCCGAGCCTGCAGCCGAGACCCTCACCGGCGCGCTCTCACCCTACGCCGTATGAAGCGCGCGCAGGCGGCTGATAAAGGCCCAGCTGCTTCGTTGGCGCCCGCGGCCGCACGCTCACCGTACAGGCAGTACGCCTCGCGTGCGGCCGGCGGGCGCCGCCTCGCATCTGGACCTTTCTCAGCCGCCTGCGGCGTTGTGGCCCCTAACGTCGAGGGGCGCCCCGAGCACCCTTGGGTAATAAAAAATCAATCAGCCAGTCGCGGCTCGCGGTCACGGCCTGCGCGCGATGCGCGGCGTCGGTCAGGCGGTGATCCCCGCCGGGGATGAGGAGCAGCTCGCACGGCTCGGCGGCGGCCTCGTGCAGCGTCACGCCGTGCGCCAGGCCGACGACCTCGTCGGCCTCGCCGTGGATCACGAGGTGCATCGGCACGCCGCGCGGCGCCAGCGCGTAGCGTCCGGTTGCGTACTCCAGCGCGAACGGCACGCCCAGGCCCCGGCCCGCCTCGAGGTCGTCGTTGGCCAGCTCGGTGAGACTCGCCGGCGTGTTCCAGGTGACGATCGGCAGGCCGCCCCGGCGCGCCGCCACGTGGAGCGCGACGAAGCCCCCGAGGCTCGACCCGAGGAGGCCGAAGTGGCCGTCGATCCCCGGCTGGGCGGCCAGGAAGGCGAGCACGGCCTCGACGTCCTCGATGCGGGAGGCGATCGTGGTCTCGTCCTCGCGGCCGCTCGATTCGCCGCAGCCGCGGAAGTCGAACCGCGCGAGCGCGAGGCCCGCGGCGGGCAGCGCCTCGGCGAGCCGCAGGTACTTGTCGGTGTCCTTGGAGGCGCCGAGGCCGTGGCAGGCGACGACGGCCGGGGCCGGCGATCGAGCGGGCCGGTGCAGGACGAGGGCGACCGCGCCGCCGGCGACCGGCACGCGGTGGCGCTCGACGGTCACCGCCAGATGAGATCGAAGAGTCGACAGGTGTTCGCGGTGAGCTCGTGCATCGCGTCGTCCACGGGCAGGCGCTTGAGCTTCGCGACCTCCTCGGCGACGCGCGAGGCCAGCCACGGCCCCGAGGACAGCGTGGCGAACTCACCGCCGTACTTCCAGGGGGCGTCGCTCTCGACCAGCAGCGACTCGATGGGCACCTGCGCGACGAGCTCGCGGTCGCGCTCGCGGTAGACGACCTCCGGGGTCACCGACACGAGATACCCCGCGTCGACGATCGCGCGCGTGACGTCGGCCGGCGCCTTGTGCCAGTGGAACACGGCGCGGTCGACGCCGTGGCGCTTGAGCGCCGCGAGCGCGTCGGCGGCGGCCGCGTGCGGCGCGTGCAGCGCGACCGGCAGGTCGTAGCGCACGGCCAGCGCCAGCATGCGGTCGAGCCGCGCGCGACCCCGCGCCATCACGCCGGCCGCGTCGGCGGCACCGCTCAGCGAGTACCAGGGCAGCCCCACCTCGCCGATACCCACGATGTGGGCGTGGTGCTCGTGCACCTGCGCCTCGACGCGCTCGAGGTCGGCGTCGCTGAGCGTCCAGTCGGGATGGAAGCCCAGGCAGGCCCACACGCCCTTGGGCGCCGCGCCGCGGGTCGCCGCCAGCGTCCGCGCGTTGCTCTCGAGATCGCAGCCCACGCCCACGACCCCGTAGACGTCGTGGGCGAGGGCCAGACGTACCGTCTCGGGCACGTCGGTGAACGCCGCGTCGTGCAGGTGGCAGTGACTGTCGATCACCATCCCGGCGCCTCTCTCAGTTGCCGGCCACCACCATGCGGCCGACGAGCAGCGTCGGCGACACGGTCCGGTCCCGCATGACGAGGTCGTTGCCGATGCCCTCGATCGCCCCGAACATCTCGAGCAGGTTTCCGGCGACCGTGACCTCCTCCACCGGGTAGGTCAGCTCGCCGTTCTCGATCCAGAGGCCGACGGCGCCCCGCGAGTAGTCGCCGGTGACGCCGTTGACGCCGAAGCCGATCAGCTCGGTCACGTACAGGCCGCTCTTCACCGACCGGATCAGGTCCTCCGGCGGCGTCGGGCCCGGCCGGAGGATCAGGTTCGTCGTCGACACGCCGACGCCGGCGCCGTCGCGCGAGGCGTGGTGGGTGGAGCGCAGCCCGAGTTTGCGGCCGCTGTAGCTGTCGAGCAGGTACGACTCCAGCACGCCCTCGCCGACGAGCACGGTCGAGCGCGTCGCCAGCCCCTCGCCGTCGAAGGGCCGCGAGCCCAGCGCGCGCGGGATGAGCCCGTCGTCCACGATCGTCACCGACGGCGCCGCGATGCGTTTGCCGAGCCGGTCGAGGAGGAACGAGGCGCGCCGGTAGAGGCCGGGGCCGCTGGCGGCGCCGGCGATCGAGCGCACGAGGCTGGCCGCGGTGTCGGGGTCGAACACGATCGGGACCTCGGTGGTCTTCACCTTGCGCCCACCCAGCCGCCGCAGCGCGCGCCGGGCGGCGGTGCGACCGATGGCGGCCGGCTCCTCGAGCGCGGCGCGGTGGCGCACCGCCGAGTACCAGTAGTCGCGCTGCATCTCGCCGCCGGCCGAGGCGACGGGCGAGACCGAGAGCCCGAAGGCCGTGGTGGCGTAGCCACGGGCGAAGCCGTGCGAGGTCGCGTAGACGTAGCGCGCGCGTCGGTCCCAGTACTCGGCGCCCTCGGAGTTGCCGATCCGCGGATCGCTCTCGAGCGCCGCCGCCTCGGCTCGCCGGGCCAGCTCGACCTTGGCCTCGGGCGTCGGCTCCTCACCGGACGCCGTCTCCTCGAGCTCGAGGTCGGGCACGGCGGTGATGAGCTCGGCGGGATCGGGCAGGCCGGCGTGCGGGTCCTCGGCCGTCACGCGCGCGAGCGCGGTGGCCTCGTCGACGACGCGCTCGAGCGACGCGCGCGAGAGGTCGGACGTCGAGGCGGCGGCCGACGCCTTGCCGGCGAACACGCGCAGCGACAGCCGCTGCTCGCGCGAGTGCTTGACCGTGTCGACCTGCCCCAGGCGGACGGAGGCGCTGAAGTGCTGCTCCTCGATCAGGAACCCGTCGGCCTCGGTGGCGCCGCGGGCCCGGGCGCGGCTGAGAACGTCGGTCAGGAGCTCCGGACGGACGGCCTCGGCGCTCACACCTGGGTCCCGCCGACCGTCATGCCGTCGATGCGGATCGTCGGCAGGCCCACCCCGACGGGCACCGACTGCCCGTCCTTGCCGCAGGTGCCCACGCCCTCGTCGAGGGCCAGGTCGTGCCCGACCCGGCTCACGCGCGTGAGCGCGTCGGGACCGTTGCCGATGAGGGTCGCGCCTTTGACCGGCGCCGTCACCCGGCCGTTCTCGATCAGGTAGGCCTCGCTCGCGGAGAACACGAACTTGCCGCTCGTGATGTCGACCTGGCCGCCGCCGAAGGTCACCGCATAGAGACCATTGGGAACCGAGCGAATGATCTCTTCGGGGTCGTCCTGCCCGGCCAGCATGAACGTGTTCGTCATGCGCGGCATGGGCGGGTGCGCGTACGACTCGCGCCGGCCGTTGCCGGTCGGCGTCATCTTCATCAGGCGCGCGTTGAGCCGGTCCTGCATGTACGCCGTGAGGACGCCGTTCTCGATGAGCACGGTGCGGCCGGTCGGCGTGCCCTCGTCGTCCACGTTGAGCGAGCCGCGCCGGTTGGGAATGGTGCCGTCGTCGACGACGGTGACCAGCTCCGAGGCGACCTTCTGGCCGAGACGTCCGGCGAACGCCGAGACGCCCTTGCGGTTGAAGTCACCCTCTAGGCCGTGGCCGATCGCCTCGTGGAGCAGGATACCGGGCCAGCCAGGCCCGAGGACGACGGTCATCGTGCCGGCCGGGGCATCCACCGAGCGCAGCTTGAGGATCGCCTGGCGGGCCGCCTCGTTGGCGAAGCGCGTCCACCGCTCGCCCTCGAGGAAGAAGTCGAAGGGTACCCGCCCGCCCCCGCCCCAGGCGCCGATCTCGCGCTTGCCGTTCTCCTCGGCGATGACGGTCACGTTCAGTCGCGTGAGCGGCCGGACGTCGCCGATCGTCCAGCCGGAGGCGGTCGCGATGAGCATCACGATCTCCTCGCTGGCGACGCTGGCGATCACCTGGGCGATGCGGGGGTCGGCGGCGCGGGCGGCGGCGTCGATCTTCCGCAGCAGGTCCAGCTTGCGATCGAGCGCCGTGACGATCGGCGGCTCCGCCAGCGTGTAGAGGTCGTGGGCCCGGCCGCGGCCCGGCACGACCAGCACGCCCGAGGTGCTCGCGCGGTCGGCAATCGCCCGGGCCTGGCGGGCGGCCTCCTCGAGGTTTGCCAGCGAGATGTCGTCGGTGTGGGCGTACCCGGTGCGGGTCTCGGCCTGCGCGCGGACGCCGGCGCCCTGGCTCACGTGGCGCGACGCCTTCTTGACCACGCCCTCTTCGAGCACCAGCTCCTCGTTGACGCGGTACTCGAGATAGATGTCGGCGTCGTCCACGCGCCCGGCGAGGCTACCGCCGAGCAGGCGCTCCATCAGGGACGGCGTGACGTTGAATCGATCGGAAAAGAAATGCTCGGGACTCGTTCGAGCGAGATCGTTCATGGGCTCGGAGGGCTCCAATCCTAACGCGGCGTCCGCCACGTCCCAAACTTTTCGGGCACCCCTTATTGTAGCCCGCCGCGGAAGGCCTCACCCGCCCTGAAACTCGTGGATTATCTCGTGAATCCGGCGCAGGCCGTACATGAGCGAGGGGCCCGGCGCGAGCACGTCCTCGCCGGGAATCTCGTGGATCCGGCCGGCCGTCACCGCCGCCACCGCCTGCCAGCCGGGACGCGCGGCGATCGCGGCGCGATCGACCGGCTTGCCGCACCACGAGGCCAGGATGATCTGGGGATCGCGGCGCGCCACCTCGTCGGCCGTGACGACGCGCTCACGCGCGCCGCGCCGCTCGCGCAGCTCGGCGAAGACGTCACTGCCGCCCGCGAGCTCGATGAGGTCCGAGACCCACCCGATGCCGCTGATCAGCGGATCCATCCACTCCTCGAAGTAGACGCGCGGCCGGTCCGGCCACACCGAGGAGTACTCGCGGATCTGTTTGACCTCGTCGCGCATGTCGGCCACGAGCTCGCGCGCGGCGGGCTCGCAGCCCAGGGCGCCGCCGATGATGAGGATCGCGCGCAGCACCTCGTCGAATGAGCGCTGGTTCGTGCACAGCACGGCGACGCCGGCGGCGATGAGCTCCCCGACGACGTCGCGCTGCAGATCGGAGAAGGCGAGGACCAGGTCCGGCTCCAGCGCGAGGATCCGGTCGGTGCGGAACGTCGTGAAGCCGCCCACGCGGGCCCGCTCGCGGGCCGCCTCCGGACGGCGCGCGGTGCCGGGCACGCCGACCACCCGCTCCCCGGCACCGAGCGCGAAGGCGATCTCGGCGGTCTCGGCGGTCAGGCAGACGACGCGCCGGGGGAAGTCGACGCCGGACTTGCCGTACATCGCCTCAGCCCGCGTGCGCGGGCCGTTCGACGTGCGCGTAGTGACTACGCATGAGCCAGGCCGGGAGCGCCTGGACGAGCGGGCGCGCCCCCTCGACCCGCACCCGCCCCATCCGCGTCGCCTGGGCGAACTCGAGCTGACCCATCCAGACGCGCGCCATCGCGGACGCCTCGGCCGAGACCACGACGTCGACCTCGAAGCCAGGATCTTTCAGGCACAGGTCGACGTCGGGTTTCTCCAAGATCAGCCACCACGTGCGGAGGCCCTTGTAGTGGGCCGGCAGCGCGCGGAACTCGAAGCGCACGACGACCCGCTGCTCCGGCAGCCGGTTGGCGTCGATCCGCCGCCGCACGTTCCACATGAGCACGCTCACATCGATGTTCTTCGGGTCGAACTGGCCGTCGACCCATCGCTGCCCCCAGGCGCCGAGCCCGTCCACGACCCCGCGCAGCTCCTCCCCGGCTGGGGTGAGCCGGTACTCCCGTCCGCGGCTGCGCGCGAGCGGCCGGCTCTCGATGACGCCGGCGTCCTCGAGCTCGCGCAGCCGCACGGCCAGCAGCGTCCGCGAGATGAGCGGCACGCCGCGGCGGATGTCGGTGAAGCGTCGCTCGCCCGCGAACAGCTCCCGGAGGATGAGCGGGGTCCAGCGCTCGGCGAAGATCTCGGCGGCCACGGCGACCGGGCAGAACTGGCCATAGCCCTTCATGGCCCCGACTGTAGGCAGGGCGCCGGGGCGCGGCAAGTCCATTTTTAGGTCTTGGCCCGCCTGCCCAGGCTTGCGATGGTTGACGCGCCAGGAGAATGGGCGCACGTCGGGACACGGAAGGAGGTACCGCCATGACGATCGCTCGACCCGACCGGACCGCCGCCGGGCCCGCGACGGACTGGGCCGGCGTGATCCGTGACCTCGCCCCGCGCTTCACCGCCCGCGCCGCGGCCCACGACGCCCACGACTCGTTCGTGGCGGACAACTACGCCGAGCTCCGCGAGCGCCGGGTGTTCTCGGCCGGCATCCCCGTCGAGCTGGGCGGCGGCGGCGCGTCGTACCGCGAGCTCTGCGAGATGCTCCGCATCCTCGCCCACGCCTGCAGCTCGACGGCGCTGGCGCTGGCGATGCACACGCACCCGGTGGCGACGGCCGTCTGGCGGTGGCGCCACGAGTCGGCCCCGGTGGAGCCGTTCCTCCGCCGCCTCGCCGCCGAGGAGCTCATCGTCGTCACGAGCGGCGGCTCGGACTTCCTGGCCGGCTCCGGCACCGCCGTGAAGGTCGACGGCGGCTACCGCGTCACCGGACGCAAGGTGTTCGGCAGCGGCTCGCCCGCGGGCCACGTGTTCATGACGACGGCCATCCACGACGATCCCGTCGAGGGCGCCACGGTCCTGCACGTCGCCGTGCCGCTCGACGCGCCGGGCGTGACGGTCGCCGACAACTGGCGGACGCTCGGGATGCGCGGCACGGGCTCCAACGACGTCCTGCTCCAGGACGTGTTCGTCCCCGACGCCGCCGTCGGGGTGCGGCGTCCGCCCGGCCGCTGGACGCAGGTGTTCTTCGTGATCTACGCCGTCGCCTTCCCGCTGATCTACTCCGTGTATCTCGGCGTCGCCGAGGCCGCGCGCGAGATCGCGGTCCGGGAGGCGGGGCGGCGGCGCCAGGATCCGAGCGTCCAGACACTGGTGGGCGAGCTGGACACCGAGCTGGCCGCCGCGCGGATCACCGTGCGCCACATGATCGACGTCGCCGACACGGATCGCCTCGGGCCCGACACGACGAACGCGATGCTGGTCGGCCGCACGCTGGCCGGCCGCGCCGCGATCCGGACCGTCGACAAGGCCCTCGAGGTCGCGGGAGGCGCGGGCTTCTATCGCGCGCTCGGGCTGGAGCGCCTCTTCCGCGACGTGCAGGGAGCCCGGTATCACCCGCTCCAGGAGAAGCCGCAGGCGCTCTTCACCGGTCGCTTCGCCCTCGGGCTGGACGTGAACGGCTGACCCACGACCCACACGTAGAAAGGAGCACCACGATGCCCAGTCATCTCACTCGTGCCTGCATCGGACTCCTGGCCGCCCTGCTGCTGGCGGCCGCGCCGGACGCGCGAGCGGACGTCGTCACCGACGCCAACGCGCGGGCCGCCGAGATCGCCTCCCGCCATCCGGCGACGCCGATCGCGGTGCGGATGATGGCGATCGTCCAGGTCTCGGTCTTCGACGCCGCCACCGCCATCACCGGGCGCTATCCGGCGTTCCGCGCGACGGTCACCGCCGCGCCGGGCGCGTCGGTGGACGCGGCGGTCGCCGCCGCCACGCGCACCGCGCTCCTGAAGCTCCTGCCGGCGCAGCAGGCGGCGATCGAGACCGACTACCAGGCCGCGCTGAAGGCCGTGCCGGACGGTGCCGCGAAGAGCAGCGGCATCGCGGTCGGCGAGCAGGCCGCGAACGCCGTCCTCGCCTCCTGTGCCGACGACGGCGCCGTCGCGCCGAACACGTACCGGCCCCACACCACGCCCGGCGTCTACGTGCCGACGGTGTTCCCCGCCGTGCCCCACTGGGGCAAGCGCAAGCCGTGGGTCATGACGAGCGGCGACCAGTTACGCCCTGCCCCGCCGGTCAGCCTGACCAGCGACACCTGGAAGCGTGACCTCGCGGAGATCAAGGCCGTCGGCGGCAAGACCAGCACCCAGCGCACGGCGGAGCAGACCGCCATCGCGCAGTTCTGGGAGGCGACCTTGCCGAACGTCTACTGGCCCGTCGCGCGCGCGGTCGCGAATGCCCCCGGGCGCGACGTGACCGACAACGCGCGGCTGCTCGCCACGGCCGCCGTGGCCATGGACGACGCGCTGATCGCGGTGTTCGACGCCAAGTACACGTACAACTTCTGGCGCCCGGTGACGGCCATCCGGAACGTCGAGGGCGATCTGCGCGATCCGGCCTGGGTGCCGTTCATCGACACGCCGATGCATCCCGAGTACCCGTGCGCCCACTGCATCGTGTCGGCGTCGATGGGCACCGTGCTCGCGGCCGCCATCGGCTCCAGCCCGGGCCCGAAGCTCAGCTCGAGCAGCTACACCGCCAGCGGAGCCACCCGCACCTGGAACACCCCGCAGGAGTTCATGCAGGAGGTCGCCACGGCGCGCATCTACGACGGCGTCCATTACCGCTTCTCGACCGAGGTCGGCACCGCCATGGGCAAGAGAGTCGGCGAGCTCGCCGTCTCGCGCTTCAAGACGACACGCTGACGACATCGGGGGCAGGCTGTTCGTGTCTTGAGTTGGAGGTTCGCGGAGCGCCGCCACCCGACGTGGGCGGGGTGCGCACGAGCTGAGTCCCGGGCGCGCCACTTGATGGCGAGCCGTCGTCGCCGTTCGAGCGCAGGGCCTCGGCATGCGCGCCGCCGACGAATCGGCTGTCCGCCGGCCCAACCCCCTTTGGGGGATGGGGGGCCGCGCATGCCGAGGCCCGGAGCGAGTTACGGCGACAGGCGAGCCATCGTGGCGCGCCCGGGACTCAGCTCGTGCGCACCCCGCCCACGTCGCTCCGGCGAATCGGCGAGCGTCTGACTCGGGACGCTAGCCCTCGTAGACCTCGTGCTTCGCGATGCCGCGCTGGAACGTCAGGTACTGCTCGCGGGTCATCGGTGGGCGGGCGGACTTGAGGACTTCGCGGGCGCCGGTGGCGCCGTCGGCCATCAGGTCGACGGCCATCGAGGCCAGGGCCTTGGCGGTGCCGAGGTACGCGAGCTTCTGGTCGACGATCTGGTAGTCGGCGCCGTGGCCGGAGCCGGTGGCGCCACCCATGTAGGGGTGCAGGACCGGCATCACCATGCTGAGGTCGCCCATGTCGGTCGAGCCCGTGCGGTGGCCGATCTGCCGGTAGTGCTCTTCGCCGACGACGGGGACCATGTTCTCGCGGTAGATCCGCGCCATGGTGGCGTCGCAGGTCATCGGCATGTAGCCGGGTAGCGTCTCGATCTCGACCTTGGCGCCGAGCGCCAGCGCGCCGGCCCGGAACGCGCGGTCGACCTTCGCGTTCGCGTCGAGGATCGCCTCCACCGTGCGGCCGCGCACGTAGGTCTCGAGCCGCACCTCGCCCGGGATGACGTTCACCTGCGAGCCGCCGTGCGTGATAATCGGGTGCACGCGGATCGTGTCCTCGTCGCGGAACGTCTCGCGGATCGCGTTGACCGCGGCCAGGCCGATCTGCGCCGCGTAGAGCGCGTTGACGCCCATGTGCGGCGCGCCGCCGGCGTGCGAGGCCTTCCCGATGTAGCGGATGGTCTTCACGATGCAGCCGTTGTTGGAGGCCGGCACGCCGGTCTTGCCGTCCTCGGGCCGCGAGGTCATGTGGATCATCATCGACAGGTCCACGTCGTCGAAGTGCCCCAGCCGCAGCAGCTCCGGCTTGCCGCCGAGGAACTCGAGCCTTCCCGCGCGGGCCTGGGCCACGCGCCACTCGACGTCGCCGTACTCCTCGGCCGGCACCGCGAAGAACACGAGGCGGCCGGCCAGGTGGTCGAGCGCCTGGCCGTCCAGCAGGCCCATGGCGGCGCCGAGCAGCCCCGCGACCTGCGCGTTGTGGCCGCACGCGTGGGCAGCACCGGTCTGCGGATCGGCCACGGGGTGGCCCGTCACCACGAGCGCGTCCAGCTCGCCCAGCAGCGCGAAGGTCGGCCCATCACCCGCCCGGCCGGCCACGTCCGCCCGCACGCCTGTCAGCGCGAGCCCGCCCTTAGGCGAGAGCCCGAGCTTGCCGAAGGTCTCCTCGACGAGGCGAGCGGTCTTGACCTCCTTGAAGCCGAGCTCGGGGTTCTTCCGGATCTGCTCGCCGAGCCCGATGATCTCCTCGGCGCGGGCGTCGATGGCGGCGTGGACTCGCTGCTTCAGCTCGGACCTGGTCATCGCTGGCTCTCCGTCAGGCCAGCCCGTGGGCCCGCATCGCGCGTCGATACGCCACGGCCAGCGCGTCGAACCGCAGGTGCAGCTCGGCGGCGAGGTCGAACGGGACCGCCTCCGGCCGCTGCGACTCCACGACGCGCTGGTCCTGGGCGAAGATCACGCGCTCGAACTCCTGCATGACGCTCTCGGGCTGGTCGAGATTGTAGTTGCGCGCCACCAGACAATACCCGACGCACCGATCGGACGCCACCGGCCTCGAGGCGAAGAAGTAGACCATCCCCTCGCGCGTGCCCCAGCCGATGTGCTCCACGATCGTGTACGGCAGGTGGAGCGCGTACCGCGTGCGGCGTCGCTCGGCCTCGCGGCCCGCCTCCGCATAGACGGGAAAGTCCTCGGTGTTCTTGCTGTCCGGGCGCGCGTACTCGTAGCGCAGCACCGGGCCGTCCGCGTGGACCTCGTAGGGAGCCACCTCCGGCTGCTCGGGGTCGCCGAGCAGGCCGGGGTGCACGAAGGCGAAGTGGCCGAAGTCGGTGAAGTTCTCGACCTGCCGGGAGGCGTCGCACCGCCACGCGAAGGGGCCCGTGCGGACCACCCGCCACGTCGGGTCCTCCAGCTCCGCCACCTCCGGCAGCGGCCAGCGCGGCTCGTCCAGCGCGACCCAGACGACGCCGTACCGCTCCTGGCAGCGGTGGGCGGTGGCGCGGGCCCGCGCCGGCACGCGCGTGGGCTCGGGCAGCTGAGGGATGAACGTGCAGGCGCCATCGCCCCCGTACCGCCAGCCGTGGTAGGCGCACACGAGCTCGTCGCCGCGGACGCTGCCGAGCGAGAGCGCGGTGCCGCGGTGCACACACAGGTCGTCGAACGCGTGCACCGCCCCGGCGGCGTCGCGCCAGAGCACCAGCGGCTGGCCGAGCAGGTCGGCGGCGTGCGGCGCCGAGGCGACCTCGGCGGCGTACGCCACCGGGTGCCAGCAGCTGTGCAGGGCCCGTCCGGGATCGCCAGGCTCCATGGCGCCCCATCATATCCGTCGGAGCCCGACGGCCGATGAGCGAGGATGTGGGGCGGAGGCGTCATGGACTATCACCACGTCATCGAGGCCGCTGGCGTCGTGAGCCTGGGACTGGTCGCGTATTCCTACCTCGTCCGCTGGTTCGAGGCGGGCCCGGCCGCGCGACAGCGCTGGCGGCCGGTCGCGATCGGCTTCGCCTTCGGCGTGGTCGCGATCGTGCTGATGATCTCGCGGATCCACGTCGGCGACGACCGCTTCGTGGACGCGCGCGCGGTGCCGATCGCCCTCGTCGCGCTCGTCGAGGGCGGCCCGGCCGGCGTCGTGGCCGCGGCGATGGCCGCGGCCTACCGCATCTGGCTCGGCGGCAGCGGCACCCTCCCGGGCCTGGTCGGCATCGCGGCCACGACGACGGCGGCGGTGGCGGTGCGCGCCTGGGCGCGGCGCGACGGCGGCATCGGCCTGCGGCACTCGCTCACGCTGAGCCTCGCGGTGTGGCTCATCAACGTCAGCTCGTTCCTGCTGCTGGGACGCCAGGGGCCCGCGATGCTGGCGCCGCTGTGGCTCCCGCTGCTCTTTCTGAACGTCGTCGGCATCGGCCTCGTCGCCCGGCTGTTCGCCGAGGTCGTCCTGGCCCAGGCCGCCGAGGCCGCCCGCCGCGACGCCGCCCAGCTCCGCGCGGTGACCGCGCTGGCGCACGCCGCCGCCCACGAGATCAACAATCCCCTCATGGCGATCGTCGGAGGGCTGGCCCTCGTCGGGCGCGGCGTCTCCGAGGACAGCGATCAGGGGCGGTGGCTCGCGACCGCCAAGGCCGGCGCCGACCAGATCCGCGACATCGTGAGGCGCATGAACCGGATCACCGACGTGCAGGAGGTGCCGCGTCAGGGGGCGCTGCCGCCCATGCTCGACATCAGGAAGTCGAGCGCGCCGCCCTGACGAAGCGATCGGGCAGGAACTCGTCGACGTCCTGCGAGGGACTGCGGCCGGTGAGCCACTCGCAGACGAGCCGCGCGGTGATGGGCGCCAACAGAATACCGTTGCGGAAGTGCGCCGTGACGACGACCAGGCCCTCGACACCCGGCCACGGCCCCAGCACCGGTAGACCGTCCGGTGCCCAGGGCCGGAAGCCATACCAGGTCCGCCGGACGGCGAGACCGCCGAGCCCCGGCGCGAGCGCGACGGCCGCGCTCAGCAGCGTGCCGATGGCTTGCGCCGTCACCTCCCGCTCGAAGCCGACGCGCTCGACGGTGGCGCCGACCAGCAGCTCGCCGGAGAGGCGCGGCACCAGGTAGACGTCGTGCGCGTACACGCAGTGCCGCACCACCGGCGGCACGTGGGCGAGCGCGACCATCTGGCCCCGGCGCGGCTCGATCGGCAGCCGGTCGCCGAACGTCTCCACCAACTCGCCGGTCCACGCGCCCGCGGCCAGCACGATCGCGTCTCCGTCCACGCGCTCGCCGTCGGCGACGACCCCACGCGCCCGGCCGTCCTCCACGACGACACGCGATACGGTGCGGCCCGTGCGCAGCGTCACTCCGGCGGCGCACGCGGCCTGCGCGTAGGCGAGCACGAGGCGCTGGTTGTTCAGCCACTGGTCGCCCCGGACGAACAGCGCGCCCCGCCCGCCCGGTGCCAGCGCCGGCTCGCGCCGGCCGAGCTCGGCCGCGTCCCAGATCTCGACGCCGAGCTCGCGCCCCTCGGGGCGCCCCGCGCGCGACGCCGCCTCGTCGGCCTCGGCGGCGGTGGCGAAGGGATAGACGGTGCCGTGGGTGACGTACTCGACGTCGACGCCGGTCCGCGCGCGGAGCTCGTCGGCCACGCCGGGGTAGAGTCGCCACGAGGCGAGGGCCAGCCGCTCGAACGACGCCGACGGATCCTCGCCCGCCCCCATCGGCGCCAGCAGGCCCGCCGCGGCGCCGGAGGACTCAGCGCCGGGCGTCGCGCGCTCGAGCAGGGTGACCGCGCAGCCGGCCTTCGCGAGCTCCCAGGCGGCGGCGCAGCCGATCACGCCGCCGCCGACGACGACCACCCTCACGTCGCCAGCGCCTCGAGGAACCGGCGGGTCGCCGCCGCCGGCGACTCCGCCGCCAGGATGGCGGAGATCACGGCGACGCCGCGGGCACCCGCGGCCCGCACCTCCTTGACGCGCTCGGGCGTGATGCCGCCGATCGCGACGACGGGGATGCGGAGCCCGCGCGCGACGGTCGCGAGCCGCTCGAGGCCCTGCGGGGCGCCGTACTGCCGCTTGCTCGGCGTGTCGTAGACGGGGCCATACGTGACCCAGTCGGCGCCCTTCAGCTCGGCGTCCACCGCGTCCTCCAGCGAGTGGACGGAGACGCCGACGCACAGCCGCCGCCCGGCGACGGCGCGGATGTCGTCCACGGCCAGCGAGGTGTGGGTGCGCTGGACACCGTCGGCGCCAACCGCGAGCGCGACGTCGACGCGGTCGTTCACGATCAGCATGGCACCGGCGTCGCGGGCGGGGCCGAGCAGGCGGCGACACAGCAGCGCGAGGTCGGCGGCGCCCAGGTCCTTCTCGCGGAGCTGGACGGCGGGGAGCCCGGCGGCCAGGCACTCGCCCACGACGGCGACGAGGTCCCGGCCGCGGGTCTGCGTGCGGTCAGTGACCAGGCAGAGGCCTAGCTCGTCCAATCGGGCAGGCCCTCGAGCGGCGAGGACGCTGTCGCGTAGAGCTTCTTGCCGATGCGCCCGGACTTGTAAGCGAGCCGGCCGGCCTCGACGGCCAGCTTCATCGCGCGGGCCATCGACACCGCGTCCTGGGCCCCGGCGATGGCGGTGTTCATCAGCACGCCGTCGCACCCGAGCTCCATGGCGATGGCGGCGTCGGAGGCCGTGCCGACCCCCGCGTCGACGATGACCGGCACGGTCACCGTCTCGAGAATGATCTTGATGTTGTACGGGTTGCGGATGCCGAGCCCGGAGCCGATCGGCGCCCCCAGCGGCATGACGCAGGCGGCGCCGGCGTCCTGCAGCTTCTTGGCCATCACCGGGTCGTCGTTGGTGTACGGCATCACGGTGAAGCCCTCGCGGGCCAGCGTCTTCGTCGCCTCCAGGAGCCCCTCGACGTCGGGGAACAGCGTGCGCTGGTCGCCGATGACCTCGAGCTTCACCAGCTCGCCGAGGCCGGCCTCGCGGGCCAGGTAACAGGTGCGGATCGCCTCGTCGGCGGTGTAGCAGCCGGCCGTGTTGGGCAGCAGCGTGTAGCGCTTGGTGTCGATGTAGTCGAGGATCGACTCGCCGCTCGGCAGGCTCACCCGACGCACCGCGACGGTGATGATCTCGGCGCCGGCCGCCTCGTGCGCCTCCCGCATGACCTCCATGGAGGCGTACTTGCCGGTGCCCACGATCAGCCGCGACGTGAACTCCTTACCGCCCAGGACCAGATTGGTGTCGTACATGGCTCAGCTTCCCCCTGTCTCAGATCGCCCCGCCACCCATCGGACGCACGATCTCAACCTTGTCACCCTCGGAGAGCTTCACGGCGTCGTACTCGGCCTTGCGGACGATGTCCCGGTTCACGGCGACGGCCGTGTACTCGCGCTTGACCTTGAGCAGGGTGAGCAGGCCCTCGACGGAGAGACCGGCCTCGACCTCCATCGGCTTGCCGTTGACAGTGATCGTCATAGACACGAACGGCCGCTCCCCTCGTCGAAGGGTGCGGCCGTGGTCTACTCCGTCACCGTGTTCCCTTCGCTGGAATTACCCAGAGCAGGTTCGAGGGGTCCCGGGCCGCACCCGGTTCTCAGGAATCCTCCCCCCACGGCGACAGCTGGAAGTATACACCCGGGCCGGGGCCCTCGTCAGCGCCGGCGACCCCACGAGATCGTCGCGAGGGTCGTTGCCACGAGCGCGCAGGTCGGCGCCAGCTCGGCCGTGACGAGCTCGAAGCACGGCCGGGCGGCGATGCGGACGGCGCCGTCGATCCCCTCCCCGCCGTGCGCGAGCGGATTGAGCGCATTCGCGTAGAGCCGGGTGGCGCTCTCCGCGGTGCTGAGACGCCGAACAGACGGCCCGGGCGCGTCGGGCACGTGGTGCAGGAAGAAGACCGCGACGATCGCCGACGGCGCCCGCACGAGCCCGCCAGGCATGACGTGCGTCGGGACGTGAATCCCCCGGGAGGTCCGAACGCCGTTGGGCATCGGGAACGAGGCCGGAGGATCACGCTTGACCATGAGTGTCCGTGGATAGGGATGCACGTGCAGCCGGGTCAGATCCACCGGGCCCAGCTCGTCGCTCGCGTAGCGGAAGCCGTAGTGCGTCAGCGCCCAGCAGAGCGTCGACTTCCCGCCCCCGGAGCGCGCCACCAAGAGCACCGCGGCGTCGTCCCGCACGAGGACGGCGGCGTGGAGAAAGTAGAGATCGGGACGACGGCGCTGCAGCGCAACTGCGACGTCGGCGTCGAAGAGGGCGAGCAGGGCCCCGCCGTCGGGCGCCGCGATCGACTCGCCGTCCGGCCGCACGACGTGGAAGCGCTCCGGCGAGGCGTCCCCCCGCACCGTGTATTCGAGATCGGCGCCGCCCGGGTCACCACGCATGGCGCCGTAGGCCATCGACAGCAGCGACTCCACCATCGGGTGGGCACAGTGGACGCGGATGACCTGGTTGAGGACGTTCAGCGTGAGCGTGTCCACGGCTAGATGCGGCCCGGACGCAGGAGACCGAGCTCGGCGAAGCGACGCAGGGCCGTGACGACGGCGGCGCGCGCCGTCTCGAGGTCGACGTGGAAGGCGCCGGTGAGCGCCTCGGCGATCTGCACGGCCGTGTGCTGACCGTCGCACCGCTGCCAGACGAGACTCGCCGTGGCGTTGAGCTGGTGGACCTGGTTGGCCTCGCGGTCGAGGATGATGGCCTCGTGCTCGACGAGGCGCATGCTGAGGTCGGCTCGCTGTTGCGGTCGGTCTGGGCTCATGTCTTACTCGTGGCCAGCCATGTCGAAGTCCGGCCGGCCGCTGAGCGTGCTGCACCTGCTCGACGCCGCGGCCAAGGACCGCACGGACCTCGTGCTGGCGGACTTCAGCGCCGAGCAGGTGCGCTGGGCGGTGCGGGCCGGCCTCGGCCCCTGGCTCCGGCGCTGCACGGCCCGCGACGCCGCCGCACCGGCATCGCCGCTGTGGCCGCTGGTGCACGGCGCCGACCTGACCGGCCGCGTCATCGCCGCCGAGCAGCTGGACGCGACCGCAGAGATTCTCGACGCGTGCGATGGACACGCGGCGCCGCTGACTCTCCTCAAGGGCATCTCCGTGGCCGAGCAGTACTACCCCGAGCCCCACCTACGCGTCATGGGAGACATCGACCTCCTCGTCGACGTCGACGCGCTGCCCGACGTCCGCGCGCGACTGCTGGGGCTGGGATACCGTGACGAATCGACTTATCCGCCCGAGTTCTACCTCGGCCATCACCATCTGCAGCCGCTGTTCCACCCCCGCCGGCGCGTGTGGGTCGAGCTCCACTGGACGCTGTTTCCGCCGACGGGACGGATGGGCTCGGAGCGCGCCTTCACGCTCGAGAGTGTTCTGGCGGAGCGCCGGGCCTCGACGTTCCGCGGTCGCCCCGTCTACCGTCTCAGTGACGAGCTGCAACTGGTCTACCTCGCCGCGCACTGGGCCTACGGCCTCAACCTCGAGCGCGCGATGGTCGGCATGCTCGACGTAGCACGTCTGCTGACGAGCAGCACCCCGCTGCACTGGGCGCGGATCCTCGAGTGGATCCCGGCCTCGCGGACCTCGAGCCACGTGTGCCTGATGCTGACGTATCTCGCTCGCCGCGGGCTGGTCGATCTCGATCCCGAGCTGCTCCGGCAGGTGATCCGGCGGCAACGCTCCTTCGGCAGGACGACGCTGCAGGCAATCCACGCCGTGATCGATCGCTACGTGGTCGGAGGCTGCGAGTTCGGCACTCTCATGAGCGAGCGGAACGTCGGCATTCTCTGGGACGCCCTGCTGTCGCCGGGCCCACCGGCTCGAAACGTGCTCACGATGGGCTGGAACCTGCTCCCATCGCGAAGCTGGCTGACCCGCGCTCTCGGCGTTCGTCCCTAGAGCGGCCGGGGGGACCGCTCAGTCGTCGTCTCGACCCCGCCGGCCCCGCCTGTCCCTTCCGCCGCGCCCGCCGTCGTACTTGTCGTGCCTGTCCCACCCGTTCCCACCATTCCTGCCCCTGTCCCGCTCGTGGCCGCCGTCGGAGCCGGCGCTGGCGAACGAGGGGGCAGCGGCCAGTGTGAGCACGGCGGGCGCCACGAACGCGGCCTTGCGCAGGATCTCTCGGCGGGTCGACTCTCGAGGACCGAGCTCTTCCGACATGTCGGACTCCCTTGAGTGCCTGGTCGGCGAGGCCACGCACTCCCGTTCCCGGGCCGACGGTACACGCGCGCCGTGGTCGGTCAAATAGGACTCTGGTCGCAGTCCGGGCCCAGCTCACTGGGCCGCGGCGATAGCCCTCACGGCGTCCGGGTTCTCGAGTGAGGACACGTCCCCGGCCGGTTTCCCGAGGTACGTCGCGCGGATGACCCGGCGCATGATCTTCGCGCTCCGGGTCTTGGGGAGATCGCGGGTGAACAGGATCTTTTCCGGCTTGAGCGCCTTGCCCATCGCCTGCGCCACCCGGTTGGACAGGTCGGCCCGCAGCGGCTCGGAGGGCGTGCGGCCCGGCCGCAGCACGACGAAGCAGACGACCGCCTCGCCCTTGACCTCGTGGGGGACGCCGATCACGCCGGCCTCGGCGACGTCCGGATGCCCGACCAGCACCGACTCGACCTCCGCCGGCCCCAGCCGCTTGCCGGCGATCTTGAGCGTGTCGTCGGAGCGGCCCTGGATGTACCAGAAGCCGTCGGGATCGACGTACGCCCAGTCGCCGTGCACCCACACGTCGGGCCAGCGCGACCAGTACGTCTCCTCGTAACGCTGCGGGTCGCGCCAGAAGCCGGCCGTCATGCCCGGCCAGGGCCTGGTGATGACGAGCTCGCCGACCTGCCCGCGCACCGGCGTGCCGTCGTCGCCGAAGCACTCGGCCGCCATGCCGGGGATCGGGCCCGCGAACGAGCACGGCTTGATCGGCGCGATCGGGAAGCAGCCGAGGATGCCGCCGGAGATCTCGGTGCCGCCGGTGTAGTTGATGATCGGCACGCGCGATTTTCCGGCGTTCTCGAACAGCCAGCGGTACGGCTCCGGGTTCCAGGGCTCACCGGTGGAGCCCACGATGCGGAGCGACGACAGATCGTGCGCGTGCACGTGCTCCGGCCCGTGCGGCATGAGCGCGCGCACCGCCGTCGGCGACAACCCCATCACGCTGATGCGGTGCCGCTCGACGAGCCCCCACAGCCGGTCGGGCTTCGGATAGTCGGGCACGCCCTCGAACACGACGGCCGTGCCGCCGTGGAAGAGCGCGGCCGTGAAGGCCATGGGTCCCATGAGCCAGCCGAGGTCGGTCAGCCAGAACAACCGGTCGCCCTCGCCGACGTCCATGCAGTAGCCGAAGTCGTGCGCGGTCTTGATGAGGAAGCCGCCGTGGGTGAGCACCGCGCCCTTGGGCCGCCCGGTCGTCCCCGACGTGTAGATGATGAGGCACGGACGATCGGCCTCGACCGGCACCGCCGCCGCGCGGTCGCTCTGCCCCGCCACGACCTCGTGCCACCACCGGTCCCGTCCGGCCGTCCACGGAACGTCGCGCCCGAGCCGCCGGTAGACGAGCACGTGTTCGACCGACGGACACTGGGCCACGGCCTCGTCGGCCGTCTCCTTCAGCTTGACGACCTGGCCGCGACGCTGAAAGCCGTCGGCCGTGATGAGCAGCTTCGCCTCGCAATCGGACAGGCGCGAGACGACGGCGCCGGCGCCGAAGCCGGAGAAGCACGGCGTGTAGATCGCGCCGATCTTGACGACGGCCAGGGTGGCGATCGCCGCCTCCGGCGACATGGGCAGGAAGATGCCGACGCGATCGCCCTCACCCACCCCGAGCGCGCGCAGCGCGTTGGCCAGGCGGTTCACCTCCGCCGCCAGCTCCGCGTACGTGAGCGTGCGCGCCTGCCCATCGTCACCCTCCCAGACGATGGCGGGCTTGGCCCCGCGTCCCGCGTCGACGTGCCGGTCGACGCAGTTGTCGGTGTAGTTGAGGCGGCCGCCGGGGAACCACACGGGCCAGGCGACGCCGCGCGAGCCGTCGAGGACGCGCTCGTAGGGCCGGCTCCAGCGCACGCCGAGGTCGCGCACGACCGCGTCCCAGTACCACTCGGGATCCTCGACGGAGCGCCGCTGCAGCGCCTCCAGCGTGGCGTTGCCGTGGGCCTTCATGAAGCGAGCGATGCGCGAGCGCTCGAGGTGCTCCGGGCTGGGCCGCCAGACGATGTCGCCGGTCTCGGTAGTCATAGGCCGGGCCCTATGATAATGCTTCCGCATGGGTGAAAACGTCCTCCTGACGCGCGACGGCCTCATCGCCACCGTCACACTGAACCGCCCCGATCGGCGCAACTCGCTCAGCGACCCCATGCTCACCGAGCTCGGCGCCGCCTTCTCCGAGCTGCGCGACGACGCGACCACGCGCGTCGTCATCGTGACCGGGGCGCCGCCGGTGTTCTCGGCCGGCGCCGACGCCGGGCTCAAGAGCTCGATGTCCGCCGAGGAGCGGCGGCAGGCCTTCGCCGGACGCAAGAGCCAGTTCCGCCGGCTCTTCGAGCGCGCGAACACGGTGCTGGAGGGCCTCGAGCAGACGACGATCGCCGCCATCAACGGCCACGCCGTGGGCGGCGGCTGGGGGCTCACCCTCGCCTGCGACTTCCGCATCGCCGCCGCCGAGGCCCAGCTGTGGATCCCCGAGGTCGACCTCGGCGTGCCGCTGGGGGTGGCGTCGACGACGCGCTTCGTGCGGCTGGTCGGCCCGGCGCGGGCCAAGGAGATCATCATGGACTGCCGCCGCTACTCGGCCGAGGAGGCGCGGCAGTGGGGGCTCGTGCACCAGGTCGTCCCCGGCGTCGACCTCGCCAAGGCCACGCGCGAGTACGCGGAGTTCATGGCCAGGAAGCCGTTCAAGGCGCTGGCCGAGATGAAGGCCCGCATCAACGCGATCACCCGCGCCGGCATCCCCGAGGTCAATGCGATGACCGAGGGGTTCCTGGAGCGCGCCTGATGCTCGACGGCCTCCGCGTCCTCGACCTCTCCCGCGTCATCGCCGGCCCCTACTGCGCCATGATGCTGGCCGACCTCGGTGCCGATGTCGTCAAGGTCGAGCGGCCGGGCCGCGGCGACGACATGCGCTACCTCGGCCAGGCCAAGGACGGCATGAGCCTCGGCTTCGCCACGATCAACCGCAACAAGCGCGCGATCGCGGTGGATCTGCAGCACCCCGAGGGACTCAAGATCATCCACGCGCTGGCCCGGCGCGCCGACGTCGTGCTCGAGAACTTCGTGCCCGGCGTCGCCGAGCGCCTCGGCCTCGGCTACGCGGCGCTCAGCGCCGACAACCCGGCCGTCGTCTACGCGTCGGTGAGCGGCTATGGTCAGGACGGCCCCTACGCGCGCCGGCCCGGCTACAACACGATCGCCATGGGCATGAGCGGGCTGATGGCGCTCACCGGCCAGCCGGGCGATCCGCCTACACGGCCCGGGGGCTCGATCTCGGACGTCGCGGCCTCCTATATCGCCTTCGGCGCCGTCTGCGCGGCGCTCGTGCAGCGCTTCCGGACCGGCCAGGGACAGCACGTGGACGTGAGCCTGCTCGCCTCGAGCGTCGCCCTGCTGCCCGACCCGTCGGCGCACTACTTCGCCACCGGCGTCGCGCCGAAGCGCGTCGGCAACCGTAACCCCAACGTCACGCCGGCCGAGGCGTTCGAGGCGCGCGACGGCTTCATCAACGTGGTCATCCTCAACCCCGACCAGTACGCGAAGTTCTGCCGCGCGCTGGGCGACGAGGGGCTCATCACCGAGCCACGCTTCGCCACCAACGAGGCGCGCGTCGCGAACCATCCCGACTTCAAGGCGCGCATCGAGGCCGCGCTCGCCCGGGGCACCGTGAGCGAGTGGGTCGACCGGCTGATCGGCGCCGGCATCGCCGCGGGACCGATCTACGAGTTCGACCAGGTCTTCGACGACGCCCAGGTCCGCCACATGGGAATGGTCCGCGAGGTCGACCAGCCGGGCCTCGGCTCCGTGCGGATGCTCGGCTTCCCGTTCGCCGTCGGCGGCGCGCGCCCGCCGCTGCGCCGCCCGGCCCCGCGCCTCGGTGAGCACACACGAGAAGTCCTCGGCGAGCTCGCCATTTCCGCCAGCGAGATCGAGCGCTTGATCGGCCTCGGCGCAGTCGGAGTCTCGGACTAGACTACTCCTCATTTGTTTGGTATATATCCGCCGTGGACCTTCGACGGCGGATGGAGCTTCTCACCGAGGCGGCCTTGCCCGACCGCGAGCAGGGCATGCCCAAGTACCGCCGCTCGGTCCCCGTCGGCAACCGGCCGATCACCTCCATGGGCATCGCCCAGGCGCGCCTGCCCGACGGCGGCTCGATCAACCTCATGCGGGTGATGCAGACCAACGCCTGCTCGCTCTCGTGCGGCTACTGCCCGACCTACTGCGGCGGCAAGGTCCCGCGCGCCACCGTCAGCCCCGAGGAGGTCGCGACCACGTTCATGGACGTGAACCGCAAGGGGCTGGCCCAGGGTCTGTTCCTCACGTCTGGTGTCCCGGGACGGCCGACGCGCGCCACCGACCGGATGCTAGCCACGCTCGAGGTCCTGCGCCGGCGCGAGGGCTTCGCCGGCTACATCCACGTGAAGCTCCTGCCCGGCGCCGAGACCGCCCAAGTGGAGGCGGCCGCGCGCCTGGCCACGCGGATCTCGGTGAATCTTGAGGGGCCGACAGACGCCCACGTGCGCACCCTGGCAAAGGAGAAGGACCTCACCGGCGATCTGCTGCCGAAGCTGGAGCTGGCCGGTCGCCTCTACCGCGAGGCGCGCGAGGAGGGTGGTCCGGGGCCTCGGGGCAGCACCACGACGCAGTTCGTGGTGGGCGCCGTGGGCGAGAAGGACCGCGAGGTGCTGGGGCTCGTCGCCCGGCTCGAGCGTCAGCGTCTGCTCCACCACGCCCACTTCAGCGCCTTCCAGCCCGTGGTGGGGACGCCCTTCGAGGGATTCGCGCCCACGCCGGCCGCGCGCGAATCGCGCCTCTACCAGGCCGAGCACCTGCTGCGCGAGTACGGCTTCGGGGTCGAGGAGCTGACCTTCGAGACGGGCGGCAACCTGCCGCTCGATCACGATCCCAAGACGGCGTGGGCCCTCGCCAACCCGGAGCGCTTCCCGCTCGAGCTCACGCGGGCGCCGCTCGAGCTGCTCCTCCGCATCCCCGGCATCGGGCCGAAGACCGCACGCACGCTCGTCCAGACGCGGCGTCACACCGTCCTGCGCGATCTCCGCGACCTGCGACGCCTCGGCGTCGACACGGTCCGCGCCGGCTTCTACCTCACGCTACGCGGTCGCCGACTCGCCACCGCGCCGGCACCCCATCAGCTCCGCCTCTTCGCCCCCGGCGACCACCTCACCCAGGCCCCCTTCCGGACCCCCGTCCCCCCCTGCGCGTATCGCTGACGGACTGGTGAACGCTGGCGGGCCGCGCAAGAGGGCTCAGACGTGAGGGCGCCGACGACACAGATGGCGCCGTCTCCGCACCCTGCTCGTGTCCGGAGTCAGAAGTTCGCAGTCGCGCCACCTCGACGTAGGCGGGGCGGGCACGAGGTGATGCCGGGCGCGCCACTTGATGGCGAGCCGTCGTCGCCGTTCGAGCGGAGGGCCTCGGCGAGCGCGCCGGCGACGATGGAATCGCCGCCGACAACCCCCTGTGGGGGATGGGGGGTCGCGCTCGCCGAGGCCCGGAGCGAGTTACGGCGACAGGCGAGCCATCGTGGCGCGCCCGGCGTCACCTCGTGCCCGCCCCGCCTACGTCGCTCCGGCCGATCGACGGCCCTCTGACTCCGGACGCGACCCGCCGCGGAGGTCGGCGAGGAGGGCGGCGTCGATCTTCTCGCGGACGGTGCGGCGATCGAGGCCGAGCCGGCGGCCGGTCTCCTGGTAGCTGCCCGTCTGGGCGTACACGAGCGTGCAGTAGCGACGCAGCACCTCGTCGGCGCTGAGCGAGCCGGCGAGCACGTCGTCGGCGAGGCGCTGACGAGCGGACGGATTCGCCGAGCGCGGCGGCTGGTACTCCCCCCGGATCATCACGTTGCGGACACACTGCTCCAGCTCTCGGAAGTTGCCCGGCCACCGGTAGCCCTCGCCGAGGTTCGCGTCGATCCAGCGCTCGCTCTCCTGGGCGAGGCTCTCTGCCTCCACCTCACCGGCGACGCGCCCGGCCACGAACCGTACGAGGGCCGCGCGGTCGCCGGGGGCCGCGCGCAGCTGCTCGTCGAGTGACGGCGTGACGACGAGGTCCGAGCAGAGCCGGTAGTACAAGTCCTCGCGGAAGCGCCGGGCCTCGATCTCGCGCGCGAGGTCCCGGTTGGTGGCGGCGATGATCTTGCCCTCGAACCGGCGGTCGCGCGTGTCGCCGAGCCGCTGGAACGTCCGCGTCTGCAGCACACGGAGCAGCTTGACCTGCAGCATTGGGTCGAGCTCGCCGATCTCGTCGAGGAAGACGGTGCCCAACGGAGGGCACACCTCGAGCCAGCCGGCCCTGTCTTGGAGGCCGCCGGTGAAGGCGCCGCGCTTGTGGCCGAACAGCTCGGACTCGATGAGCGTGGGCGACAGCGCCGAGGGCGCCAGCGCGTAGAACGACTCCGCGTACGCCTCGGCGAACACCTGACGCTCGCCGTCGAAGGGCACGTAGCGCGCCAGCCCGATCGCCCGGGCGACCAGCTCCTTGCCGGTGCCCGAGGGGCCCGTGACGAGGGTGGCGACGTCCCCCATGCGCTGGTAGAGCGAGCGGCGGTAGCGGCGCATGTCCCGCGTGAAGATCGACTGCCAGATGGCCGCCCGCAGCCGCACGATCGGCGGCGAGTCGCCGACGACGTTGCGGAAGATGTAGTGGAACGCCCGCCGGATCTGGAAGAACGCCGCGAAGAGATGGGGCACGTCGCGGGCGGCCAGCACCGGCGCTCGGGGGCTCCCGAGGAGACGCTCGACGTCCTTCCGGAATCGCCCGTAGAAGCCGACCGGCTCCCTGCTGGGGCGGGCCTCGACGAGACCGTAGAAGTCGTCCTCGTAGCGGCTGAACAGCCAGTACGCGACGACGTCCTCGTAGAGCCGCAGGTCCGCCTCGGTCAGCCGCGGGCCCGACCCGAGCCGCGCGGACAGCCGATCGGTCAGGGCGCCCGCGCGCTGTCGCAGGGCGTCGACATTCGGCGCCGGCTCGCCGGAGGCGTGCCAGAGCGTGCCGCCGGCGACGAAGTCGGCGCCGAGGGCCTGCCGCTCGCACGCGATCCGCTCCGGCAGGAACGGGTTGCAGTACGCCAGGCTCGAGATCGCCTCGGCCAGGGTCCGGTCCTCGGTGCTCAGGAAGCCCATGCCGACATCCAGCGTACAGGCCATGCGCATTCAATGTCCATGGCCCACGACGGCTCGGGCCGGCGACTTCGCGCAAGTGCCTTCCATGCCTGGCAGATCCGGTCGCTGCGCCGCGTGGCACATTCCGTGATCTTGCGCTGGCCGGGAGGCGGACATGGACAGC
>Ga0075421_100000707_pt1 | contig 36327 bp, 26 predicted proteins | sample SoiMetdeltSBSDD5_FD_75292 | JGI IMG/M metagenome (GOLD analysis project Ga0075421, IMG submission 75292) | Bulk soil microbial communities from a Populus tree surrounding site in Tennessee, USA - Soil MetaG P. deltoides SBSDD5 | ecosystem: Environmental > Terrestrial > Soil > Tree plantation... | reverse complement strand
GCGCCCGCGAGCGACGGGCGGGCGGCCGCGACGCGCACGCCACGGTTGTTGTAGGCTCTGGGGGCCATGGCCGATGACACGGTGCGCGTGGAGCACGCTGGCGGCGTCTCGACGATCACCCTCGACCGGCCGCCGGTCAACTCCGTGTCGCGGGCGGTGCTGCACGACGTCCTCACCGCTCTCGACCGCCTCGAGGCACGGGAGGCGACGCGGTGCATCGTGCTCACCGGAGCCGGGACGAAGGCCTTCTCCGCCGGCGCCGACCTTTCCGGCGGGCCGAAGAGTGCCGAGGATGCCGTGCGCTTTCGCGACCTCGGCCGCCGTCTCGTCGATCGCGTGGAGACCATTCCCAAGCCCGTGATCGCGGCCATCCGCGGCTGGGCCATCGGAGGCGGGTTCGCCATCGCCATGGCCTGCGACGTGCGGCTGGCGTCCTCGACGGCGAGGTTCCGGACGGGCGACGCGTACATCGGCGTCGTGCCGAGCTGGGGCATGAGCCTGGTGCGGCTGGTGCACTACATCGGCCGCAACCGTACGCTCGACATGCTGATGCTCGGCGAGGACATGGACGCCGAGCAGGCGCGCGAGATCGGCCTGATCTCGCGCGTCATCCCCGACGCGCAGTTCGACGCCGAGGTGGCGCGGTTGTCGGCGCGCGTGGCCGCCGGCGCCCCGCTCACGTTTCATGCCGTGAAGGAGACGGTCCGCGCGCAGTACTGGCAGACGGCCGACGAGGCGCAGCGGCTCGAGACGCGCTGGGCGGAGGTCGGGCGCGGGTCGGAGGATTTCCTCGAGGGCCTTGCGGCGTTCCGCGAGAAGCGCGCGCCCGTGTTCAAGGGCCGCTGACGTGTCCTTCGTGGAGACCAAGGAGCAGCTGGCGCTGCAGGAAGCGGCCCGCGAGGTCGTCGACCGTCTCGTGACGCCGATCGCCGCCCGCGTGCCGCCGGGACAGAAGCTCTCCCCCGATGACCTGCGCCGCATCTACAAGGCGCTCCAGCCGCTCGGCTATCTCGGCAGCACGATCAGTCGCGAGTTCGGCGGCGCCGGGCTGAGCTACGTCGACTACGGCCTCCTGCTGGAGGCGCTCGCCTCCGGGCCGGTCGTGCTGGGCGAGATCGTGCCGCCGCGCACCATCAACTATCTCGGCAGCGAGACGCAGAAGCGCCGCTGGCTGCCGAAGCTCTTCTCCGGCGACTGGGTCTCGACGGCGGCCATCACGGAGCCGCAGGCCGGCTCGGACATGCGCGCGTTCAGGACGACGGCGACGCTCGAGGGCGACGCCTACGTGGTCACCGGCCAGAAGCGCTGGATCAAGCTGGGCGGCGTGAGCGACCTCATGACGCTGATGGTCGTCGACGCCAGCGGCGGGCTCAGCCGGCTCGTGCTCGAGCGTGCCGTCTCGCCGTGGGCCAGCACCGAGATGGACGCGGTCGGAATCCGCAACCTCTCGTTCGCCGAGCTGACGTTCGACCACGTGCGCGTGCCGAAGGACAACCTGCTCGGCGATGCCGGCGCCGGCGGCGAGCAGTTCCACCGCGGCATCGAGTCCTCGCGCGCGTTCGTGGGCATCCAGGCCGTCGGCCTCGCGCGTCACGCGCTCGATATCGCCGTGCGCTACGCCAGGGAGCGACACGCGTTCGGGCGGCCGATCGGCAAGTTCCAGGGCGTGCAAATGGCCCTTGCGGACGCGGCAAGCCGACTGCAGGCGGCGCGGCTCTTGTGTCTCAACGCGCTCGGGATGCTCGACGCCGGCCGGCGGGCGCCGTCCGACGTGTCGATGGCGAAGCTCTTCGCGGTCGAGACGGCCATTCGCACGTGTCAGGTGGCGATGGAGAGCATGGGCGCCTGGGGGCTGGCCGTCGACGCCGGCGTCGAGCGCTGCTGGCGGGACTGCTGCATGCTCACCGCCATCGACGGGACCGCGAACGTGCAGCGCCTCATCATCGGCCGCGAGCTGCTCGGCATGCCGGCCTTCGTGTGAGCGCGCCCGTCCTGCACACCGCGCGGCTTCCCGCCGGCGCGCGGGCGACCCCGCGCGTCGACGTCGAGCGCATCCTGCATCCGCGCTCGGTGGCCGTGCTGGGCGCCTCCGACAGCAAGGCCAAGTTCGGTGGCCGCATCATGAATTCCCTGGTGCACCACGGATTCGCCGGCGAGATCTACCCGATCAACCTGCATCGCAGCGAGGTCCTCGGCCGCAAGGCGTATGCCTCCATCGGCGCGGCGCCGGCCCCGCCGGACGTGGCGATTCTCGCCGTGCCGCCGGCCGCGCTCGTGCCGAGCGTCCGCGAAGCGGCCGAGGCCGGCGTCGGCTGCTGCGTCATCATCACCACCGGCTTCGCGGAGGCGGGACCGGAAGGTGTGGCCCGGCAGACGGAACTCGTCGACGTCGCGGCGCGCACGGGGACGCGGATCATCGGCCCCAATTGCATGGGGCTGATCGTGCCGCACCATCACCTGGCGCTTTGCTCGTCGGTGGTGCTCGACACCGACCGCCTGTGCGACGGCACCGTGAGCCTCGTCAGCCAGAGCGGCGCGCTGATGGTGTCCATCTACGACCGCGCGGCCACCGACGGCATCGGGTTCCGCGCCTGCGTGTCGTGCGGCAACCAGTCGGATCTCGAGCTCTGCGACTTCATCGAGCACCTGATCGGCGATCCCGGTACGGAGGCGATCTGCGTCTACGTCGAGGGCTGGCTCGACGGCGCGCGGTTCCGCCGGGCCGCCGCCGCCGCGCGCGTGGCCGGCAAGCCGCTGCTGGTGCTCAAGACCGGGCGCACGCAGGCCGGCGTCGACTCGGCGCGCTCGCACACGGCCAGCCTCGCCGGCTCCTTCGAGGTGTTCCAGGCCGTGTGTCGCGAGGAAGGCGTGGTGCTGCCGCGCGATCCCGACGACATGGTCCGCGCCGCGCACTTCCTGGTTCGCCATCGCGGGCCGCGGCGCGGCGGCGTCGCCATCCTCTCGGGCTCCGGCGGCGGCGCCGGCATCGCCGCCGACCGAGTGAGCGAGCTGGGCCTGCGGCTCGCCTCGCTGTCGCCGTCGACGCGCGCGCAGCTCGACCCGATGCTGCTGGCGCCACAGGCGCTCAATCCCATCGATCTAGGCGGGCGGAAGCCGCCCGAGGAGGTGGAGATCGCGGGTGACGTCACGCGGATCCTGTTCGCCGACCCGGACGTCGCATACGGACTGGCGGTCCTCACGTCGATGCCGTTCTTCGCCACGCGGGCCAGGCTGATCGCCGAGGCCGCGCGCGCCTGCGACAAGCCGGTGATGATCGCCTTCACGCCCGGCGCCGCCGCCAACGGGCCGCGCCAGGCGCTCCGCGAGATCGGCCAGTTCTACTGCGACCGCGTGGAGGACGCGATCCGCGTCATCGCGCTCGTCGCCGAGCACGACACGCTGCGCGCGACGCCGCCGGCGCGCGCCGAGCGGCCCCCGGCCCTGCCGGATGCGACGGCGCTGTCGACGTTCCGCGGTGGGCCACTCGCGGAGGCCGAGGCGCGGAGGCTGCTCGGCGCGTATGGCGTCACCGTCGCGCGCGAGGCGCGGGCTCCGACGCCCGCGGCCGCCGCCGAGGCCGCCGCGAAGCTCGGCTATCCGGTGGTGCTCAAGGCCGTGTCGCGGGCGATCGTGCACAAGAGCGACGTGGGCGCCGTGCGGCTCGGGCTCTCGTCGCGAGAGGCCGTCGACCTCGCGGCGCGGGAGATGGCGAGCCGCCTCGGGCCGCTCGACGGATTCACCGTGCAAGAGATGCTCGCCAGCGAGGCTGAAGTGATCGTCGGCGCCCGCCGCGATCCGCAGTTCGGCGCGGTCGTGCTCGTCGGCCTCGGCGGCATCGCGGTGGAGATTCTCAAAGACGTGGCGCTCGCGCCGGCGCCGGTCAGCGCGGCGCGCGCGCGAGCGCTGGTGGACTCGCTGGCGGCCGCGCCGCTCCTGCACGGCGCACGCGGCCGGCCGCCGCTCGACGTCGACGCGATCGTCGACGCGGTCGTGCGCATCTCCTGGCTGGCGGCCGACCTCGGGCCGCGCCTCGTGGACCTCGAAGTCAATCCGCTCATCGTGCGGCGCGCGGGCGAGGGCGCCGTTGCCGTCGACGCCCGCGGCCGCCTGGAGGACTCATGATTCGCATTGTCATGGTGATGCTCACGTGCGTGCTGCTCGCCGCGCCGGCTCACGCGGAGACGCTGCTGCGCATCGGCCTCAACGACGATCCCGACGCCCTCGATCCCACCATCAGCCGCGCCTACGTCGGCCGGCTCGTCTTCGCCGCGCTCTGCGACAAGCTCTTCGACGTCACGCCGGATCTGAAGATCGTGCCGCAGCTGGCGACGAGCTACGAGTGGGCGGGCGACAACCGCTCGGTGGTCCTCAAGCTGCGCCCGGGCGTGAAGTTCCACGACGGCGAGCCGTTCAACGGCGAGGCCGTGAAGTTCAACATCGAGCGGCATCTCACCACGCAGGGCTCCTTCCGCAAGTCCGAGATCGGCGACATCAAGAGCGTGGATGTCCTGAACGACACGACGGTACGCCTGAACCTCTCGCAGCCGCTGGTGCCGCTGCTGGCCGCGCTGACGGATCGCGCCGGGATGATGGTGTCGCCCAAGGCCGCCAAGGAGCTGGGTGACCGCTTCGGCACGCGTCCGGTGTGCGCGGGGCCGTTCAAGTTCGTCGAGCGCGTCGCGCAGGGCAGGATCGTGCTCCAGCGCTTCGCCGACTACTGGGACAAGGGCAACATCCACCTCGACCGCGTGGAGTTCGTGCCGATCACCGACTCGACGGCGCGGCTGGCGAGCCTGCGCTCGGGCGATCTGCAGATCATCGAGCGCGTCTCGCCGACGGATCTCGCGCAGATCCGCGGTGACAGCAAGCTGAAGGTGGTCGGCGTGCCCGAGCTCGGCTTCCAGGTGATCCGGCTCAACGTGGCGAACGGGCCGAAGTCGAAGGCGCTCTCCGACGTGCGCGTGCGCCAGGCCATCGATGCCGCCATCGACCGCGCCGCGCTCGTGAAGGCGGTCTTCAACGACGAGTACATCGCGGGCAACCAGTTCGTGAGCCCGTCGAGCCTGTTCTACAACAAGAGCCTCCCGGTGAAGCCGCGCGACCTCGCGCGGGCCAAGCAGCTCTTGCGGGACGCCGGCCAGCCGAGCCCGAGCTTCACGCTCATCCTGCCCCCCGAGCGGGACCGGCAGGAGGCCGCGCAGGTGATCCAGGCGATGCTCGCCGAGGCGGGAATCGCGATGCAGCTCCAGAGCCAGGAGAACGTCACCATGCTCGAGGCCGGCAAGCGCGGCGACTTCGAGGCGTACTTCACGTTCTGGAGCGGCCGGCCCGATCCCGACGGCAACATCTTCACGCACTACGCGTGCAAGGGCGCGCAGAACGACAGCCACTACTGCAACCCCGAGTTCGACGCGCTGGTGTTGAAGGCGCGGCAGGTGGCCGATCCGCCGCAGCGCAAGCAGCTCTACGACAAGGCGACGGAGTTCCTGCTGCGCGACGTGCCCTCGCTCCACCTGTGGCACCGACGCGTCTTCACGGGGCTGAGCGCGCGCGTGCAGGGCTTCACGCCGCATCCGGACGGTATCATCCGGGTCAGGGGACTCAAGCTCTGAGGCTCGGGCTCTACATCGCGCGGCGCCTGGCCGTCCTGGTGCCGACGCTGGCCATCGTCTCTGTGCTGATCTTCTCGCTGCAGAAACTCCTGCCCGGCGACGCCGCCACCGCGCTCGCCGGCGAGGAAGGCGACAGCGCGGTCGTCGCGGCCATCCGCACGAAGTACCACCTCGACCGGCCGGTCGCCGTCCAGTACGGGATCTGGATCGGCAAGGTGCTGCGCGGCGACTTCGGCGAGTCGCTGCGCAGCCGCATCCCGGTGGCCGAGCTGATCGCCTCCAAGCTGCCGGTGACGCTCGAGCTGGCGACCTGCTCGATGCTCGTCGCGCTTGCGCTCGGTGTTCCCGCCGGCGTGCTCTCGGCGACGCGACAGGGCCGCCCGCTCGACCTCGCCGCCAACTTCGTGGCGCTCTCGGGCCTCTCGGTGCCGCACTTCTGGCTCGGCATCATGCTCATCTTGCTGTTCGCCGTGCAGCTCGGCTGGCTCCCGGCCTCCGGCTACGTTGCGCCATGGGACGATCTGGGCCGCAACCTCACGACCATCCTCCTGCCGTCCGTCGTGCTCGGGACGGGTGTGGCCGGCGTGATGATGCGCCACGCACGGAGCGCCATGCTCCAGACGCTCGGCGCGGATTACGTGCGCACGGCGCGCGCCAAGAGCGTGCCGGAGCGCCTGGTGGTCCTGAAGCATGCGCTGCGCAACGCCTTGATTCCCGTCATCACGCTCGGCGCCATCGAGTTCGGCCGGCTCCTCTCGGGCGCCGTGCTGACCGAGCAGATCTTCGCCATTCCCGGCTTCGGCAAGCTCCTGGTCGATGGCGTCTTCAACCGCGACTACGCGGTCGTGCAGGCGGTGGTGCTCGTCTCCGCGATCTGCTACCTGCTGCTGAACCTGCTCGCCGACATCCTGTACTTCCTCGCCGATCCGCGGCTGCGCTCATGACCGACGCCCGCGCGCTCAGGAAATTCGTGCGGCGGCCGATGGTGGTGGCGGCGGCCGGCATCGTCGGCGCCTTCCTGCTGGTGGCACTGGCCGCGCCGCAGCTGGCGCCGTTCGATCCGGTCGCGCCCAATCTGCTGGCGATGCGAAAGCCGCCGTCCGCCGTGCACCGGCTCGGCACGGACGAGGTCGGGCGCGACGTGCTGTCGCGTCTCATCTGGGGCGCGCGCGCCTCGCTGCTGGCCGGGGTGATCCCGGTGAGCGTCGCCGTGGCCGTCAGCATTCCGCTCGGTCTGCTGTCCGGCTATACCGGCGGCTGGCTCGACGGCGTCATCATGCGCGTCACCGACGCGATGCTGTCGATTCCGTTCCTGATCGTGGCCATCGCGCTGGCCGCCTTCCTCGGCCCGAGCCTCACCAACGCCATGCTCGCCATCGGCATCGCGGCGCTGCCGACCTTCCTGCGCCTGGCGCGCGGGACTGTGCTGGCGATCAAGACCGAGGATTACGTGGAGGCGGCGCGCGCGCTCGGGTGCTCGCGCCCGCGGGTGGCGGCACGCCACATCCTGCCCAACATGCTGCCGCCGCTGCTCGTGCAGTCGAGCATCACGGTGGCGGCTGCCATCATCGCCGAGGCAAGCCTGTCGTTCCTCGGTCTCGGCCAGCAGCCGCCGGCGCCGTCGTGGGGCAGCATGCTCAACGCCGCCCAACGCTACCTGTCGCAGGCGCCGTGGATGGCGCTCTATCCAGGCCTGGCGATCTTCTGTATCGTCATGGCCGTCAACGTCCTGGGCGACGGGCTGCGCGACGCGCTCGACCCGCGCCAGCAGTGACCTCGTGAGGAGGATTCGATGAGCTCCGTGTGGATGAAGCGGATCACCAGCCCGAAAGCCTGGCGCGGCGACGTGCTGTCGCGCGATCCGTCGACGTGGATCATGACGCTCACCGCCGCCGAGCTGGCGGACATCGATCACGCGTTGACGACCGCCAGGGCGAGCGGCAAGCCCATGCTCGACGTCGGGCGCGACGACTTCCCGCTCACGGTGACGCGGCCGCGGCTCGAGCAGATCGGCAGCGACCTCTATGACGGCCGCGGGTTCGTGGTCGTGCGCGGGCTACCGGTGGAGCGCTACAGCGACGACGACGTCGGCCTCGTCTTCTGGGGCCTCGGCCGCTATCTGGGCGCGCCGCTCTACCAGAATCCCCAGGGCGAGCTGCTCGGCCACGTCTACGATCACGGTCGCACCTACGGCAACATCGACGTGCGCGGCTACGAGACCAACGCCTATCTGCCGTACCATACCGACGCCGGCGACATGGTCGGCCTGCTCTGCCTGCGGCGCTCGCTCGAGGGCGGGCTCAGCAGCATCGTGAGCTCGGTGACCGTGCACAACGAGATCCTCGCGCAGCACCCGGAGTACCTCGGCCTGCTCTACAACGGCTTCTACTACATCCGGCGCGAGGCCGCGCTCACCGAGCGCGGCGTGTCCGAGCGGCCGATTCCCGTGTTCGGGCAGCGCGACGGTGTCGTGAGCTGCCGGCTCATCCGTAATCAGATCAACGCCGGCGCCGTGAAGCGCGGCGTGCCGCTGACGACGCTCGAGAAGGAGGCGCTCGACTTCCTCGACGAGCAGACGCGCCGCGCCGACCTGCGTCTGGACATGGATCTGCAGCGCGGCGACATCCAGCTGATCAACAATTACACGATTCTTCATTCGCGCACGGGGTTCGTGGACGGGCCGGAACCCCACCAGAAGCGTCACATGCTGCGCCTGTGGCTGAAGTTCGCGACGCCGTGGCCGCTCGGACCGGACTTTCCCTCGCACATGGGCTACAAGCCCGCGCAGGACACGCCGGTGCTGGTCGAGGCCGAGGCGTAGCCGCCGTGCCGAAGGTCTTGACCGAGGCGCAGGTCCGCGCGTTCGAGGAGCAGGGGTTTGTCTCACCGGTGCGCGCGTTCAGCGCCGAGCGGGCGCGCGGCTATCGCGAGCGCCTCGAGGCGCTGGAGGCTCGCTGCCCGGCCGACATCAAGAAGCTGAAGACGAAATCGCATCTGCTGTGCCCGTGGGTGCTCGAGATCGCCGAGGACCCGCACGTACTCGACATCTTCGAGGACCTCATCGGCCCCGACATCCGCTGCTGGAGCATGGCGTGGCGGGTGAAGAAGCCCGACGGCGAGACCTTCGCCGGCTGGCACCAGGACTCGGCGTACGGCTCGCCGGTGCCGGTCGTCCTCGGCGGCCTGGCGCTCTCCCCGTGCGGCGTCAAGCAGGGCTGCCTGCGCGGCATCCCCGGGTCCCACAAGTGGGGCGCGCTCCGCCACGAGGACAGCGACGACCCGAAGAGCATCCTGGCGCGCGGCCAGTACATCGTCGACCCGTTCGACGAGTCGACGGCCATCGACTTCGTGCTGGAGCCCGGCGAGATGGTGATGTTCCACAACTCGATCGTGCACGGCTCGGCCACGAACCACGGCCCGGATCGCCGCATCCTCCTGGTCGTCGAGATGGTGCCGACGTGGGCGACGATGTCCACATTTCGCGAGTCGGCCATGCTGCTCCGCGGCCACGACGCTTACGGCCACTTCGACGACGAGCCGCGGCCCGACGGCGAGCTCACCGAGGCGGCGCTCGCCAACTGGAAGCGCGTGGTCGACGCGCGCGCCAGGCGCCTGTTCCACGACAGCCGCTATGCGCCGAGCGAGGCCTACGGAGGCCTGCGCCCGGCCACGTGAGCCTCGCCGCCTCGCTGGCATGTTCGTTGCCGTTCATGAATGCCGGGAGGCATACCCATGAACAAGGACGAGCTGAAAGGCAAGGTCGAGAAGGCGAAGGGCTACGTCAAGGAGCAGGTCGGCAAGGCCACGGACGACCCGGATCTCCAGGACGAGGGCACGGCCCAGCGCGGCGCCGGCGAGGTGCAGGAAGGGTTTGGAAAGGCGCGGCGGAAGGTCGGCGACGCCATCAAGAAGGCCGGAGACGCGATCAAGGACTGAGGCCATCTGCGGCCCCCCAGCCGGCAGCGCCGCCGCATTTTCTTGGGCGCCGAACCACGAGCCACTTATCGTGGGTCTGTCAATGTGTGCGGTGCTGCCGCCGCCTCTGGCAGCCGGTCACGGATCGTGGGGGATGGAGATGCGACATTCGATACCGCTCGTCGCGCTGCTGATCGCGCTCGTCACGCAGGCGAGTGCCGACGCGGCGGGAACTCCAACGTTTCCGGCGGCGCCGCCGCCTGGCCGCGTCATCCTCGACGGCGCGGGCCTCATCAACGGCGGCGATGCCTCGGAGATCGTCCGGCTGGCGGAGGCGCTGCTCACCGAGAAGCGATATCCGGTCCGCGTGGTGTCGATTCGCTCGCTGGCGGCGCAGGGCGCGCCCGACTACACCGTCGAGCGGTACGCCGCCGAGCTGATGCGGGCATGGGGCGGTGACGCGCACTTCCGCTCGTACGGCATGCTCTTGCTAGTCGCCTCGGAGAACCGGACGGCGCGCATCCAGCTCGGCTCGGCATGGGGCACCACCCACGATGGCCGGGCGCGTCGAGTGATGGACGGCATGATCCTGCCGGCGTTCCGGAAGGGCGAGCTCTCCGCCGGGATTCTCGCCGGCGTTCGCGGCTTCGACGCCATGGGCCGGCAGCTCAACCTGCCGGTGAGGGACCAGCCCTGGTGGATGCCGGCCACGCTCGACATCAACGCGCTCGAGCTCAATCTCCAGGCCGACGAGGGATGGTGGGTGCTGCCGGCATTCGCCGCCGGCGGCCTGGTGCTGCTGATCGGCGTGATCTCGTTCGCGCGGCGAGGCCGGCGAAGCTGGGCATGGGTCGCGGCGGCCTTCGTCTTCGGGATCTTGCTGTCGCGGTTCTTCGGCGGCTCCGCCGAGGCGAGCGAGTCGGGAGGCGGCGCCACCGGCGACTGGTAGCGGCCCAGCGCCGCGGTCGCAACGACTGCGGCACGATGCTATTCTCCGCTCCGTCGCACCCGACGGAGGACTCGATGGTTCGCGTTCACATGCGCGTGCCCGGAACCCAGCCCATGCCGCAGCTCATGCGCCTCATCCAGTCGATCGAAGCCGCCGGCTTCGACGGTGCGGGCATCCTCGACAGCCAGCTCCTCTCGCGCGACACGTTCGTCGTGCTGTCGCAGGCCGCGGTCAACACGTCGCGTCTCACGCTGTTCCCCGCCGTCACCAATCCACTGACGCGCCACGCGTCCGTTCTGGCCGGCGCCATCCAGAGCGTGGAGGAGCTCGCGCCCGGCCGCGTGAAGTTCGTCATGGGCACCGGCTACACGTCGGCCAGCACGATCGGCCGCCGCCCGGCACGCCTCGCCGAGATGCGCGAATGCCTCCGCATCGTGCGCGCGCTGCTGGCCGGCGCGCCGGTCGACTTCGGCGGCACGCCGGGGCGGCTCGCGTTCGCTGCGCGCCGGCCGATTCCGCTGATCATGGCGGCGTCGGGGCCGAACGCGATCGAGCTCGCCGGTGAGGTCGCCGACGGCGTGCTGCTGCTCGTCGGATTCAACCGTGGCATCGTCGAGCGTGCGCTCGAATATCTCGAGCGTGGGGCCAAGCGCGCCGGGCGCCGCGCGTCGGATCTCGAGGTCATCTGGGCGGTGCGGACGTGTACGGCGCCGACGACCACGGAGGCGCGCCGCCTGGCGCGGCCGACCGCGGTGCACTGGGGCGTCCTGCGGTGGGGCGGGCACTGGCTCGAGCCGGCGGGGATCAGGCTGCCTTCGCTGGAGATTCCGGACGCCGTGCACACGATCTATCCGGATCTCTCGCATGCGCACGACTGGGAGGCGGCGATTCGCGCGACGTCGTTCGTGCCGGACGACGTCGTCGCGCAGCTGTGCGACGCGATCGGGCTGATCGGCGCGCCGGCCGACTGCGCAACACGCATCGCCGACATGGCGAAGCTCGGCGTGCAGAATCTCTATCTCATGCCGACGCTGACGTTTGCGCCGCCCGAGCAGGAGATCGCCGCGTTCCGCGAGGTCGCGTTCCCACGGCTCCGGGACGCTGGCGTGCGCTGAGTCTCCGCCACCGGCGTGCCGGGAGGTCGACATGAGGCGCGCCCCCGCGCTGGCTCTCGCACTGGCGGTGCTGTGCGCCGCCCTGCCGTCGGCCGCCCTCGGCGCGGACGCCGTGTGGGACGCGCTCGGCGCGCCGGGGAGCGTGGTCGTCGTGCGCCACAGCTACGCGCCGGGCGCGTTCGATCCACCGGGCGCGCGGCTCGACGACTGCTCGACGCAGCGCAACCTGGATGCGGCGGGTCGGGCGCAGGCCGGCCGGATCGGCGAGGAGTTCCGCCGTCACGGCATCGTCGTCGGCACGGTGCTGTCGAGCCCGCGCTGCCGGTGCATGGACACGGCTCGGCTCGCGTTCGGGCGGGCCGAGGCCTGGGCGCCGCTCGAAGGCGCGCTGAAGGACGCCGAGCTACGGCGCCGCCGTCTGGCCGAGGTTCGGCAGCGCATCGACGCGTATCGCGACACGCCGGCGCTGGTCCTCGTCACGCATGGCAGCGTCGTGAGTGACCTGACCGGTGTGGACGTGCGGATGGGCGGGCTCGTCGTGCTCCGGCGCGGCGGCGACGGCCGCTTTGCGGTGGCGGGCCAGCTCTACATCGACTGACGCGCGTACTGCGTCAGCTCGCGCACCGCGGGCAAGGCCTCGAGCGAGGCGCGCAGCTCCGGCGCCGTGACCGCGACGAGCATGTCGTCGACGACGGCGCGCGCCGCGCGGTAGGCCTCGTGTGCGGTCTCCTTCTCGCCGCGAGCGGCGTGATAGGCGCCGAATGCCCGGTGTGTGCGCCAGAGCTGGGTCGGGTTGCGGATCGCGGCGGCGACGACGAGCGCCTCGTTCAGCGCCGTGTGCGCCTCCTCCCAGCGGTGCGCCGCGCACGCGATCTCGCCGGTGAGGCGCCAGCCCTTGACCAGGTTCTTGCGCGCGTTGCTGCGCGTGGCGGCCTCCAGACACTGCCGCGCGCGGGCGCGAGCGCCGTCGAGGTCGCCGCGTGCGAGCGCGAGCTCGCCCATGCTGGCCCAGAGGCGGTTCGTGTAGCGGTAGCGCATCCAGGGACTCGTGGCCGGATCGGCGGCCATGCGCTCCATGCCGGCGAAGATCTCGGCCGCGCCGGCGAGGTCGCCACGCGCGAGCAGCACGTCGCCGACGTTGATCTCCGCGTTGGCGAGCGTGCCGTCGTCGCGACGGCGGCGGCCGATGGCCGCGCTCTGCGCGTTGAGGTCGGCCGCGCCGGCGAGATCGCCGAGCTCGAAGTGAAGCCAGCCGCGGCAGTTGAGGAGGCGGTGGTAGATGGCCTCGTCGCCGACCTTCTGGGCGAGCGCCGTCCCCTCGTCGAACGTCGCCAGCGCCATTCCGTAGTCGCCCTTCGCGGTGAGCGTGACGCCGCGCAGGAAGGCGTTGAAGAGCATCGGATAGAGCAGGTTGTGCTGCCGCGCGACCGCGCTGGCGTCGACCTGCAGCCGATAGGCCTCCGGATACTCGCCCTCCCAGCTCTTCATCAGGCCGGCGACGGTGAGGGCCAGCGACTCGTGCACGACGTCGCCGGCTGACCGGCTCGCGCGGAGCGCGTCGGCGATCGCCGCCTTGCCTTCGACGAGGCCGCCGGTGACCGCCTTCACGAATCCGAACGTGAACTGCGCGCGCGCGAGCACGGTGTCGGCGCCGATGGGCTGCGCGAGCGCGATCGCCTCGCGCGCGTGGGCCATCGCGCTGTCGAGATCGCGGGCCCACGGCGCCGCCCAGCCCTGCGCCGCGAGCGCCATGCCTTCCTGCTCGCGGTCGCCGCTCGCGCGCGCGAGGTCCCGGTGCGCAGCGGCGGCGGCGTACGACTGCGCGAACTCGCTCAGCACGAAGTGGAGATGGCTGCGCGCCTGGTGGATGAGCATGAGGGTTCGTGCCGGACCACCGCCCGACATCCGCGCCGCCGCCTGCAGCGCCTCGCCGTACAGCGCCAGTGACTCGCGCGCGGCGAAGGCCGTCGCGGCAATCTCCGCCGCGCGGACGAAGTGGCCCAGCGCCTTCTCCCACTCCTCCGCCGCCGCGTAGTGGCGGCCGAGGACGGGCGCCATCTCCCCGAGGCGTCCCGCGTGGAGTGCCTCGAGCACCCGCGCGATGCGCCGGTGCAGCGCACGGCGCTCGTCGGCGGCGACCGAGGCGTACGCCACCTCGTGGGTGAGCGCGTGCCTGAAGGCGTGCTCGACCTCGGGGAAGTGGCGCCGCTCGTGGATCAGTCCCGCCGCCGCCAGCTCGCGGAGCGCCACGTCGATGGAGACACCCGGCTCCATCGCGCGGTCGAGCACGGCCCGCCCGAATTCCCGGCCGAGCACGCTGGCGACGGCGAGCACCCGGCGCGGCTCGGCGGCGAGCCGCTCGATGCGCGCCATGATGACGTCCTGGATCGTGTCGGGTACGAGCGCATCGCTGACGGGGGCCGAGACGACGACGTGATCGCCGCGCGACTCGATGACGCCTCGCTCGTGCAGCGAGCGGACGAGCTCCTCGACGAAGAACGGATTGCCGTCGGCCTTGTCGAGGATGAGGGCCTGCAGCTCGGGCGCCAGGCGCTCGGCGCCGAGCACGTCGGCGGCGATGCGCGCGGTGTCCACGTCCGACAGCGCCGAGAGCGTGATCGCGGTATGGAAGCCGAGCTCGCCGAGCGGGGACAGAGAGCCGGGCCGGGTCGTCACCAGCAGCAGGACGCGACGCGCGGCCAGGGTCTCCGCGAGCCGGCTGATCCAGTCCTCGGTGGCGGGGTCGGCCCAGTGCGCGTCCTCCAGCACGAGGACGTGCGGTCGCAGCTCGGCGCCGCGCTCGAGCAGCAGATGCGTCGCCCGCACGATCTGGGCGTGCCGCAGCCGCGGGTCCATCGCCGACACCGCGGGATCGCCAGGATCGATGCCCAGCAGCGAGCGGACGAACGGCAGGATCTCGTCCAGATCGTCGCCGAGCCGATGCACGCCCCGCGTGAGCTTCTCCAGCACCATCGCGTCCGGATCGCCGTCCTCGATGCGGAACACGCGCTTGAGCATCTCGATGACCGGATGGAGCGCCATCGCGCGCCCGAACGGCAGTGCGTGGCCCACGATCCACGTGGCCGAGGCGCCGAGCTGGCGGCGGAGCTCGTGCACGAGGCGCGACTTGCCGACGCCCGCCTCGCCGACGAGCACCGTGACCTGGCCGTGACCGGCGTGCGCGCGCTCGAAGCGCTCCCGGAGCAGGCGGAGCTCCTCGTGCCGACCGACGAAGCGGCTCCGCCCCGGCTCGGCCGCACGCACCACCTGCCACACCGGGGCACCTGCGAGCGGCACCAGCTCGAAGCGCCGCCCGAGGAACCGCGCGGCGTCGGCGCTGGCGACGACCGTCCCCGCGGCCGCGCGTTCCAGCGTCGCATGGAGCGCGCGGCGCACGTCGTCGCGGCCGTCCGCGTTCAGCTCGACGCGCTCGCTGCGGTGCACCAGCTCGAGCGTGGCGGTGTGGAGTGCGGCGGTCGCGCCGGGCCGGCGCCGATCCTCGCGCTGCGCGCGGGCGGCGAGCGTCTGCACGGCGATGGCGGCGTGGGCGGCGCGGCGTGGCGCGTCCTCGTCCGGCTCGAGGCCGAAAACCGCCCCCACCGCGCGCGGGCCCGCATGCTCGATGAAGCCGCCGAAGCTGCGGACCTTCTCGACGGTGGCGTCGACCGCACGAGTCAGCTCCCACGCCGCGGCATCGCCGCCGACGAGCCGCAGCTCGAGGAACGTCAGCCGCCGCCGCGCCGGCGACGCCGCCGGCGGCGCCACCGCCTCACGCGGCGCCGGCGGACGGCCGCCGCGCCGGCGCGCCGCTGGTCCGGCGAGCCCGAGGCGCTCGGCGCGGTACCGCAGCGTGTTGCGCGGCACCCCGAGCTGCGCCGCCGCGCGTGAGAAGTTCCAGTCCGTCGCCTCCAGCAGGTCGACGAGCTGCCGGCGGTCGTCCTCGTCGGCGGGCGTCACGGCCGCGCCAACGCGGGGCGCGGGCACGGCGCTCAGCGTGAGGTCGGCGGCGGTGAGGCGCGGCCCGTCGCTCAGCAGCGCGGCGCGCTCCAGCACGTTGGCCAGCTCACGCACGTTGCCGGGCCAGGGATGGCCGATGAGGGCGGCGAGCGCATCGTCGGTCAGCGTCTTGGTCGGCAGGCCGTAGTCTTCGCACGTCCGCGCCAGGAAGTGCTCGGCCAGCAGCACGACGTCGCGCCCGCGCGTGCGGAGCGGCGGCAGCGTCACGGTGACCACGGCGAGCCGGTGGAAGAGATCCGGCCGGAACCGCGCCGCCTGCACGGCCGTCGGCAGATCCTCGCTGGTGGCCGCGACGATCGCGACGTCGAGCGGATCGCTGCGCGTGCTCCCGAGCCGCCGGAGCGAGCGCTCCTCGATGACCTTCAGCAGCTTCGCCTGCATGGCGAGCGGCAGCAGCCCGACCTCATCGAGGAAGATCGTGCCGCCGTTGGCCGCCTGGAAGAGCCCGGGCTTGGCCTGGCGGGCGTCGGTGAAGGCGCCGCGCTCGAAGCCGAACAGCTCCGCCTCGATCAGCGTCTCGGGGATCGCGCTGCAGTTGACGTCGACGAACGGCCCGCCCGCGCGTGCGCTCCCGCGGTGGATGCTCGCGGCCAGCAGCCCTTTGCCCGTCCCCGTCTCGCCCAGGATGAGCACGGGCGGCAGACGACGCGCGGAGGACCGGAGGAGGCGGCCGATCTGGGCGCGCACCGCCACCATGGCGGCGCTCTCGCCCAGCAGGACTCCCAGCGACGGCATCTCGGTGATCGCCCTCCGGAGAACTGCCCGAAACCGCCGGCACGTGCCCGATTCGTCAGTTTCGCCAGTTCGCGACAACGCGTCGATTTCGTTGGACCACGCTACGGCACACGCGTTGCCTTGTCCATGGCCCACGAACACCGACCGTCGCGATGGCGGCCGGAACGACAAGGGGAGGCCTCATGAACACGACGTACACCTACGCGGAGTGCCTGCAGAACTCTTACCGGGTGAACTGGAAGATCGGCGACGTGGTGGACGGGCGCCGCTTCGACATGTCGCGCCGCTGGCTGCCCGCGCAGCTCTCCGGCGCCGACGCCGTCGCGTCGCTCAGCGCCGACGAGAAGACGAAGCTCAGCCACGTGGAGATGGGCGCCTACGCCCACCTGTTTGGCTTCGTCGAGGAGTACATCGCGCCGAAGATGCTCGACCTCGCGCAGGACTTCCAGCTCGAGGACCGCGACGCCTTCGACGCGCTCACCAACTTCGCGGCCGAGGAGGTCAAGCACATGGCCCTCTTCCGCGAGCTGCGCGGCCGCATCGACGAGACGCTCGGCTTTCCGCTCGCGCTGCTGCCCGGCGCGAAGGACGTCGCGCGCACGGTGCTGAGCAAGTCGAACGCGGCCGTGCTCCTCTTCACGGACGCCACCGAGTGGATGACGCTGCTGCACTATCTGTCCTGCTTCAAGGACAACGAGGCGCTCGATCCGTTCACGCGTCACATCTTCAAGGCGCACTGGCAGGAGGAGTCGCAGCACGCCCGCATGGACCATCTCGAGACGGTGCGCGCGTTCAAGGACATCTCGAGCCACGACCGCCAGGTGGCCATCGAGGACCTGATCGAGCTGGTCGGCGCCGTGGACGGCTTGCTCCAGCAGCAGGCGGCGCTCGACGTCGAGAACTTCGAGCGCTATCTCGGCCGCTCGCTGAAGGGGGCGGAGCGCAGCGAGGTCCACGCGCGCGTGCTCGACGCCAAGCGCTACACCTTCATCGAGAGCGGCGTCACCCATCCGAACTTCACCGAGCTGTTCGCCGAGCTCACCACGCCGGCGCAGCAGGCGCAGGTGCAGAAGGCGCTGACGGGGCTGCTGCAGCCGGCCGCCGCCTGAGCGAGTGGGCGCGGCCACACCGGCGAAGCCGGCGTGGCCGCGCCCCGCTACCCCTCGTATATAATGTCGCGAATCGGCAAGCCCTTGTGAAAAAATTTATGGTGGGCGGCGGACTTTGCGATCCGAGGCCCGCGGCGCGCATGTGCGAGCGCCGCTGATCCGCCGACTCTCCCGTCGTCACGGCCAATTTCGGCCGCCGACCTGCACGCTGGCGCGGAACTCGGTCCCGACGCCACGTTTGATTGGGCGGGTGATATGTCGAGACAGGGCGCGACCATCGTGGTCGCTTTGATCGCGACCGCGGTTTTGATGATCATGGTCCTGAATGGCGGCGGCCGCGCCGCCGCCGAGGAGCCGTTGCGAGCCGGCGTCGCCGTCAACCCGGTCCTCGTGGACCTCCAGGAGCGGACCTTCCGCTTCTTCTGGGACACCGCCAATCCCGAGAACGGACTGATCCCCGACCGGCATCCAACGCCGTCGTACTCCAGCATCGCCGCGGTGGGCTTCGGGCTCACCACCTATCCCATCGGCGTCGAGCGCGGCTACGTCACCCGGGAGGAAGCGCGACAGCGCGTGGTGAAGACGCTGCGGTTCTTTGCCGACGCCCCGCAAGGGCCGGAGCCGCGCGGCGTGACCGGGTACCGGGGGTTCTTCTATCACTTCCTCGACATGAAGACCGGCCAGCGGTTCGAGGACAGCGAGCTGTCGACCGTCGACACGGCCATCTTGCTTGCTGGCGCGCTGTTCTGCCAGTCGTACTTCGACGGGCCGGATCCTGAAGAGGTCGAGATTCGCTCGCTCGCCGAGGCGATCTACCGGCGTGTAGACTGGCGCTGGGCACAGCCCAAGGCGCCGGCCATCAGCCTCGGCTGGCTGCCCGAAGAGGGATTCCTGCAGTACGACTGGCGCGGTTACAACGAGGCGATGCTCGTGTACCTCCTGGCGCTCGGCTCGCCGACGTTCCCGGTCGACCTCGACGCGTGGCAAGAATGGACGAGTACCTACGACAAGCACTGGGGCACGTTCTTCGGTCAGGAGCACCTGAGCTTCGGACCCCTGTTCGGTCATCAGTACACGCACGTGTGGGTCGACCTGCGCGACATCCGCGATGCATACATGCAGCGGCGGGGCCTCGATTACTTCGAGAACAGCCGCCGCGCCGTGCAGGCGCAGCGCGCCTACGCGGTCGCCAACCCGCGCCGCTGTCGCGATTACGGTGAAAGCATGTGGGGCATCACCGCGAGCGATGGCCCGGCCGACGTCGAGATCCCGGATCCCACCGGCCGCAGCCAGCGGTTTCGCAGCTACGCGGCCCGCGGGATCGATCTCACCGGGAAGCTGGACGACTGCACGCTGGCACCCACGGCGGTCGTCGCCTCCCTGCCATTCGCGCCGGACCTCGTCATCCCGGCCATCCTCGAGATGCACCGCCGCTACGGCGAGCACATCTATTCGAAGTACGGCTTCCTCGATGCGTTCAATCGGACGTTCACCTATGACATCCCGCTGCGGCATGGCCGCCACGTGCCCGAGTTCGGGTGGGTTGCGTCCGATTATCTCGGCATCGACCAGGGCGCGAGCCTCGTGATGATCGAGAATTATCGGAGCGCCCTGGTCTGGCGCGTGATGCGCCAGAACCCCTACGTACGCCGTGGCCTCCAGCAAGCTGGCTTCTCGGGTGGTTGGCTCGGCCCCAGACGCTAACGCTCGGCTCCGTCGGTCCCGCGCTACCGTCCTCATCGTCATCGCGGCGCTGTCGCTGGCTACGGGCTGTTTTCGATCCGCGAGGCCGGAGACCGTGCTCCGGTTCTGGGCGATGGGCCGGGAAGGCGAGGTGGTGGCCGATCTGCTTCCCGAGTTCGAACGCAGCCACCCTGGCATCCGGGTCACCGTGCAACACGTGCCGTGGACCGCGGCCCACGAGAAGCTGCTCACCGCGTTCGCCGGCGACGCCACCCCGGATCTCTGCCAGCTCGGGAACACGTGGATCCCCGAATTCGTCGCGCTCGACGCGCTGGCACCCCTGGACCGGTACGTGGCCGGTTCGCCGGTCGTCCGGGCGGACGACTACTTCGGCGGTATCTGGGACACGAACCGGGTCGACGGAACGGTGTACGGTGTGCCGTGGTACGTGGATACGCGTCTCGTCTTCTATCGTCGTGATCTCCTGCGCGGCGCCGGGTTCGCCGCGCCCCCGCGGTCGTGGGAGGAGTGGAGGCGGATGCTCTCCGCCGTCCAGGCGCAGGCAGGTCCCGAGCGGCACGCGATCCTGCTGCCACTCAACGAGTTCGAGCCGCTCCTCGCGCTCGCCCTCCAGCAGGACGACACGCTCCTGCGCGACGACGGTCGGTGGGGCAACTTCGGCGCGGCCGGCTTTCGCCGCGCGCTGACGTTCTATCTCGAGATGTTCCAGCGTGGCTGGGCGCCGGTCCTGGTCAGCGCCGCCGTCTCCAACGTGTGGACCGATTTCGGGCGCGGCCGCTTCGTCTTCTACGTCTCCGGCCCCTGGAACATCGGCGAGCTGCAGCGCCGGCTGCCGGCCGATCAGCAGGACACGTGGGCGACGGCTCCGCTCCCGGGTCCGGACGGGCCGGGCGCCTCGATCGCCGGCGGCTCGAGCCTCGTGGTGTTCCGGGCGTCGCCTCACCAGGCGGCGGCGTGGCAGCTCATCGAGTTCCTCTCGCAGCCGGCCGTCCAGCGCCGCTTCCATGCGCTCACCGGCGATCTTCCGCCCCGGCGCACGACGTGGGCGGACCCGGAGCTCGCGGCCGACATTCATGCGCGCGCGTTCCGCGAGCAGCTCGAACGCGTGAAGCCCGCGCCGAAGGTGCCGGAGTGGGAGCGGATCGCCACCGAGATGCGCGTGGTGGCGGAGCGCGCGGTGCGCGGTGACATGACGGTGGAGCAGGCCTCGCAGGAGCTCGACGCGCGCGCGAACCGGATCCTCGAGAAGCGCCGCTGGATCCTCGCCCGGCGGGCGGCCCGTTGAGGCGCGCCGGTGTCGCGTGGTGCTTCGTCGCCCCCGCGCTGCTCGTGATCGCCGTGTTCTTCTTCGTGCCCGTGCTCGCCGCGCTGGCGCTGAGCCTCACCGATTTCGACATCTATGCGCTCGCCGACCGCCGGAATCTCCGTCTCGTGGGCCTCGGCAACTACGCCCAGCTGCTCCAGACACCGCTCTTCTGGCAGGCGTTCGGGAACACGCTCTACTTCGTGATCGTCGGCGTGCCGCTCTCGATCGCCGTCTCCTTCGGGGCCGCGCTGCTGCTGCATTCCCCGCTGGTCCGGTTCCGGGGTTTCTATCGCACGGCGCTCTTTGCGCCCGTCGTGACCACGCTGGTGGCCGTCGCCGTCGTGTGGCGATACCTCTTCAATCCGGTCAACGGCTGGCTCAACTACGCGCTGGGCCGGGTCGGCATTCCGCCCGTCGACTGGCTCGGCGATCCGCACTGGGCCATGCCCGCCATCATCGTCTTCGCCGTGTGGAAGAATTTCGGCTACAACATGGTCATCCTGCTGGCAGGGCTGCAGAGCATCCCGCCGCCGCTTTACGAGGCGGCCCAGGTCGATGGCGCGTCGGCGTGGCGGCAGTTCCGCCACATCACGCTGCCGATGCTGGCGCCCATCGTGGCGATGGTGAACATCCTGACCGTCGCGGGCTATCTCCAGCTCTTCGCCGAGCCGTACGTCATGACGCAGGGCGGGCCCATGCAAAGCACGGTGAGCGTCCTCTACTTCATGTACGAGGAAGGCTTCAAGTGGTGGAACCTCGGCTCGGCCTCGGCGGTCGCCTTCATCCTGTTCCTGTTCATCTTCGCGGTGACGGCGCTCCAGCTCCGGCTGTCGCGATGGCAGTATGCGCCGTGATGCGCTGGCCCGCGGGATTCCTCGTGAACGGCCTCTTGCTCGGGGCGGCGGCGGTCACCATCGCGCCGCTCGCGTGGATGCTCTCGGTGTCGCTGATGGCGCCGGGTGAAGCGACCGCGCCCACGCCGCCGCTGCTGCCGGCGCGGCTCACCCTGGAGAACTACACGGAGCTCTTCGCGCGGGCGGGCATGGGACGCTCCGTGCTCAACAGCGTCGTGCTGACGACCGCGGTGACGCTGCTGTCGCTGCTGTTCAACGTCGCCGCCGGCTACGCCTTCGCCAAGCTGCGCTTCGCCGGGCGCGACCGGCTGTTCAGGCTGCTACTCGTCGCCCTGGTGATCCCCGCCCAGGTCGGCATGGTGCCGCTCTTCCTGATGCTCAAGCACCTGGGGCTGGTGAACAGCTACGGCGGCGTGATCGTGCCCGCCATGGCCAGCATCTTCGGGATCTTCCTGGTGCGCCAGTACGCGCTGTCGATTCCCGACGACCTGCTCGAGGCCGCGCGCCTCGACGGCGCCAGCGAGCTCCGCATCTTCCGGTCCGTGGTGGTGCCGCTGCTCGGGCCGATCATCGTGACGCTGGCCGTCTTCACGTCGCTGGGCACCTGGAACGACTTCATGTGGCCGCTCATCGTACTGAACGATCGCGAGCTCTACACGCTGCCGGTCGCCCTCGCCAGCCTGTCGCGCGAGCACGTGCAGGACACCGAGCTGATGATGGCCGGCTCCGTGCTGACAACCCTGCCGGTGCTGCTCGTGTTCCTGCTGCTGCAGCGGTTCTACATCCAGGGCCTCGTGCTCGGGAGCGTCAAGGAGTGAGAGCCCTCATGTTGCTCGGTGTTGCCCTCATCGCGTGGGCCGCGCCACACCGCGCGCAGGCGCGGGTCCTGGACGCGTTCGACGACCTGACGCCGTGGAAGGCCGGAGGCTCCGACGGCGTGCACGCCTCCGTGCAGCAGGCGGACGGCGCCCAGGGCCGGGCGCTGCGTCTGGATTTCGACCTGGCCGGGACCGGGGGCTATGCGATCGCCCGGCGCGCGCTGCCGCTCGACCTGCCGCGCCGCTACGAGATCGTCTTCTACCTGCGCGCGGACGCGCCGGTCAATCACTTCCAGCTCAAGCTCGTCGACGGCAGCGGCGACAACGTCTGGTGGGTCAACCGGCCGAATTTTCGGTTTCCGCACGAGTGGCAGCTCGTGCGGATCAAGCCACGCCACGTCGAGTTCGCGTGGGGGCCCGCCGCCGACCGCACGCTGCGGCATGTGGCGGCCATCGAGTTCGCGGTCGCTGCCGGTCGGGAGGGTGGACGCGGATCCGTCTACGTGAGCCAGCTCGAGCTGCGCGAGCTGCCCGACGAGCCGCCCGTCGTGCCGCCGCCGCTGGTGCACGCGTCGTCCTCGTTGCCCGGCGCGGCGGCCTCGCGGGTCCTCGATGGCTGGACGGCGACGGCGTGGAAGAGCGATCCGGCCATGGGCCGCGCCCAGACGCTGACCATCGATTTTCACCGGCCACGCGAGCTCGGCGGCCTGGTCGTCAGATGGGAGCCGGCGGCATATGCCAGCCGATACGACGTCCAGCTCTCCGACGACGGCGTCCGCTGGACCACGGCGCGCCGGGTGCTCGACGGGCGAGGTGGCTCCGAGCCGGTGTGGCTGCCCGAGGCGGAGACACGCTTTCTGCGCCTGGCGCTGCACGACGGTCCGCAGCCGGCCTACGGTATGGCCGAGATCGAGATCAAGGACCTCGCGTTCGGCGCCTCCGCCAACGCTTTCTTCCAGGCGGCGGCGCGCGAATTCCCGCGGGGGACGTACCCGCGCGGGATGTCCGGCGAGCAGACGGCGTGGACTGTGGTGGGTATCGACGGTGGGCACGCCAGCGGCCTGCTGGGCGAGGACGGCGCGCTGGAGGTCTCCAGGAGCGGGTTTTCGATCGAGCCGTTCGTCGTGGCGGATTCGCGCGTCGTGAGCTGGGCGGATGTCGAGACGCGTCACTTCCTGGTGGACGACGACCTCCCGATGCCGGGCGTGGCGTGGCGTCGCGCCGGCTGGGAGCTGCGGATCTCCGCCTTCGCCGCCGGCTCGCGCGAGGAGTCGCGCCTGGTGGCGACGTACGAGCTGCGCAACCTCACGCACCGCACCCTGCCCCTCCAGCTCGTCCTCGCCGTGCGGCCGTTCCAGGTGAATCCTCCGTCGCAGTCGCTCAACGAGGTCGGCGGCGCCAGCGCGATCCGTCACATCGCCTGGGACGGCGCGACGCTCGCCGTCAACGGTGACCGCAGGGTCTTTCCGCTGAGCAGGCCGGACGGCGTCGGCGCCTTTCGCTTCGACGCCGGTCCGGTGCCGCGGCTGATCCGAGCGCTCGACGGAACGCGGGCGACGCAGGTCCACGATGAGCTCGGCTACGCATCGGCCGCGCTCGCGTACCGTGTGACGCTCGCACCGAACGCGGCCACGACGGTGAGCGTCGTCGTGCCGCTGTCCGGGCCGGCCGTCAGACCGACGGTCGAGGGCGGCCCTGCGGCGTGGGTCGACCGCGAGCGAGCGGCGGTGGCCGCGGCCTGGCGCGAGCGGCTCGACCGCGTCTCCATCGATCTCCCCGCGCCGGGCCAGCCGCTCATCGCCGCGCTCCGCACGGCGCTGGCTCACGTGCTGGTCAGCCGCGACGGTCCCGTGCTGCGGCCCGGGACGCGATCGTATGCGCGCTCGTGGATCCGCGACGGCGCGATGATGGCCGAGTCGCTGCTGCGTCTCGGGCACGCCGGCGTCGCCGCCGACTATCTGCGCTGGTACGCGCGGCAGCAGTTCCCCGGCGGGAAGGTCCCGTGCTGCGTCGACGAGCGCGGCCCCGATCCGGTGCCGGAGCACGACAGCGCCGGCGAGCTGATCTTCCTCGCCGCCGAGGTGTACCGCTACACGGGCGATCACGGGCTGCTCGAGGCGATGTGGCCGCACGTCGACGCCGCCGCGCGCTATCTGGAATCGCTGAGGCAATCGGAGCGCTCGGAGGCCAACCGGACGCCGGCCACGCGCGCCTTCTACGGGCTGCTGCCCGCGTCGATCAGCCACGAGGGCTACGCCGCCAAGCCGATGCACTCGTACTGGGACAACTTCTGGGCGTTGAAGGGCTACAACGGCGCGGTGACGATGGCGGCGGCGCTCGGACAGAGCGACGCGCGGAGCCGCCTCGAGCGGCAGCGCACTGAATTCTGGCAGGACCTCGCCGCCTCGCTCCGGCACGCCACCGCGGATCACGGCATCGCATATCTCCCGGGCGCGGCCGAGCTCGGCGACTTCGATCCGGCGTCGTCGACCATCGCGCTCGCGCCCGACGGCGCGCTGCACCGCCTGCCGCGCGACCTCGTCGACGCCACGTTCGAGCGCTACTGGCAGGAGTTCCTCGCCCGGCGCGACGGACGGAGAGCGTGGGAGGACTACACGCCCTACGAGATGCGGACGGTGAGCACGTTCGTCCGCCTGGGATGGCGCGACCGTGCGCACGAGCTCCTGCAATTCTTCCTCGGCGCGCGCCGGCCCGTCGCCTGGAACCAGTGGCCCGAGGTCGTCGGCCGCGATCCGAGGCAGCCGCGCTTCGTGGGCGACATGCCGCACGGCTGGGTGGCGTCGGACTTCATCCGGGCGGTGCTGGATCTCTTCGTCTACGAGCGCGAGGGTGACGACGCGCTCGTGCTCGCCGGCGGCGTGCCGCTCGACTGGATCGATGGCCGGGGAGTCACCGTGAAGGACGTGCGCACGCCGTACGGGCTCGTGACGTATTCGCTCAGGCGTGACGGTGACACGATCGTGCTCGAGATGCCCGAGAGCGTGCGGGTGCCGCCCGGCGGTTTCGTGCTCCCCTGGCCGGGAAAGATGCCGCCGCCACGGAGCATCCGCGTCAACGGCGACCCCGCGCAGTGGCACGGCTCGGAATTGCGCTTCCGCTCGCTGCCGGCGAGGGTGGTCATCGGACCCGAATGATCGAGTTCCCGGACGGGTTCCTCTGGGGCACGGCCACCTCGGCCTATCAGGTCGAGGGCTCGCCGCTGGCGGATGGCGCCGGGCCGAGCATCTGGCAGCGCTTCTCCCACACCCCGCACCTCGTGCGCGACGGCGCCACCGGCGACGTGGCCTGTGACCACTACCGCCGTTACCTCGACGACGTCGCGCTGATGCGCCGTCTCGGAACGAACGCCTATCGGTTCAGCGTCTCGTGGAGCCGCGTCATGCCGCGCGGCCGCGGCGCGGTCAACCCCGCCGGTCTCGACTTCTACGAGCGCCTGGTCGACGCGCTCCTCGCCAGCGACATCGAGCCGATGATCACGCTGTATCACTGGGACCTGCCCGCGGCCCTCGACGACCTCGGCGGCTGGCTCAATCCCGACAGCGCGAAGTGGTTCGCCGACTACGCGTCGGTGATGTTCCGGAGGCTCGACGGCCGGGTCAAGCTGTGGGCCACGCTCAACGAGCCGTGGGTCATCACCGACGGCGGCTACCTGTACGGCGCGCTCGCCCCGGGGCATCGCAGCCGCTTCGAGGCGCCGATCGCCTCGCACCATCTGCTGCGCTCGCACGCCGAGGCGGTGAGGGCCTACCGCGCCGAGGGGCGTCACCGCGTCGGTCTCGTCGTGAACCTGGAGCCCAAGTACCCCGCGTCGGACCACCCGGACGATCGCGCGGCGGTGGCCCGTGCGGACGCCTACATGAACCGTCAGTATCTCGATCCGATCTTCCTCGGCCGGTACCCGGACGAGCTCGCCGAAATTTTCGGCGAGGCCTGGCCGCGGTGGCCGGCGGACGAGGTGATGCAGCTCCGCCAGCCGATCGACTTTCTCGGGGTGAACTACTACACGCGCAGCGTGACGCGATTCGACCGGGACGCCTGGCTCTTGCAGGCCGCACCGGTGCGGCAGGCGCGCGCGACCTACACGGAGACGGGCTGGGAGGTGTTCGCGCCCGCGCTGACCGACACGCTGCTCTGGGTCACGCAGCGCTACGGCAACCCACCGACGTACGTCACCGAGAACGGCGCGGCCTTCTTCGACCCGCCATCGCTCGAGGACAACCGCCTCGCCGACCCCCTCCGCGTCGATTACCTCCGCAAGCACATCAGCGCGGTCCACGCCGCGATGGCGCAGGGCGCCGACGTCCGCGGCTACTTCGTGTGGTCGCTGCTCGACAACTTCGAGTGGTCGCTCGGCTACTCGAAGCGGTTCGGCATCGTGCATGTCGACTTCGATACGCAGACGCGCACGCCCAAGGACAGCGCCCTGTTCTATGCCAAGGTCATCGCCTCCGGAGGGCGATCGCTGAACGCGTCCGCGTAGTGTCAGGAGCGCCTTGACCTCGCCGCACGCCATGGGTAGGGTGCAACTGCTCAGTGGCCACGCCAAGCAACGCACGAATCCGGAGCATGCCTGTCGCGGGGCGCGCTGCTCTCCTCTGCGCCGTCGCCCTGCTGATGGCGCTCGCCCTCGTGGCGAGCGAGGCCCAGGCCTTCGGCTTCGACGACGTCACGAAGCGGGCGGAGAAGCTCGCGGGATCGTCGTACCAGAAACCGAGCAGCGCGCTGCCGAAGAGCCTGAAGGCGCTGAACTACGACGAGTATCGGGATATCCGCTTCCGGCCCGAGCGCGCCGTGTGGCGCAACCTGAACCTGCCCTTCGAGATGATGTTCTTCCACCGGGGGTACTTCTACGAGGATCCGGTGGCGATGAACGAGATCACGCCCGAGGGCGTGCGGGCCATCCCGTTCGATTCGGACGCGTTCGATTACGGCAAGAACAAGCTCGATCCGCAAGAGCTGCGAGGGGCGGGCTTCGCCGGCTTTCGCATCCACTTTCCCGTCAACACACCCGCCTACAAGGACGAGGTGCTGGCGTTCCTCGGCGCGAGCTACTTCCGGGGCCTCGGCCGCGGGCAGCGCTTCGGGCTGTCGGCGCGCGGCGTGGCCATCGACACGGCCGAGAGCACGGGCGAAGAGTTCCCGCGGTTCGTCGAGTTCTGGATCCAGCGCCCCCAGCCTCGCGCCAGGGAGCTGACCATCTATGCGCTGCTCGATTCCCCGCGGGCCGCGGGGGCGTACCGCTTCGTGCTGAGGCCGGGGGTCAGCACCGTCCTCGACGTGGACGCCCGGCTCTTCCTTCGCCGGAACGTCGCGAAGCTCGGCCTGGCGCCGCTCACCAGCATGTTCTACTTCGGTGCGAACCAGCATCCGGGCTACGAGGACTTCCGTCCACAAGTCCACGACTCCGACGGCCTGTCCGTCCAGACGGCCACCAGCGAGTGGCTCTGGCGGCCCCTCGTGAATCCCAAGCGCCTGCTCATCACCTCCTTTGCCGTCACGAACCCGCGAGGCTTCGGCCTGATGCAGCGCGCGCGGTCGTTCGACCGGTACGAGGACCTCGAAGCGCGCTACGATCTGCGACCCTCGGCGTGGATCGAGCTGAAGGGCCCGTGGGGGCCGGGCCGGGTGGAGCTCGTGCAGATTCCGGTGCGTGACGAGACCAACGACAACATCGTCGCCTACTGGGTGCCCGACTGGCAGCCGAGGCCGAAGGAGGTCTTGCCGCTGGCCTATCGCGTGCTGTGGCAGAAGGACCAGGAGAGCCGCCCGCCCGTCGGCTGGGTGCGCGAAACCCGTCGCGGCCGCGGCGGCGTGAGGCCGAAGGATGCCAGCGTCATGCTCCACATCGATTTCGAGGGGCCCACGCTCAGCCGCATGCCGCCCAACGCCACCGTGGACGCCACGCTGTGGGTTGATGCCAACGGTCAGGTCCTGGAACGGCAGCTCTCACGCAACGAGGCGACCGGCGGTTGGCGGTTCGTCATCAGCGTCCGGCGCATCGACGCCGCCAAGCCGGTGGAGCTCCGCGCCCACCTGGCCAGTGGCACCACCGTGCTGTCGGAGATCTGGAGCTACGTCCTGCCGCCGGAGTGACGTGGTGCTGCCGTGGTGGCGCATGGATGTTGACGCCTGGCGTATTATTCTCTCAGCGTCGCAGTGCAATGCCCGACCCGAGCATCCGAATTTTTGAACGCCGACGCTCGTCGAATGGTCCGTCAGATCGATGACCTCACGTCGGCCGACGATTTGCATGTGGCGTGACCGTCGCTACCCCGGGCGCTGAAGGGATTCGACGAGTTCGATGGAAACCGCGGAATTGCACACTGCTCCTGAGCTAGACTCGCAGAATCGTAGCCGCCCTCTCGCGTTTTCGACCATGCCGCCGGTTCGCCGGACGCCGATGGCGTCGGAGGGATGGGGCGGGGGGCTTCCGGCTCTCCACAGGACTCCGGACGGCTGGAGAATGCGCTGCACGGCCGCGGTGCGACGAGCACTGCTGACCATGCTCCTGCTGGCGCAGACGGGAGCATTCGCCTACGGCCTGGCGACGTACGTCTTGCCGTACCACGGCAGCCAGCCGCTGGAAATGGCGATCCTCGGCCTGTCGGCGCTGCTCTTTGCCTGGGTGTCCCTGGGATTCTGGACCGCCGTCACCGGCTTCGTCCTTCTGTGCCGCGGACGCGATCGGCACGCGATCACGCGATCCGTGCCACCCGGAGCGTCGCTGTCCCCCGACGCGCGGACCGCGGTCATCATGCCGATCTGCAACGAGCACGTGGCGCGTGTGTTCGCCGGGCTGCGTGCCACCTACGACTCCGTGACCGCGTACGGGACGCTCCGGCACTTCGATTTCTTCGTCCTCAGCGACAGCAGCGAGCCGGACACCCTGGCCGCCGAGCGGCACGCGTGGCGGACGCTGTGCGAGGACGTCCACGGCTTTGGCCGGATCTTCTATCGGTGGCGGCGGCACCGGATCAAGCGCAAGAGCGGCAACATCGCCGACTTCTGCCGGCGGTGGGGCAGCCAGTACCGCTACATGGTCGTGCTCGACGCGGACAGCGTGATGACGGGCGAATGTCTGACGACGCTCGTGCGGCTCATGGAGGCGAACCCGACCACCGGGATCATCCAGACGGCGCCGCGCGGCGCCGGCCGTGACACGCTCTATGCGCGCGTGCAGCAGTTCGCGACCCAGGTCTACGGGCCACTGTTCACCGCGGGACTGCACTTCTGGCAGCTCGGAGAGTCGTTCTACTGGGGCCACAACGCCGTCATCCGCGTCGCCCCGTTCATGCGGCACTGCGCGCTGGGACGGCTCCGCGGCCGTGGCCCCTTTGCGGGCGAGGTCCTCTCCCACGATTTCGTGGAAGCGGCGCTGATGCGCCGAGCCGGGTGGAAGGTGTGGATGGCATACGACCTCCCCGGCAGCTACGAGGAGACGCCGCCGAATCTCCTGGACGAGCTGAAGCGCGATCGCCGCTGGTGCCTGGGCAATTTGATCAACTCCCGGATGCTCATCTGGTCCGGCTTCCATCCGGCGCATCGGGCCTTGTTCGTGACCGGCATCATGGCCTACGTCTCGGCGCCCCTGTGGCTGCTGTCGCTGGGGCTGTCGAGCGCGTTCGCCGTGCTGCACGTCTTGACGGTGCCCGAGTACTTCGTGCAGCCGCGCCAGCTCTTCCCGATCTGGCCGGAGTGGGACGCGCACGCCACCTTGATGTTCGCCATCGCGACGTGTGGTGTCCTGTTTCTCCCGAAGATCCTCGGGGGCGTCCTGGTCTCGATGCGCGGCGCCGATCGATTCGGTGGCCGGGCCGCCGTCGGGCTGAGCGTGCTGCTGGAGCTGCTGTTCTCCTCCGCGCTCGCCCCGGTGCGGATGCTCTTCCACACGCACTTCGTGATCGCCGCTCTCGCTCACCTGCGGATCCAGTGGAAGAGCCCACCGCGCGAGGACGCCGAGACGTCGTGGTCGGAGGCCGCGCGTCGCCACGGCTTTCACGCGCTCCTCGGCCTCGGCTGGAGCGTCGCCGTGTACTGGCTGGCGCCGTCGTACACGTGGTGGCTCTTGCCCATCACCGGCGCCCTCGTGATCGCGATGCCCGTGTCCGTCTACTCGAGCCGGGTGTCGCTGGGACGCGCCGCGCGTCGAGCACGGCTCTTCCTGATTCCCGAGGAGACCGCTCCGCCACGGGAGCTTCGGACCGTGCGTGGTCACGGCCAGTCCGCAGGGATGCCGCGGTTCATCGATGTCGTCGTGGACCCCGCGCTCAATGCCATGGCGTGCGCGACGACGCCGCGCCGTCCCCGGCTCTCCGACCGCCTGCACGCTCGCCGGTCCGGCACGATCGCGATGGCCGTCGAGCGCGGGCCCGACGCCCTCAGCGAGGCGCAGAAGCGCTTCGTGCTCGCGGATCCCGTCATCCTCGCTCAGCTGCACCGCGAGCTGGCGAGCTCGACCGCCGCCCACCCCGGCTGGCGTGCCGCCCGTTCGCTCGTGAGCGCCGGCGAGCCGGTCGCCCTCGCCGCGGCGTCCTAGCGGATCACGCCTCGGCTTCGAGCGCGTCGGCCAGCGCCCGGAGAAGGCCCGCGCCGTCGCCGCGCCACGCGCTGCCGTGCATGCACGCGAGCGTCGTCGGCTTGTCGGCGGCCAGGCGCTCGAGCATGCCGCGCGCCAGCGTCGTGTGCGAGAAGTAGTCCATCGGCATGCGGAAGGCCTCGCTCGGGCCCAGGATGTCCGCCTCCGTCAGCGGCGCGTGCTCGGCCCCGCCCTGCGTGAAGAGATCGCCGCAAAGCAGCGTGCGCGTGCGCGCCTCGAGGAGGAAGCCGCACTCCCAGGCGTGGGGCAGGTGCGGCGTGTCGAACCACTTCACGTCATGGGTGCCGAGCGAGAGCACCTCGCCGTCAGCGAGGGCGCGGGCGGGACGGTCCGCCACGTCGTTGACGGAGACCATCGCGCCGATGCGGCCACACACGGGCTCCGCCCCCGGCGCCACCGCGAGCCACTCGTTCAGCGAGCCGCACTCGTCGGCTTCGAAGTGGGAGAGCCCGATGTAGCGGAGACGCTCGACGGGCAGCACACGACCGACGGCGTCGCGGACGAGCGGAAACATCCGCCGCGGCCCGGTGTGGAAGAGCAGCGGCTGATCGGCCTCGATCAGGTACTGGTTGAACGTGAAGCCGGCGCCGTTGGGGAACGTCACCGGCGTGCTGATGCGATAGATGCCGTGGGCAATCTCGTCAACGCGGGTCGTCATGATCCCTCCCTGGTGACGCACAGTGTAACGAGGGTTCGATCCGAATGCGCGCGCGCCGGCTCACCTGACGCCGCGAGATGCGTTACCATGCCGCGTGCCGGGCTCAGCCAGTGGGCACGTGGCTGGCGGCTCGGTGCGCGAATCCCTGCTCGCTAGAGGTGAACGATGGCTGACTTCAGCGATTCCCCGCGAAAGACGCTCGACGACATCCGCCGTGAGCTGGACGCCGACTACCCGGTCGCCTTGGAGACGGGAGCGCCTGTTCTCGTCGCCGGCGATGACAGTGCCGCTGCCGTAGAACGTTCCTCGTCTCGCCGTCGTGCGCAGGCGCGCCGCTACGTCACGATAGCCGCCCTCGGCGGCGTCGGCGTATTGCTCCTGGTCATGGTCAGCTCGGTCGTGCTGACTCTCAAGCCGATGCGGCCCCACGCGCTCGCGGTCGCACGTGAGAGCGCCGCTCCGCGCGCGGTCGTCGCCGGCCCGGATCGTGACGCTCGCGATGCGCGGCCGGTGGCGGCGATGGCTTCGCCGGCGATCCCGAGCGAGCTCGCGCGAGAGCTGAAGGCCCTGCGCAGGGATCTCAAGGCGCTGGCCGACAGGCTGGACCGCTCGGACTCGCGCGTCGCCGGAATGGAATCCCGCGTGCAGGCCATGGAGTCGTCGCAGCGACGATTTGCGCGTGATGCGACGCCGGCGACCCGTCCCTCGGAGCGCACGGTGGCGGCGCCGCCGGCGACGGCCAAGCCGTCGGCTCCAGTGGTGGCGGTCCCCGTCGTCGAGAGTGCGGCGCGCACGGCGTCGCCGACGGCCCCCGATCCCAGGCCGGTGATCGCGGTCACGGCACCCGCGCCCGCGAGCCCGACCCCGCCTCAGGACGGGCGACCGGCTGTGGAGGTGGTTGTTTCGCCCGAGCCACGGATCCCTGCGCCGAGCACGAGCGATGTCTCGGAGAGCCGCCCACCGGGCGCCGAGCCGAGCGAGCCGGTGACGTTCCGGCAGAAGCTCCGCGCCGAATGGCGCACGATCAGGCAAGGCTTCGCCGGTGCCGGCGAAGACTTCAAGGCGATCCTCGGGTTCGGTCGCAAGGCAGCAGGGGAATGACGCCCACCGTCGACGGCGCGCGCCTCTGGGACACCATCCTGACGTCAGCGCGGATCGGTCCCGGCCGGACATCGACCGGCCTCCGGCGCCTGGCACTCACGGATGCCGACCAGGAGATGCGCGATCTCTTCGCGCGCTGGTGCCGCGAGGCCGGCTGCACCGTCACCGTCGACCGGATGGGCAACATGTTCGCGCGGCGCCCGGGCACGGACGACTCGCTGCCGCCCGTCCTCGTCGGCAGCCATCTCGACACCCAGATCGCCGGCGGGCGCTACGACGGCATCCTCGGCGTGCTGGCTGCGCTCGAGATCGTGCGCACGCTCAACGACGCCGGCGTGCGGACGCGGCGGCCGATCGAGATCGTGAACTGGACCAACGAGGAGGGCGCGCGCTTCCAGCCGCCGATGCTGGGCTCGGCCGTCTTCGGGGGCGTGCGGACGCTCGAGTGGGCCCACGCGCGGACGGACGACGCGGGGCGGACGGTCGGCGAGGAGCTCCAGCGCATCGGCTACGCGGGCACGGCGCCCGTCGGCGGGCGCGCGATCGACGCCTACTTCGAGCTGCACATCGAGCAGGGGCCGCTGCTGGACGACAAGGGGATCCCCGTCGGCGTCGTGGCCGGTACCTATGCGGTGCGCGGCATGAACGTGGAGGTTCGCGGCGAGACGGCGCACTCCGGGCCCACGCCGATGGCGGCGCGGAAGAACGCCCTCGTCGGCGGCGCCATGCTGATCGTGGCCGTGAACGACATCGGCTGGTCCTACGCGCCCGACGGCAAGGCGACGACCTCACGCATCGAGGTGTGGCCGAATCTCGCCGGCATCCTGCCCGACTACGCGAAGGTCACCGTCGACGTGCGCCATCCCGACGCGGCGACGGTGGAGCGCATGGTGGCCGACGTGCAGCGCGCGATGGCGGACTGCGCGCAGCGCGCGCAGGTGGAGATGGCGATCGTCGAGACCTGGCAGTTCGGCTCCGAGCGCTTCGATCCGGAGCTCGTCGAGCTCCTGCGACGCGCCGCCAAGGAGGTGGGGGCGCCGTCGCTGGACCTGCCGAGCCAGGCGGGGCACGACGCCTACTACGTCTCCCGCGTGGCGCCGACGGCGATGATCTTCACCCCGTGCGACCGCGGGATCTCGCACAACGAGAACGAGAGCACGCGGCTCGAGGACGCGCTGCCCGGCGTGAACGTCCTGCTGCGCGCGGTGCTCGAGCGCGCCAGCCGCTGAGGTTACGCCATGAATCGAACGTCGGATCCGGAGGTCGGATAGGCGAAGAGCACCTGTTTCAGGTCGTCGGCGGGAATGCGGAGCCGGATGGCGACGGCAAAAATATTGATGACCTCGGCGGCGTCGGGCCCGAGGACGTGCGCGCCGATGATCCGGCCGCTGCCCTCCTCGACGAGCACCTTGAAGCCCGACGCCGTCTCGCCGACCCGGCGGGTATTGAACCAGCCACCGGTGTCCTGCCAGGTCGTGCGGAACTTGAAACCCGCCGCGCGCGCCGCGTCCTCGCTGAGCCCCGCCGACGCCAGCGGCGGAACGGTGAAGACGGCGGAGGCGATGCCGTCGTAGTTCACGGCGCGACGCTTGCCTTCGAGCAGGTTGCCGACGAGCACCCCCACATCGTGATCGGCCTTTGGCGTGAGCGCCGGCCCGCTGGCGGCGGCATCGCCGCCGGCGTACACCGCGGCATTGGAGACGGATTGCAAATATTCGTTCACGATCACGCCGCGCTTCTCACGCTTGACGCCGGCCCGGTCCAGATCGAGGTCGTCGAGGTCAGGCACGCGTCCGGCGCTGTGAACGACCATGTCCGCGTCGAACCGGCGCTCGGTCCCGTGCTGGAGACCACGGACCGCCAGACCAGTCGCGCCACTGTCGATGCCACGGACGTCGGTCTCCACCTCCACGCGAATCCCGAGCTCACGCGTGCGGCGCAGGAGCAGCTCGACCAGATCGGGATCGAAGGGCTCGAGCGGCCGTGAGCCGCGGTGGACGATCGTCACCTCGGCTCCGGCACGCGCGGCCACATGGGCGAACTCGAAGGCGATGTAGCCGCCGCCGACGAAGACGAGGCGACGCGGCATGCGGTCGAGATCGAGGAAGTCCTCGCTCGTCACGAGCCGATCGGCCCCGGGGAACGTCAGCGGCGCCGGCATCGCGCCGGCGGCAATCAGGACGCGGCGACCGATCAGGTGGTCGTCGCCGACGGCGAGCGTCGTTGCGTCCACGAACCGCGCGCGCCCGTGGAACTGCTCGACGCCGAGCTTGGCCCACGCCTGCTCGGTGCGCTGCGGCGTCGGCTCCACCAGCGACCGCTTGAAGCGCATGAGCGCGGGCCAGTCGAGCGTCAGCCCGGCCGCCGGCACGCCGATGGCCGCCATATCCCGCGCGTGGTGGACTGCCTCGGCGGCGCCCACGAGAATCTTCTTGGGCACGCAGCCGCGCAGTGCACAGGTGCCGCCGAACGGCCGCCAGTCGACGACGGCGACCGTCCAGCCGGCCTCGCGACACCGCGAGGCCACCGCTGACGTCACGCCCGTGCCCACGACGACGAGATCGAAGCGCCGTTCCATGAAGCTCCTCCTCACGCTCGGATCAATTGGCGAATGCGTTCCGGACTCAGCGGCATCTCGCGCACGCGCACGCCCAAGGGCGCGAGCGCATCCTCGACCGCCTCGGCCACGAGCGCCGGCACCGGGATCGCGCCGGCCTCGCCCACACCCTTGACGCCGAGCGGATTGAGCGGGGAGAGCGTCTCGAGATGCACGACGTCGATGGAAGGGATCTCGGTCGCGGTCGGGATGTGGAACTGCATGAGCGTCTGCGCGAGTGGCTGGCCGGCCGCGTCGAAGCAGAGCTTCTCGTAGAGGGCGCCGCCGATTCCCTGGGCGACACCGCCGTGGATCTGCCCTTCCACGATCGTCGGATTCACGATCCTGCCGCAGTCGTGCTGGACGACGTACTGGAGGAAACGCACGATCCCGGTCTCGAGGTCGACCTCCACCACGGCCGCGTGGCAGCCGCTCGCGAACGTCGCGTGGGGCGGCGCGTAGTAGCCGCGGGCTTCGAGGCCCGGCTCTTCGCCGTCGCGCAGCACGGCGCCCTGGCGCGGCTTCACCAGACGGAGCGCCGCCTCCGCGGCCTCCTGGCCATACGCATACCGGATGGGATTGGCGACCGTCGCCAGCGCGCCGAGGGCAAGCCGCCGGTCGGGAAGGCCCCTGACGAACACGGCGCCGTCGCGGACGTCGAGGTCATGCGGCGCGACTTCCAGGAGCTCCGCCGCCAGGCGCAGCGCCTTGTCCCGCACCTTGCCGGCGGCGGCGGCGACGGCGTTGCCGGCCGTCACGAGCGCGCGGCTTGCAAACGTGCCGGCGCCCCAGTTGAAGCGGCTCGTATCACCGGTGATGACGGTGACGTCGCGCGGATCGCAGCCCAGCGCATCCGCGGCGATCTGGGCGAAGGTCGTCTGGTGTCCCTGTCCCTGGGTCGTCAGGCCGGTCGCGACGTAGACGCTGCCGCTCGGCTCGACCCGCACGTGGGCGCCCTCGTAGGGCCCGATCCCCGTCCCCTCGACGTAGCACGCGAGACCCAGCCCGAGATAGCGGCCCTGCGCGCGCGCGGCGCGCTGCCTGTCGCGAAACTTCGCAAGGTCGATGCGCTCGAGCGCCATTGCGAGTCCCGTCGGGTAATCACCGCTGTCGTATCGCGTCGGACCGCCATCTTGAAAGGTCAGCCCCACGTCCCAGGGAAACTCGTCGGGCTGAATGAAGTTGCGCCGGCGCACCTCGCTCGGCTCGAGGCCGAGCTCC
>Ga0075421_100000706_pt1 | contig 36327 bp, 30 predicted proteins | sample SoiMetdeltSBSDD5_FD_75292 | JGI IMG/M metagenome (GOLD analysis project Ga0075421, IMG submission 75292) | Bulk soil microbial communities from a Populus tree surrounding site in Tennessee, USA - Soil MetaG P. deltoides SBSDD5 | ecosystem: Environmental > Terrestrial > Soil > Tree plantation... | reverse complement strand
CACACCTCCAGCTGCTTTTCCATATTCTCCTTGATCTTGTGCATCGGCACATGGCCGGGGCCCTCGATCATCACCTGCACGTCCTGGTCCCAGGCGCGCTTGGTCAGCTCGCCTAAGGTATAGAGCTCAGCGAACTGCGCCTCGTCATTGGCGTCGGCGATCGAACCCGGCCTCAAACCATCGCCCAAGGAATAGGCAATGTCATAGGCCTTCATGATCTCGCTGATCTCGTCGAACCGCTCGTAGAGGAAGCTTTCCTTGTGATGCGCGAGGCACCATTTGGCCATGATCGACCCGCCGCGGCTGACGATGCCGGTCACCCGGTTGGCGGTCAGCGGGACATAAGGGAGGCGCACCCCGGCGTGGATGGTGAAATAGTCGACCCCCTGCTCGGCCTGCTCGATTAAGGTATCGCGATAGACTTCCCATGTAAGGTCCTCGGCCACGCCGCCGACCTTCTCCAGCGCCTGGTAGATCGGCACGGTGCCGATCGGCACCGGCGCGTTGCGGATGATCCATTCGCGGGTGTCGTGGATGTTGCGCCCGGTCGAAAGGTCCATGACCGTGTCGGCGCCCCAGCGGATGGCCCACACCATCTTTTCGACTTCCTGGGCGACGTCGGAAGCGACCGCGCTGTTGCCGATGTTGGCGTTGATCTTGACCAGGAAATTGCGGCCGATCGCCATCGGCTCGGACTCAGGGTGGTTGATGTTGTTGGGGATGATCGCGCGGCCGCGCGCTACCTCGTCGCGGACGAATTCGGGCGTCACATAGTCAGGGATCGCCGCGCCCCAGTCCTGGCCGTCTCGCGCTAGGGCTTCGCGGGCTTGTTCGCGGCCGAGGTTCTCGCGGATCGCGACATATTCCATTTCCGGCGTGACGACCCCGCGACGGGCATAGTGCATCTGGCTGACGTTGGCGCCCGGCCTAGCCCGCAACACCCGACGGCGGACGTTGGGGAAGGGCGCGACCCCACCCGAGCGATCCGGCCCCAGCTGGCCATTGTCCTCGGGCCTGACCTCGCGCTGCTGCACTTCCTCGACATCGCCGCGCGCGCGGATCCAGTCGCGGCGCAGCTCGGGAAGGCCGGCCATGATGTCGATCCGCGCTTCCGGGTCGGTGTAGGGCCCGCTGGTGTCGTAGAGCGTGACCGGCGGTTCGCCCGACGAGGGCTCGAGATCGACCTGCCGCATCGCGACGCGAACGCCATCGCGTCCCTCGACGAATATCTTACGGCTGCCGCGGATCGGGCCGGTGGTGACTTTGAGTTCGGTTCTCGCGGGCGCGTCAGCCATCTTCAACTCCATATTCGGAGGGATGGCGGTCGAGCCGTCATCCGCTCCCTACACCGGTGCTAGCCGGATCAGGTTCAACGGGTCGCGGTCGTGAACCGCCTCTCAGCCGCCATCGGCTCCCCGGGGATACTGGTGCTTTAGGCCCGCCCGCGGGAGCCGTCTAGCGGGTGATGGCCGGTGTGCTTTTGACCACGGGCCTCTTCTTGGCCGGAGCCGGCGCCTTCTGCTCGGCGACGCTCAAGGTGCCGTCCTTGTTGGTGTCCAGCTTGTCGAAATTGGCCAGCGTCGGAGCGCGGAACTCCTCCTGGGTGATCGATCCGTCCTTGTTGGCGTCGAACCGGTTGAGGTTGGCCGTGGCCATCTCCGTCGGGTCCTTGACCGTGGGCAGCGGCGCCCTCGCGTCGAACTCGGCGCGGCTGATCGATCCGTCGTTGTTGGTGTCGAGCTTGGCGAAGGCATCGTCGCGCGCCTTCTTCAGCACCGCCAGGTCGGCCTCGGCCTTGTGCAGCAGTCGAGCCTTGATCTCCTCACCGGTCACCTTGCCGTCCTTGTCGACATCGAGGTCGGCATAGTCGGTGTTGAGTTCATCGCTGAGCTCCATCCGCGTTACCGGCTTTGCCTCGTCCGCTGCCGCAGCGGGCTTGTCGCCCGGCTGGGCCAGGGCAATTGCCGGCACCACCAGGGTCAGCGCCGCAAGTCCAATACGCTTCATTCCTGTTCCCCTCGGGATATCGATTTCACGAAACCTCTGCACTGTCCTGGCGACCTGCCGCAACCCGCTTTGCGGCAGGCTGAACGGGCGGCCGGGTCACAGCGGCCTTGACCTTAGGCATTGCGGCGGCTTGATGAGGCGCCAATGAGCGCCCTCACCCATCTCGACCGGCTGGAGGCCGAGAGCATCCACATCATGCGTGAGACGGTCGCGGAAACCTCGCGGCCGGTGATGCTCTATTCGATCGGGAAGGACAGTGCGGTGATGCTGCACTTGGCGCGCAAGGCCTTCCATCCCGCGCCGCTGCCTTTCCCGCTGCTCCACGTCGATACCAACTGGAAGTTCAGGGACATGTATGCGCTGCGCGACAAGGTCGCGGCGGAGCAAGACATCGAGATCATCGTCCACAAAAATCCGGAGGCCGAGGCGCAGGGCATCAACCCCTTCGATCATGGCCCGCTTCATACCGACCTGTGGAAGACCGAGGGGCTCAAACAGGCGCTCGACATGTACGGCTTCGACGCCGCGTTCGGCGGGGCGCGGCGCGACGAAGAGAAGAGCCGGGCCAAGGAGCGCATCTTCTCCTTCCGCACCGCCAAGCATCGCTGGGACCCAAAGCGGCAGCGGCCCGAGCTCTGGTCGCTCTACAATGTCCGCAAGAATCCCGGGGAGTCGATGCGCGTCTTCCCGCTGTCCAATTGGACCGAGCTCGACGTCTGGACCTATATCCTCAAGGAGAAGATCGAGATCGTCCCGCTATACCTCGCCGCGCCGCGGCCGGTGGTGGAGCGCGAAGGCCTGCTGATCATGGTCGACGACGAGCGCTTCCAGCTGCAGGATGGCGAAGTGGTCGAAACGCGTTCGGTCCGCTTCCGCACCTTGGGCTGCTACCCGCTGTCGGGCGCGGTCGAGAGCGATGCCGGCACGATCGAGAAGGTGGTGCAGGAAATGCTGCTCGCCACCACCAGCGAGCGGCAGGGCCGGATCATCGACCGCGATGCCGGCGACGGCTCGATGGAGAGGAAGAAGCAGGAGGGGTACTTCTGATGGCTCTTCCTCACGCCGACGATCGCGATCTCATCGCCGCCGACATTTCGGCCTATCTCGAAAAGCAGACGTCGAAGGAGCTGCTGCGCTTCATCACCTGCGGCAGTGTCGACGACGGCAAGTCGACCCTGATCGGCCGATTGCTCTATGAGACCCGCCAGATCTTCGACGACCAGATGGCGGCGCTGGAAGCCGACAGCAAGAAGATCGGCACGCAAGGAACCAACATCGATTTCGCGCTGCTGGTCGACGGCCTCTCGGCCGAGCGCGAGCAGGGCATCACCATCGACGTCGCCTACCGCTTCTTCTCGACGTCGAAGCGCAAGTTCATTGTCGCCGACACGCCCGGCCATGAGCAGTACACCCGCAACATGGTCACTGGCGCCTCGACCGCCGACCTTGCCCTGTTGCTGGTCGATGCGCGCAATGGCGTCCTCGAACAGACCCGCCGCCATTCGATCCTGGCCCAGCTGGTCGGCATCCGGCGCGTGGTGCTCGCGGTGACCAAGATGGACCTGGTCGACAATGACCAAGGCCTGTTCGAAGCAATTGCCGCCGACTATCGCTCATTTGCCGAACGGATCGGGATTGACGAATGGATTGCGATTCCCGTCTCGGGCCTCACCGGCGACAATGTTGCCGGTCAGGGTGAGGCGATGGGCTGGTACTCGGGCCCGACCCTACTCGACCATTTGGAAAGCGTTCCGATCGACAGCGCGGCGGATCAGGCCAAGCCCTTCCGCATGCCGGTCCAGTGGGTCAGCCGCCCCGACCAGCATTTCCGCGGTTTCGCCGGGCAGGTCGCGGCCGGCCGCGTCGCGCCCGGCGACGAAGTGCGTATCCTGCCGTCAGGCCGCATCGGTCAAATCGAGCGTATTGTCACCAGGGACGGCGACCTCGACGAAGCGGTTGCGGGACAGTCGGTGACCCTGACCCTGACCCAGGAGATCGATTGCTCACGCGGCGACGTAATCGCGGCGGTCAAGGATCCGCCGCACGCGGCCGACCAGTTCGAAGCGACCATCGTCTGGATGGCGGACGAACCGATGATCCCCGGCCGCGGCTATTGGCTGAAGCTGGCGACGCAGACCGCAACGGCGACCGTCGCCCATCCTAAGCACCAGCTCAACGTTAACACGCTGGAAGAACTGGCTGCCAAGACCCTGGACCTCAACGCGATCGGCGTTGCGGAAGTTACGACCGATCGCGGAATCGTGTTCGAGGCCTACAAGGATGCGCACGGCGGCCCGCCCAATCGGACGCTGGGCGGCTTCATCCTGATCGACAAGCTGAGCAATGCCACCGTCGCGGCCGGCATGCTGCACTTCGCGCTCAGACGCGCCGAGAATGTCCACTGGCAGGCGCTCGATGTCAGCCGTGAAACCCATGCCCGCCTCAAGGGCCAGAAGCCGGCGGTGCTGTGGTTCACCGGCCTTTCCGGTGCGGGCAAGTCGACCATCGCTAACCTGGTTGAAAAGAAATTGGCGGCGATGGGCCGCCACACTTTCCTGCTCGACGGCGACAATGTCCGCCACGGTCTCAACAAGGACCTCGGCTTCACCGAGGCTGACCGGATTGAGAATATCCGCCGCATCGGTGAAGTGGCCAAGCTGATGGCCGACGCGGGCCTGATCGTGCTGACGGCCTTCATCTCGCCGTTCCGCGCTGAGCGGGAGATGGTCCGGCGGATGATGGCGGAAGGCGAGTTCTTCGAGATTTTCGTCGACACGCCGCTAGAGGAAGCCGAGCAGCGCGACATCAAGGGCCTATATGCCAAGGCGCGCGCCGGCGAGCTGCCCAACTTTACCGGCATCGACAGTCCCTATGAGCCGCCGGAAAGCCCGGAGCTGTGGATCGACACGACCAAGCTGAGCGCGGAAGCCGCGGCGGAAACAATCGTCGAACGAATGATGGAATTTGAAAAGCGCTGATCAGCGCGGCGTGACTCCTCCGGCCTTCAATTCGGCGGCGGAGACGATGCCGTCCTTGTCCGTGTCGATCCGGTCGAAGTTTGCCAAGGTCGCGGTCCGGTGCTCGACCAGGCTGATCTGGCCGTCACGATTGCTGTCCTCTCGCGACAGCATCGGTGCGGCGTCTGCCGGCGGCGGGTCGGTCACCAGCTTGGCGAATTCCGCTGCGCTGAGCTGCTTGTTCTTGTCCTTGTCGAGCTCGGCAAACAGCGCGCGGTTGCGGGCCTTGGCGGCGGCGGTGGCTGCGAGCCTCTGGAACTGCTCGATTTCGGCTCGGTCAAGGCGTCCGTTCTTGTCGGTATCCATCTTGCCAAATTGCGCGTCCATCTGGGCGGCAAAGCTAGCACGGAGGATCGGTTGCGGCTCTGCGGGTTGCTGCGCCTGAGCCCGTTTTGGCGCCTGGCCGAAGCCGGCCTCGGCGAGCAGCATGAAGGAAATCAACCCATTGGCCAGCAATCGACGGGGCACGATCAGCCTCCTGCGGTTGCCGGGCAGCCTAGCCGGTTGCCACCGGTTCAAACAATGGGCCGCCGATCAGAAGGTGTAAGCCACTCCCAGTGCGGCAAGCCATTGGCTGGAGCTGCCGCGCAGGTCGACGATCGGCGACTCCTTAAAATCGCCACTGAGCTTGCCGTAGCTGCCCAGCCCGAAAATCGACCAGCCATGGGTGAGGTCTCCCGAGAGCGCATAGTTGCCGAGCAGGCCGATCCGCCAGCTCTTGAACCCGCCGTCGGCGTCGAACACGGGCAGGCCGCTGGCCAGCGAATCCGCCGGAGAGATCGAGTAATAGTAATCGGCATAATCGCCGCCGGCCCATTCGGCGCTGGCTGTCAGGCCGATGTAGAAGCTGCGCGACAGTGGGGTCCCGAAATCGATCGTCGGGGTCACCAGTGTCGATTCATGCGCGCCCGCGACATCCTTCACCACATCGACGCGGAAGCTCAACGCATCATAGGGGTTGGTGAGGCCATGGTAGGTCACGCCGGCAAAGCCGCCGACCTCGATTGCCGTATCGCGTTCGGGCAGCGAATCGACGAAATCATCCTTGATCTTGCCGGTGCGGTTGAGCCGCGCGCCGACAATCGGCCCAAGGTCGAGTTCCAGCGGGCTGTCGCCCTTCTTGATGAAATCGACATAGAGGTAGGTCGCACGGGTGAAGAAGGCGATGCCGCTCACCCGTCCGCGGATCGCTACGGCTGGGATGATACGGTAATCGTCCGACCCCTCATAATCGGGGATGTAGGCGGCGCCGGCGCCGATCGTGAACGTGTCGCTCTGGTCGTTGGGATCGGGCAGCGGCTCGTCCGATGTTTGGGCGAGCGCAGGCGCGGCGGAAAGCAGCGCGGCGGCGACAGCAAAGGTTCTGAGCATGGCGAAGCCCCCTGTGGTTTCGCCGTCGATATTAACCAAAGTCAGCCTTTGGGCAATGCGCACACATTTGCCGTTAGGCGCACATCTTCGTCACGTGCGGTTTGCGGCCTGGCCGTCAGTCGCCTTTGCCCGGTTCCGGCGAGAAATATTTGTCGTACTTGCCGTCCTCGCCCTTGTGCTCGTCGGCATCGGCGGGAGTCTGTTCGTTCTTGCGGGTGACGTTCGGCCATTGCGCCGAGAAAGTCGTATTGAGCTCCAGCCATTTTTCCAGCCCGCCTTCGGTGTCAGGCAGGATCGCTTCGGCCGGGCATTCGGGCTCGCACACGCCGCAATCGATGCATTCATTGGGGTTGATGGCGAGCATATTCTCGCCTTCGTAGAAGCAGTCGACCGGACAGACCTCGACGCAATCCATATATTTGCACCGGATGCAGGCGTCGGTGACGACATAGGTCATGGCGAAATAGCTCCCTCTTTCGGGCCGTGGCTAGGTCGCTCCGGACCCGTCGTCAATCGGCTGCGCCTTGCTGCGAGACGTTCGCAGAATCAGTGCCTTCGCCAAGCTCTTCATAGCAGGTTCGCGCCTCCGTTGCAGGACCCCGCCGGGAGGGAAGGGCAAGCACGCGCAGCACCCTAACACGGCCTCTGAGCGGCAGGGCAATCACTGAACCGACCTGAACTTCCTCGCTGGCCTTGGCGACGCGCCTGCCATCGAGCCGGACATTGCCTTCCGCGATCAGGCCCTGGGCCAGGGTACGGCTTTTCAACAGCCGGATGAAGAAGAGATAGCGGTCGAGCCTCAACGCCTATCGCTTCAGCCCCGCCAAGACGGCAAAGGCGTTTTCCGGCCGCGGAGGCTGTTGGGTGCGACGGCGCGGGCGGCGATGGCCGCGCCAGGCCCAGGCTTCGCCCGCGGGCACGAACCCAACCTCGGCCATCAGGTGCCGGACGGTTGCCTCTTCAAGGCCGATGCTGGTGGCCAGCGCCCGGTCGACCGGATCCTCGCCACCATGCTGCCGGACTTGGTGGGCATGGCTCGCCAGCCGATCGGTCAGGTCGATGCGTAGCCAGTCATTGCCGAGGCGGCGGAAAGCGAGCGCAGCGCCGCGCGGATCGGCGCTCCCGTCGAGCGTTGCCGCCGACGGCTCGGGCAAGCGCGGCATCGGCTGGCCCGAGCGCACCGCCAACAGCGCCGCGCGCCAATGTTGCGCAGCAGGCTTCAGCAACGACTGGACATAGACGTCGAGTGCGCCGAGCCGGACCCGCAGTCGATATAATGCGTGACGGTCGTCCTTGCCGAGTGCGGCCAGCTGGGCAGCGATCGCGCGCCGCGGCAAATGGCCTCCGGCGTCCACCAGCATCGCGGCCAGCGCGCGAACGCCGGGGGTCGCGCCGCGATCGGCCGCAGCATTTGCCAGCGCCTTTAGCGCCTGCAGGTGACGCGCGATCTGGCCCTCGACCCATCGCTCGAGCCGGCCGCGAAGCTTGGTACGGCGCTCGGCGGACAGGCGGTCCAACGCCCGCGCGGTACGGACCGCGGGTTCAAGCAGCGATCGTCCGGGGGCCAGTCGCGCAAGGATTTGGCCGTCCCAGCCAATGGCCAGGCCGCCTGCCTCCTCAACCAGTTGGAACTCCGTATCCGGCGCTTCGCAAAGCTTGGCCGCGCGGCGGTCCAGCTCGTCGCCCAGGCGCCGCTCGGCCGCGGCCAGCAGCAGCCTCTTGTCGGCCAGCCGGGCCGACGGATCGACCCGGAATTCGAAGCCGGCCAGATGCCCGATCGGCTCCGGCCCGACGCTGACTTCGCCGTCGGCGGCAACGGTCACCGGCAGCGCATCGGCGCCGCGCGCCCCGATGTCGCGGACCAGCACGGCGGTGCGCCGGTCGACGAAGCGCTGGGTCAGGCGCTCGTGTAGCGCATCCGACAGCCGCGCCTCGACCGCCTTGGTCCGCTCGGCCCATTTGGCCGGGTCGGCCAGCCAGTCGGCGCGCTGCGCGATGTAAGCCCAGCTGCGAATGCCGGCGAGTCGGTCGGCCAGCGCCTCGATATCGCCCGCGACATTGTCGAGCCGCGCGACCTCGGCGGCGAACCATTCGTGCGGAATATGCCCGCCCTCCCCGATATAGGAGAAGAGTCGGCGGACCATGCGCGCATGATGCATCGGCCCGACTTTGCGGAAATCGGGCAGGCCGCACACCGCCCACAGCTTGCGCGCCTTGGCGCTCTTGGTCGCGGCGATCGATGGGTCCTCGGCCAGCAGCTTTAGGACGGCAAGGTCGATGGCCAGCGGCGCCGGCCTTAGCAGCGGATCGTCGCTCTTCGCCTCCAGGCTGGCAATCAGGTCGGTGACGGTGGTGAAATCGAGATCGGCGCTGCGCCAGTACAGGTGGTCGAGCGGGCGGAAGCGATGTTCCTCGATTGCATTGGCTTCCTCCTCGCTGAGCTCAGGCGCGCTTTCCCCGCCAAGGCCGAGCGTGCCGAAGCTGCCGTCGCGCTGGTGACGTCCGGCGCGGCCGGCAATCTGGGCCATTTCGGCGATGGTCAGCCTGCGGTCGCGGCGGCCGTCGAACTTTTCCAGCCCGGCGAAGGCGACATGGGTCACGTCCATGTTGAGGCCCATGCCGATCGCGTCGGTGGCGACCAGGTAATCGACCTCGCCCCGCTGGAACATGGCGACCTGGGCATTGCGGGTCGCGGGCGACAGGGCGCCCATCACCACCGCCGCGCCGCCCTTGAAGCGGCGCAGCATCTCGGCCAGCGCGTAGACCTGCTCGGCGGAGAAGGCGACGACCGCGCTGCGCGGCGGCAGGCGGCTCAACTTGGCCGCGCCGGCGTAGCGAAGGGTCGAAAAGCGCGGGCGGCTGACGATCTCCGCCTCGGGAAGGAGCTCGCGGATCATCGGCTTCAACGTGTAGGAGCCGAGGATCAGCGTCTCCTCGCGGCCGCGGGCGCGCAGCATCCGGTCGGTGAAGACATGGCCGCGCTCGGGATCGATCCCGAGCTGCGCCTCGTCAATGGCGGCAAAGGCGAAGCTGCGCCCGGCATCGGGATCGTCGCCGCGATCACCCTGGACCGGCATGCTCTCGGCGGTGCAGCAGAAATAGCGTGCCCCCTGGGGCACGATCCGCTCCTCGCCGGTGATCAGCGCTACCTGGCCTACGCCTTTCATGGCAACAACGCGGTCGTAGACCTCCCGCGCCAGCAGGCGCAGCGGGAAGCCGATGACCCCGGATGAATGGGCGCACATCCGTTCGATCGCCAAGTAGGTCTTGCCGGTATTGGTGGGCCCAAGAATGGCCCGGACAAGGCCGTCACGCGGGGCGGACATGGGATTCAATTTGGCACTTCGGCGGGGAAGCGCAAGCGGCTTTGCGGCCAATTGAAGACGGTCCGTTTATTGGACCTTAACCTCTTTTAACCATGACGAGAGCAAAGGACCGGTAGCCGGGGGGCGATATGCTCGACATGCGCGCACAATGGCGGAACGAGGCGGCATTTGCCGTCGCGGCTTCGCCTGCCTCCGGCTTCGGCCGGCGCAAGAAGCGGTGGCGCGACCTCGACCCGTTCGTCGACCTGGCCAATGAGCCGCTGTCCGGCCGCTGGCTGCGCGGGGCCGCCGCCCTCTCGGCTTTGTGTACGCTGCTCGCCCTGGTTGCTCCCATGCCGTTCGCACCGCTTCCCGCGGCCAATGCCGAGCAGATCGGCTCGGCCGAGGCGGAGCAATATCGCGACATCGCCATTGCGCCGCTTGTGCAGGGCTCCGGCACCGGCGGGCGGATGGCTGCCAATGGGCTGGTCGAACCGCTCGCCGAGGCGCCGGATCGGCCGTTCGTCGAACTGTTTGCCAGGCTCGGCAGCGGTGACAGCATTGCCCAGCTCCTCAGCCGTTCGGGCGTCGGCTTCGCCGAGGCGGGCGAGGCGGCGCAGCTGATCGGCTCGGCGGTGCCCGGAGGTGTGGCCACCGGTACCAGCCTGTCGATCAAGCTGGGTCGGCGTAGCCCCAGCGGGATCCGCCCAATCGAACGGATCGCGCTGCGCGCCGGGCTCGACCGCGACATCACTTTGACGTCGGCAGCCAACGGCCTGCGGATCGCCGTGACCCAAATCGCCGTGGACAATCGGCCCCTCCGCATCCGCGGCCGGGTCGGCGACGGCCTCTATTGGGCGCTCCGCGCTTCGGGCGTATCGCCCCAGGCGGCGGGGGAGTATCTGCGCGCGCTCGGCGCCCAGCTCGACGTCGGCGGAGAGATTGGGCCCAACGACCAGTTCGACCTGATTGTCGCCAACCGCCGGGCAGCGACCGGGGAAAGCCAGGAAGGGCCGTTGCTGTACGCCGCAATCGACCGTGCCGGCGCGGCCGACATCAGGCTGATGAAATGGAATCTCGGTGGACGTATCGACTGGGTCGACGCCAACGGCGCGGGGCAGCGGGTCTCGGCCTTTGCCTGGCCCGTGGCCGGCCGCATCACTTCGGGCTTCGGCCTTCGGATCCACCCGATCCTGCGTTTCGCCCGGATGCATCGCGGCATCGACTTCGGCGCGGGTTACGGCGCTCCGATCGTCGCGGCGTCGGACGGACAGGTGATCGGCGCCGGCTGGTCGGGCGGTTACGGCCGTCAGGTACGCATCGCTCATGGCGGCGGCATCGTCACCAGCTACAGCCATATGAGCCGTACGGTCGCGGAGCCCGGTAGCTTCGTCCACCAGGGCCAGCTGATCGGCTATGTCGGCTCGTCGGGCCTCTCGACCGGCCCGCACCTCCATTACGAAGTCTATCGCAACGGCACGCCGGTCAATCCGCTCGGCGTCAAATTCGCCAGCCGATCGCTGCTCGAAGGCGAGCAGCTGGCGCGGTTCAAGGCGCGGCTTGCCAGTCTCATGTCGATCGGGACGAAGGCGCCGCCGAAGGGATAGGTCCGGCCGAGCTAGTGGCGCTTTGTGAAAACGCTGTCCTACAGCGTGCAATCCATGCCAAGGCCAAGTCGGCTGTTTCTCATCGTCAGCGCTTCCTCTGGACCATCCAAAAAGACTTGGCGGCAAGCTCCATGGCCATCCTGAACATTGTGAACATTCGCGCGCAGGCAGTCCGGGGGACTGCCGAGCACGAATGTCGCGCGAGGTAATCAGGCCGTCACGCGAGTGAAGCTCCAGATCGGCCATGCCCACAGCATGACCTGGATCTGGCAGTTCGTGACGTCGGACGGGTTCGGCCGCGCCGACCCGCCGGCCGGGCAATCGCTTCTCTCGGCTAAGCCAAAGCGGCGGCTACGCCGTCGATTGGCTTAGTCTCGGCGGGTAACGTGCTCGCCTGTCTCCTGGACAGGCTGCGCGGCCTACTTGCCGTGCCCCCTCCAGCGCTTGACGGTGCGCTGGATGATGCCTTCCTCGTCGCCGGACTCGCGCCATGAATTGGCGAAGCTGGGGTCGGACGAGGCTGGGCGCTTCTCCGGCTCCAAATCGTCGAAGCGGACGCGGATCGGGATGGCGACGCCCTCGCCGCAGACGATGCATTCACGGTTGCGGAGCGCGGGGATCGCGTCGAGGAAGCCGCGCGCGCCTTCCGGCATGGCGGCCCGGACGCAGGCCTGGTCGCGGTCGTTGTTCAAACGCATTGAAATGATCGTGCCGCACTGCGACAGCACGCCTTCCGCCAAGTCGGACGGGCGCTGCGTGATCAGGCCCAGCGAGACGCCGTATTTACGACCTTCCTTGGCGATGCGCTCGAGGATCTTGCGGACCGCCTGGCCGCCGGCATGCTCGTCCTTGGGGACGTAGCGGTGGGCCTCTTCGCAGACGAGCAGGATCGGGCGCTGCGCTTCGGTTCGGCTCCAGATCGCATAGTCGAACACCATGCGCGCGAGCACCGAGACCACCACCGAGGTGACTTCGGACGGGACACCCGACACGTCGACGATCGAGATCGGCCGGCCATGGCTCGGCAGGCGGAACAGCTTGGCGATGAAGCTTCCCATCGAATCCGACACCAGCATGCCCGAGAACATGAAGGTGTAGCGCGGGTCGGCGCGCAGCTCGTCGAGCTTGTTCTTGAGGCGCTGGTAGGGCGTGGTATCGCCGGCGCGGTCGAGCTTGCCCATTTCCGCGACCAGGATCTGGTTGAGATCGGTGAGCAGGTAGGGGATCGGCGAATCCACCGTCACCTTGCCGAACTGCTCGCTGGACTTGGACTTGGTGCGGGCCGACAGCAGGCACTTGGCGAGAATGTCGGCATCGCGCTGCCGCTCCGCCCCATCGGTGGTCAGCATGACTTCGCAATGTTCTTCGAAGTTGAGCAGCCAGTAGGGCAGCTGGAGGTTGTCGACGTTGAACAGCTCGCCGCAGCTTTTGAACGCGGCCGAATATTCGCCGTGCGGGTCGATCATCACGATGTGACCTTCGGGCGAATATTGGGAGATGCGATGGAGGATCAGCGCGACCGAGGTCGACTTACCCGTACCGGTCGATCCCAGCACCGCGAAATGCTTCGACAGCATGGGATCGATGTAGAGCGTGCCGCGGATGTCGTCGGTGGGATAGACGGTTCCGATCTCAACGTGCGGATCGTCGGCGGCGGCGAAAATGGCGCGCATGTCTTCCGTCGTAACCGGCATCACCTCGCAGCCGGGGATCGGGTAACGGGTGACACCGCGGCGGAAGTTGGCCATCCGGCCGCCGCCCATGGCTTGGCCCTCGCCGAGAAAGTCGATCTGGGCGAGCAGCTTGCCGTCATTGCCGGTCTGGAGCGTGCGGACGTTGGCGACCAGCCAGGTCGACCCGGCATGCATCTTGACCTGGCTTCCTACCTGTCCCGACATGGCAACCGACGGATCGGCATGCTCGAGCAGCATCTGCAGTCGGCTGAAGTCCATCCAGATGCGCGATCCGGAGCCGGCGATTTCCAGCACGCGGCCAATCGGAGGGACAGAATTATGATCGGCTGAAGATGCGGACGAGCCGTCGGTCTCGCTATAGTTGCTCAATTCCTCCAGGAACTGCTTCAGGCTCGGTTGATCGGTCATGTGCCCACGCCACCTTCAATAATTACGGTTGCGAAGGCATTAGCTGAATCGGGTTAAGATTGACTTTAAACGCCGGAAAACGGCCCTGGGCGTGCCCTAGTAGCCGCGGCGCCGGAATGCCGCCGCCGCCGTCCAGCCCAGGCCGAGCGACAGCAGCACCGCCGCTAGCCCGTAAAGGAAGGCGTGACGCTTCGCGGCCAGGGCGACCCAGCGTTCGAACCCGGACTTGCCGATCTGGATCTCCTTGGTCGCCGCGGCAATCACCTTGCCGTCATCGACCAGGAAAGTCTCGGCGGTGTACGTGCCGACCGGCACCTGGCTGGGAATGGAAATGCGTGCCCGATAGAGCACGCCTTCGCTGATTTCGACGCCATGCGGGTGTTCCGCGTAGAGGCCCTGGCGCGCCCTTAGGTCGAGCAGGCCGGATTCGAACCGCCGCTCCTTTTCCGGCAGGGCGCCACCACCGGGCGACAGCTGCAGGTCCTGGAGGCCGAGCTCGTAGATGGCCGCCGTCCTTTCGTCGACCAGCCTGCGGACGGGAGCCGACGAGGCTACGGCGTAGAAGCTCGGCGCGGATCGGAAGCGGTTGGAATCGGCATTCATCCAAATCCCCGCCAGCTTTTGCTTCTCGCGCACCAAAATGGGCTCGACCGGGCCCTTCAAGACGACAATCACGTCGGCAGGGTGTCGCGGCGTGCGTCCGCCTGGGTAGAGAATCGCACCGAACAGCAGCAATTGCGCGCCGGTGAAGCTGTAGCGGATCTCGATCGACCGGGCGCTGATGTCCGGTACCAGCCGCGGCTGGCTCTGGGCCAGCATCAGCGGCGACAGGCCGAGGAGGATCAGGCCTCGCTTCACAGATATTCGATCGAGAAGATTTCGTCCGGCCGCCAGGTCAGCCCCAGCAACATACGCAGCGCAACCAGCAGGATGATGGCGGCGAGCGCGAAGCGCAGCAGGTCGGGCTTGAGCCGGGTGGCGAGGATTGCGCCATATTGGGCGCCGACCACGCCGCCCGCCAGCAGCAGACCCGCGAGTACGATATCCACCGCCTGGGTGGTCATGGCGTGGACCATTGTCGTCACTGCGCTGACCGCCAGGATCATGATCAGGCTGGTGCCGACCACCACGCGCGGCGCCATGCCGAGCAGGTAGATCATGGCCGGAACCAGGATGAAGCCGCCACCGATGCCGAGCAACACGGTCATGACACCCGCCGCGAAGCCTAGCAGCAAGGGCGCCAACGGCGACAGGTAGAGGCCCGAGGAATAGAAGCGCCACCGGAGCGGCAGCGCGCCGATCCAGCGGTTATGGCGCGGGCGATCCTTCGGCTCGGCAACGTCGACCCAGCCAAGCGCGACCAGCGCATCCTTGAGCATCAACCCGCCGATTCCGCCAAGCAGCATGACGTAAAGGAAGCCGATGACGAGATCGATCTGGCCTGAGTTCTGAAGCAGCCGGAACAGGCCGGCGCCGGCCAGGCTGCCGATCGCGCCGCCGGCGATCATCACCAGGCCCATTTTGATATCGACTCCGCCGCGCCGCATATGGGCGTAGACGCCGGACACCGACGAGCCCGTGATCTGCGTAGTGGCGGAGGCCACCGCGACCGTCGGGGGAATGCCGTAGAAGATCAAAAGCGGCGTGGTGAGGAACCCGCCGCCGACGCCGAACATGCCCGACAGCAGGCCGACCAAACCGCCCAGGGCCACGATCAGCAGCGCATTTACCGACATGCCGGCGATGGGGAGGTAGATGTCCATTTGTCGCGGACGCGACGCTAGCCGCAATTGCGCGGCAAAACCAAGGCAGGCGGCCAAATATTCGGCTGGTCAGAAATCGCCGGCCAAGGTCACCACCGTGCCTGACCCCGGCCGCGCATTGCCGGCGACGTTGAGTCGGTAGTCGACATGCGCGCGCATCCCCTTGCCCAGGCGAAGCGACATGCGCGGACCGGCGTCGAAGCGGCTGAGGCCGGGTTGTGCGGCGCCCCATACGCCCAGCCCAGCAGACAGGTTGCGCCACACGGGCCGGGTGACGGCTGCTTGTCCATCGACGAACCAGTCCGGGTGATTGAAGTCGACCACGCCCGCCTGGAAATATCCTTCCAGCGTCGATTGCCATGGAAACGACTGGCCGTAGACACCCCCCTCGGCGAAGATCGCGAATGCACTTTGCCCATAGTCACGAAATGCGTGACGCCTCTCTAGCGTGACCGCCACCGGCCACCGGTCAAATGGCTGATAGCGCATGCCAAGCGCCGCCTCCGCACCACGCTGGCTATTGATCGGCGCGCTGGCGCGAAGTGTGGCGGCGAGTTTGGGGCTGAAGCGCCACATCAGGCGCGATCCCGCTTCGCTGCCCCCCAGCGTTCCGCCGCCCGCCAGGCTGTCGGGGCCGCCCTTGTTCCGCATCGTTGCCCAACCGGTCAGTGACAATCGGTCCAGGCCTCGACGGGGAGCTGGCTGCGCAAAGGTTGGCGTCGACTGGCGCGGCGGGGCGGGGGCGGCCATCGCCAGCTGCGGAGCCTCTTCCAGCGGCCCAAAGCCCGTCCCATAGACATGCACCTCGCGCGGATCGGCCGGCGCCGGGTTCACGTAAATGACCTGCGGCGGAACGGACCTGCCTGCGGCTGGGTGCGCCGGGATATAGACGGGATAGGGCGCGTAGACCGGCAATGCGCTGTTGAACGGTAACCCCCCGGGCGGCCCATAGCTCGCGAAAGCTTGCGGCGAACCATCGGTTCGCACCGGTTCAATCGGTGGAAGAATGCTCGGCTGTATCGGCGGCAGCGGGCGTTTCGGCTGCGATGCTTCCGCATCAAACGCCAGCGCCCCGGTGCCGGGGATGATCCCGAGGCTGATCGCCCGGACCGCCGCCCAGGTCATGACGGCGAATCCCAGGAAACGGATCGATCGGCTCATGGTAGCGGCAGCTCCAGGGGGAAGGTGTGCCGCGTCTTGTCCCAGTAGCGAGCACCGCCGGCAGAGTGGACCAACAATGCCCTGCGGGCCGCCAGCACGGCAATCAGGTTGGCAACGACAGTTCGCGGAACGGATAGCAGTCCCTGGCTCGGACCATAGGCGGCAGCGGTGAAGCCTGCGCGCATCAGCAGTCGCCATCCAAGCATCCAACCATTGAGCCACAACAGCGTGGCCAGCAGCGACGAAACGGGCACGGCAATCGGCGCTCCAAGCGCGGCGGCAAAGGCGATCTCCGCCCAGATGAGGGCGGACCCATAACCCGCGAGCAGCAGGATGGCGGCGAGGGGGCCGCGCCGATCGCGCATCCGCATCCATCGCTCGCCGAGGCCGCCACGCCAGCCGAGCTGGTCCCAGCCGGTGAAGGCAATCCCGCCGATCCAACGGGCCTTCTGGCGTACTGCCTCGCCGACCGTCGCGGGGAAATGGCCGCGGCTGGCGACGACCGCACGGCTGCCCGGCTCGACGGGCAAGCGGACGAACATGGTTTTCACGCCGATCGCGCCGAGACGCAGGCCCATTTCATAGTCTTCGGTCATGCTGGCGCCGGCAAAGGGGAGGCCGTCGTGCCGGGCGGCGAGACGCGAGAGGGCGACCCGCTCGATCGCGCAGCCTACGCCGGCAAGCGGGATCGCCGCACCGACCGCTTCGCGTACGACCAGCTCCTTCATATGGGCCTCGGCAAACTCGTCGGCATAATGGCCGGCGACCCACGGCGAGTTGGGATCAATGAGCGGCACGACCGGCAGCTGGACCATTCCGGCGCATTCGACCAGCCGGTCGAACAGCCGAAGCTCCTGCGCGTGAACGACGTCCTCCGCGTCATGCAGCACCACTGCCTTGGCGGTGCTGCCGGCTCGAGATTCATGGGCAACGAGGGCGGCATAAAGCCGGTTTAGGCAGTCCGCCTTGGTGGTCGGCCCGTCCTCACCGACGTCGACCGGGGTGACGCGCGGATCCTCGACGCCCAGGATGGCGGCGCGGGTTGCCGGATCGTTGCGATAATAGCCGACGAACAGGCGATAGTGGCTTGTGCCGAACCGCTCCAGCGTTGCCCTTAGCATCGGCGCGATCACATTGGCTTCGTCCCAGGCGGGGATCAGGACCGCCATCCATCCCGGTCGCATCGGCGAAGGAATGTCGCCAGCGAACATTCTTGGATAACGAGAATAAATGATCGCCGCCCGCCAACCTCGACGCAGAAAGTAAATCAAATCAACGATTAAGTCATCTAGCGCAAACAGCAGGAAGCCAACGGCAGCGAATAGCGCCAGTTCGGCGGTCAATTCGGTCAGGATAAGCGAAAATAGCGACATAATCGCTAGGCGCTTACAAAAAATAATGATTCATTCGCTCGATTCAACCAGCGACTCCAACATCGCAAGTAACCGAGCGAATCAAGTCATGTCATAACGGATGTAAAACGGTCAAGTACCCATGATAATTGCGGTGTTTAACAACTAGGCGAAGCATATGGGTCATCGAATTCAGTATAAATCGAAGCGCCACATGGGTCCGGAACGCTCCGATGCCTTGGCCTGGCCAATTAAGATTCGGAGTTGCCAGCGACGCCATGGCTTACCTGGTCCGAAGCGCTGGTCGAGGATCAAGGTCCGGACGCGGTAGCGCTTTGCCAAGGCAATACGCTCGGACTTCGAAATCCACACATTGAACAAATCGTCCACCTTGTCCTGACGATCCGCCAAGTCACCGATGAAGGGTTCCGGCCAAGGCACGGACAATGTCCGTTGACCCTGCCCGACCAGGGGCCATGCAGCAACGTCATAGGCCGCCACTTCCTGCTTGTCCGGGATGTCGCTGGTCAACTCTGCACCCGCCGTTACGACGCTGCCGTAGCGGCGTTGTCCGCGAGACTCCTTGGGGTAGAGGATTAGGCCGAGCGTGATGAGCTGGAACAGCAAGATCCCGAAAATCATCCCGACGGCGATTTTCCGGAAGCGTTCGCTGTGCTCTTCAGGCTGCTCAAGGTAGCGAACCAAAATCGCCGCCAGCCCTATTTGCATGAGCAAGACCGCAGTCGGGGCGAACCGCGTTCCGGTGAGGAACCCGAAGGCGCCGGCGGCAAAGCCGCCAAGCAGGATGGGAAGCGCAATGAGCAGCGGACGGCCGGTCCCGGCCTGGTAGGGGTGGATGAGGCCCCAAATCCCGATGACGCCGGGGACAAAGATACCGAGGAAAAAGACCGGTGTGTACCATTCGATGCCGCCTCGCCAATTGGGATTGCCGGCCCGAATGACGGCCTCGATCGGATTGAAATATGGCCAGAGGCTGGACATGGCGACGCCGGCAAGGATGGCAAAAGCCATGACCCAGCGCTGCCGGGCGCCATCCGTGGGCCAGCTCGCAATCAAGCAAAATGCAACGATGAACCCCAGCCCGGCGCCCAATTGGTGGGTAGCGAACATGAATGCTGCCAGGAATGGAATAGCGGTGATGAGCCACGGCCGCCGGAAGCCCTCGATCACCAAGGCCCAAAGGATGAGCGACAATCCTACCAGCAGTGCGGCCGGATAGGCGGCGCCTTCGACCAGCGTCGGGATGTTCACATAGCCGGTGTGACTGATCGGAAAGGACCATGCGAGCATCGAGGTCAGGAGCAAGGCGAGCGGCCCCCAGTCCGATCGAAAATAGCTCCGCCCGAAAAGATAATAGCCGGCGCCCAGGGCAGTGAGGCTAATAAAACCGGCAACCGCCACGGTGGTGTGCATCGTCCAGCCGAAGCCGCGGGCGAGGGCGGCGATTGCCACCCAGTAGGGATGAAAATGGCGGGACGTCTCGGCTGAATTTACGAAGGGATTCGTCGGATGGCCCAGGTCGGCGATCAGCGAACGCAGTGCAGCCATGTGCTGGAACAGGTCGCGATTGGGTTGATGCGCCCAATGGCCGATCGCCGCGTTGGTGGCGCAGGCGCCGAGGATGATGACCGCGGCGATGAGAAACAGGACCGTCGGCAGCGCCTGCTGCGCGCGACCGGCTGGACGGCCGGACGTCATGCCGCGGGCGACCGTCGCCATGCTTGCTATCGCCTCGGCGGACGATCGAGCAGTTCGAACAGGAAGCCGACAAATGCGATCTGGATGCCGACGACGGCGACCACGCTTGCTGGGATGACAATGCGCATCGTGCTTTCGACCGACAGGTCTCCATACCCGGTTCGCGCCCAGTTCCAGAAGGCAAACAATGCCAGCGCAAATCCGACCAGTACGAGCGCGCCGCCAATCAGCACGCCTCGGTCGATGGTCATCCAGCGCCTGATCCGATCGAGGTGCCCGTTCGAATACCAATAACTTTCACGCACCCCGAACACGCTGGCGATTAGCCCCAGGCTCGCTAGCTGCACCCCGACCAGTACGCCGAAGCCCGCAAAGGCAAGCGTGTGGACCCCAAGCCGTGCGCTGCCCAGGATTTTGAAACCGGGCAATAGATAGAGAAATGCGGCGAGCGAAATCGCCAGCAAGGTCAGGCCCGGATAGATGTAGAGCCAGCGCGGCGAATAGGTCAGGAGGAATTTGAGATGCCGCCAACCGTCACGCCAGCTCCTGAGGTGCGGCGGCCGGGATCGCCCGTCCTTGGCGAGGGTCGTCGGCACCTCATCGATACGCAGCTTTCGAAGATGAGCCCGGACGACCATTTCCGACGCGAACTCCATCCCACTGGAATTCAGGTCCAGATCAAGGATGGCATCGCGGCGGAATGCGCGCAGGCCGCAGTGGAAGTCGCCGACGGGCGCGCCGGAGAAAAGCCGGCCGGCAAAGCTCAGCACCGGGTTGCCCAAATAGCGGTGCAGCGGCGGCATCGCCCCGCGGCCGATCCCGCCCAGGAACCGGTTGCCCATAACCAGGTCGCTGCCGCTTCGGAGCATCTCCAGAAACGGCATCAGGCTCATAAAGTCATAGCTTTGATCGGCATCGCCCATGGCGACGAATTGGCCGCGCGCCGCCTTGATCCCACCCATGAGTGCGGCACCATAGCCGCGGTCCTGGACGTGAACGACCGTCGCTCCCAGCCGCTCGGCGATCGAAATTGACTCGTCGGTCGAGCCGTTATCGGCGACGATGACTTCACCGGGGACGCCGTAAGCTTGAAGGAATCGTTGCGCGCGATCGATCACTGCGCCAAGCGTCTCGGCCTCGTTGAGGCAGGGTAATACGATCGAAAGTTCGACCTCTTTGGCCACTTCCGCCATTTCTTCGCTCGAAAGCATCGCCGCTGATTTCATGCCACCCACCCCCGAGGCGAATTAAGAAACGGTTATACCGTTCGAATTACAAGAAAATTATGCACTGCCGGCGTCAACGGGAGAAGGCCCGCCTTCAATTGTGGCAATGAAATGGAGACCTCGACCGAAAATCAGGTCGAGCGGTGCCGGATAGAGCTGGAACTCTTCGTCGACATTGATGACGCGAAATCCGCCTGACGACCAAAGCCTGCTCCAGTCGGCCCGCGACAAATAATTGTACGGCAGCCTGACGCCATGGGCCGCATTGCCGACCCAGTCCATGAACCGCAGCCTGGTCTCCGCCAGCAACCCGTTCCGATAATGGTCCTTGATGACAATGCGCCGCGCGACGCGACCCACTTCCGCCAACAGGGCCGCCGGATCGTCGGTGTGATGCAGGACGTCGACCAAAATCGCATAGTCGAATGACCCATCGGCGTGCGGCAGATGCGCACCGTCAAACTCCCGAACCGGTATCGCAGTGTCGGGCCGGACAAGGACGTCGACCCCTTCAATCCTTAGCGATGGCTTGGATGCCAGGATGGCGACGGCCATGTCTCCGCTGCCTGCGCCGACATCCAGCACCGTTGCGTCGGCGGCGAGCTTGGAGGCTATCGCGTCGGCGAGGACTTGGACCCTTCGCGAGAAAATGACGCGATTGTGCAATGCGCCCACCGCGCGCTCTGCCTGCGCCATCCCCAATGTGGTCGAACTCTTCGGCACCGGATCCCCCAATCAGCGATGAACAATATGGCAGTTCTTCTGCGCTGCAATCGCAAGGTCGGAGATGTTCCAGCCAAGGACAGTCAGAGAAAATCTGCCGCCGTATCTTGCTGAACTAACATAGAAAGTGAATCGTCGTGAAATGATTGGTCGCGAAAACACTCGGACTCCCTTGTGCAAGTTCTACTGACCGGCGGGGCGGGTTACATCGGGTCGCATGCCGCCCTGGCGGTTGCAGCGGCCGGCCATGATCCGATTCTGCTCGACGATTTCAGCAATAGCCGTCCCGCCGTCATTGACCGGCTGTCCGACCTGGCCGGACGTCCGCTGACCGCCATCCGCGGCAGCATTTGCGATCCGGTCCTGCTCAACTCGGTCTTCGCGTCGCACCGGATCGACGCGGTCATCCACTTTGCCGCGAAGAAATCGGTGGCGGAATCCGTGGCGGACCCCCTGGCCTATTATTCGAACAATGTGGGGGGCATGCTCACCCTCCTCGAGGCGATGGATGGGCCGGCCGTCCGCCATATCGTCTTCTCCAGCAGCGCAACCGTCTATGGCGATCCGGAAGCCCTGCCCATTTCGGAAGGCCACCCGTTACGGGCGGTCAATCCGTACGGTGAGACCAAGCTGGCCTGCGAAAGCATCTTGTCGGACCTCGCCCGGATGGATCGGGGATGGCGGGTATCCTTGCTTCGATATTTCAATCCGGTCGGCGCGCACCCGTCCGGATTGATCGGTGAAGATCCGCGGGGGGCACCGACCAACCTGATGCCGCTCGTCACTCGGGTCGCGCTTGGCGAAAGCCCGCATTTGCAGATCTTCGGACGCGATTATCCCACGGCGGATGGGACCGCGGTTCGCGACTATGTCCATGTCGCCGATCTGGCCGAGGGACATGTTGCCGCCCTTGACGCGCTTGGCCGAGGCGACGCGCTGCAGATCTTCAACCTCGGGACTGGCCGCGGAACCAGCGTGCTGGAGCTGGTTGCGGCGTTCGAAGAGGCGACTGGTGTCGCAATCCCTTGCATCGATGCAGATCGCAGAAGCGGCGACGTCGCGACGCTTTATGCCGCCGTCGAAAAGGCCGAGCGGGAATTGGGATGGCGGGCCGGGCGGGGATTGCAGGAAATGTGCTCCGATAGCTGGCGCTTCGCATCGCAAGCGCATCGCGCATCGTAGATCAGGTCGCCGTCAGGCGTCGGCCTTCTCGGGCCTCCCCCGTCTCGTTTGGATGTAGAGCCCAATCAGCAGGATCGGCGGAACCAGCATCGGCGAATAGCGCGCGTAAAGGACGGTGATCCCCGGGCTGAGGAAGGCCAGCGCCAGCACGGTGCGCTCCCAGTTCGCCAGCTTTCGCCATTCGATCCAAAGCAAGTTTGCAAATCCCAGGCTGACGACTGTCATGTCGTACACGAACCCGTAGGGCACGATGAGGAAGGTGGCAGTGGCCAGGGCGAATGGATCGATCCGCCGATACCGGATGAGCAGCGCCAGCGCCGCGAGGGCGAAAGCCAGCTGCGCGACGAGCGCGAAGGTGTCGCGGCCATAAGAAGTGAATGCCGATGGCATCAGGCGGAAGTAGAAATCGTCCGCCTGCTGGGTGAGGAATCCGACATGAGTGCCGACGTTTTGGCTGATGAAGCCATACCAGCCGGCGCAGCCGAATGCCCAGGCGGATGACAGCACCAGGGCAATAATTCCGGCGATTGCCACCAACACTATTCGCCAATTCTTGAGCGCCGTCAGCCCGATCAACAGGCCCAGGTGCGGCTTGAATGTCATGGCCGCCGCAATCATCCCGGCACGCACCGGCCGGTCGTTGAGATGGCGGAAATAGAGGAGCCACAGCGCACCGAAGACGAGGCCATATTGCCCGCACCAGATGTTCAGTACCGCGGCGGGGGTGAGGACCGCCAGGATCGGGGCAAAGCCGACGTGCGGTTTGGCCGCCCAATAGAAGAAGGCGAGGGTGAGCATGCTCCACAGGGCGAGCGACAGGCCATAGGGAAGCAAGGCGAACGGGACCGCGATGAACATCGCATGCGGCGGGTAGCTGTAGACCTGCTGCGTCAGCGTGCCGAGGGTCTCGCGAATTGCCAGCCTGAACGTGTCGGGATCGAAGGCCTCATAAGCCTTGCCTTCCAGCGCCAAGGTTCCGGCGGTGTAGAGGTTGGAAAAGTCCCGCCCCACCGGCACGCCGAGGTCGGGTTTCAGGATGTCGTAGAGGATGGCAACGAGGCCGATGGCGAGGCCCGATCCCCACAGGCAGGTCCAGAAGACAAAAGGGGGTCTCGAGGCTTCGATGTCGCTGGATATCATTGGAGCGGTTCTATCGCGTTGCGGCCGCAGGTTGGCCGGCACGGACCGCGTCCGCGCGATCGCGCCGCAGCCAGGCTCGGGCGATCCGATCCGCCACCATCGCAATCGCCGCCCCGCCAATGCCATCGATCGCGTAATGCCAGCCGAGGATGACCGAGCAGACGAAGACGCCGAAGAAATAGATGATGCCGGCCTTCTGCCAGCCGCGATCCCACAGCACGATCGCCAGCCAGGCGGCGATGCCGACATGCAGGGAGGGGAACGCGGAAATCCCGCCGCCGATCAGCGCGCCTTCCGCCCGATAGTTGGCCAGCAGGAACTCGGCTGCGATGCGCACCGAGTCCGGAGCGATCGACCGGTCATAGATGCCGGTGAACAGCGGACCCATGGAGGCGAAGGCGTAGGCGGACGCCATGCCGATCGACCAGGTCAGCATGAAGCTCAAGATGTGGCGCGCCTTGTCCCCTTCACGCCAATGAACCACCCATAGGATGCCGCCGATGTGCGCCACATGCCACATGCCGTAGAACAGGCCGATTGCCGGAAGCAGCGGCTTCAACGCCAATGCAATGGCCAGCGGGTCGATGAACATTGCGCGGTCGGTCGCGGCGAAGGCTGCGTCCGCCCAGAAGGGGACAACGGCCGGTATCATCGATTTCAAGAAGGTGATCGAATAAAGGAAGGTGACGAGAATTGCGACGCCGGCTGCAACGGGCGTGAAGGTGAGTAAGGCGGGACGGAACTGGGCGCGGATCTTGGCCAAGGGATGCGCTTCGCCATCACGCCACAGTCCGTAGAAGTAGCGCAGGAAGCGGAAGAAGGCGGTGACAACGACGACCGTCAGCGCCGCAACCAGGCTCGTCATGCCGCTGGGTCTGCCCGGAAAGCCGGTGATGAACTTGAGCGCGACCGTGCATAGCACCGCGGCCATGGTGATGGCGATTGCCGGTTTAAGCCACAACTGGTCCCGCCCCATGGCCATTTATCTAGCGTTAAACCACAGGGAAGTCATCGGCTGCCGCCCTGCTGTCCAAAGGTGGTACGGCGAGGCCGGCCTTGCGGCGGCATGCCCGCGACCCCATCTGTTAGCGGCGGGGCGCTCATCCCCCGGCACGGAGTGTGGAACGGCATTAGTGCCGGCGCTTTTACGGTCGGGTAAGGTTAATTCGATATTCGACCGTACATGGCATTTGATGGCACCCAGGCACGCACAACCTATTTGACCGTCCAGCAAAAGCTGCGGGCCAAGTCCGCGTCGCTGCTGATATCGATCGAATCCGGCCTGCCGCGCATCATGACGATTTGGTTCGCGCTGGCGATGACCGGCTGCGCAATCCGCATCGCTGCAAGCCCGCTCCGTGCCATGCCGGACCTGTCGACCTTCGCGCCTTACATATTGCTGGTCGGCGGGCCCCTGCTGTCGATGGGCCTTGCGCTCTACTGGTTCCGCCAGGCCGACCAGCTGCCTCAACCGGTCTATCGGTTGGCGGTCGCCGGCCGCTGGCGCGATGTCAGCGCAAATGAAGCGCGCCGCCATCCGCTGTACGGCAGCAGCGGCATCATGGTCTCGCTGCTGGTCGGCATGCTGCTCAACGTGCCGGTGCGCGCGCTCGAATATCTGGCAGCCATGCCGGCGCTGGCGGGCCACGTCCCTGAATGGCTGTCGACCCTGCGCTTCGTGATGACCTTGGACGTCGTGCTGCTGAGCAGCCTTTACACCATCGCCTTCGTCGCAGCGCTCCGCCGCGTACCACTGTTCCCCCGACTGCTGGCGGCCATCTGGCTGGTGGACGTTACCATGCAGCTCGGCATCGCCACCGCCGTGGCGGGAACGCACGGCCTGCCCGGGCCGGTCGCCGAGGCGCTCCGCACATTGCTCGACGGCAACGTCAAGAAGGTGCTGATCAGCGTTTGCCTGTGGCTGCCCTACCTGCTGCTCTCGAAGCGTGTGAACGTCACCTTCCGTCACCGCGTCGAGGCTTAGGTCAATCCTACGCCGTTCTTCCCGAGCGTAGACAAGGGGCGCGTGTCTCGACTTCGCTCGACGCGAACGGGATAGAACCACAGCGACTCGGCGCGACTCGGGCCCCTGGCGGCGGAATCATCCACAGCCTCCAACCCCCGGCGCAGACCCCTAACTTTGGATAAGTGGTGCTCTTAGGGCGCCAACTCTGTCCTTTATTGGCACGTGGCCCTGTCACTTCCCGCTGGCCTTAAGCCATTCCCGCGCACCGAGAAATGGCGATTTTCCAACGGTTTCCCGCGACTGCGAGCGACAAAGGCAATTAACGGAAATTAAATTCAGATGCTTGACAAAAAATTAAGGAAGGCAGAGCGTTGCCCTAGTCGAGCGGCCGGGGGGCCGCGGAACTTATGCAGCGGGGGCAATCGCTTAGGCGGCCTTCCGCCGTCATAAGAAGCTTCCGCTTCCCCTACGACGCGAGACGTCCCGGACAGCCGAAAGAGCGGGCTGGGGGCAAATGCAGTAAGGGGACGGACTATGACGAACTTCATCAACATGCTTCGCAACAAGCGTGGCGCTTCGGCGGCCGAATATGCGCTGATCCTCGCCATTATCGGCGCGGTCATCGCCCTGGCGGCCCTGGGCCTCGCCGACGCGATCGGCAATGCCATGGATTCCACGGCGGCTTGTATTTCGACGCCGACCACTGGCACCTGCTAAGTATCTGGGGCGGCCGCGCGCAACTGCGGCCGCCCCAAAATTTTCCGCCCGGCGTTTTCGGGCCAGTCGTGTATAAGGTGAGTGGGCGTGTGGACCGCCTTGTAAGCGGGGGACCAGGCATATGAATCGACAGACGTTGATCGCACTTGGCGTCGCCGTCATCCTCGGGGTGATCGCCGTTATCCTTGCAAATGCCTATCTGACCGGACGAGAACGACAATTTGCAGCCTCGCCACAGGGTGTGGTTCGGGTCGCGGTCGCCTCGATGCCGCTCAACTACGGCGACGATGTCACTCCCGACAAAGTCAAATTCGTCAATTATCCGGCGACCAGCCTGCCGCCCGGTGTGCACCGGTCGATCCAGGAGCTTCTGCCGGAGGGCAAACGGCGCGTGGCGCTGCGCCCGATCCTGGTCAATCAGCCGCTCCTTGCGGGCGACCTTTCCGGCGAAGGGCAGAATGCTTCGATCGCCGCGCTTCTGCCCGACGGCATGCGCGCGTCGACGGTGCGCATCAACGACATTTCCGGCGTCGCCGGCTTCATCAAGGCCAACGACACCGTCGACGTGCTGGTCACGCGGCAGGCGATCGGCCCGGACGGTGCGCAGGGCGACCAGCAGGTGACCGACGTTCTACTGCAGAATGTCCGCGTGATCGCGATGGGTCAGGACGCAGCGGGCGGGACCAATCAACCGGTCGTGCAGCGCTCGGCGACGCTTGAGGTCACACCGGTCGACGCGCAGAAACTCACCCTCGGCCAGGCGCTCGGCCAACTGAGCCTGGTGCTGCGCAAGCCGGGTGAGGAGCAGAATATCCCGAAGGTCGAGACGGTCAGCCTCAATGACCTGCGCTACAGCTATCTGAGCTCGCTGCCGCCCGGCATGCGCCCGGCCAATGCCGCGCAGCCGACATCAGGGCAGCAACAGGCGCAAATCGCCCGGCTGAGCCAGCCGCGGCGTACCATACAGCCGGTTCGCCGCTCGATCGCACCGGGCCGGCCAGCGACGTCGACCGTCAGCATTACCAGGGGTTTGGACACCAAGGACTATGAGGTGGGGGGCTATGCTCATTAGGACCTTAAGGGGCGCCGCGCTCGGCGCTTCGATCGCCGTGGCGGCAATCGCCGTCGCGGCCCCTGCATCGGCACAAATCGTCAGTCCGGCCGACGATGTCGCTGCCGGCGAGTTGGCGGTGCCGCTCAACAAGAGCCAGGTTCTGCGCACTGACCGGCCCTACGCCAAGGCGCTGATCGGCAGCCCCGACATCGCCGACGTGCTGCCGCTGTCGGACCGCTCACTATACGTGCTCGGCAAGAAGATGGGGACAACCAGCCTCACCCTCTATGATCGCAACAACCGCCTGATTGCGGTGGTCGACGTCGCCGTCGGCCCGGACGTGACCAGCCTCAAGCGCCAGCTGTCGGAGTTGATGCCCGACGACCGGGTCGGCGCCCGCATCTCCAATGACTCTATCGTGCTGGAAGGCATTGTCAGTTCGGGTCCGGCCGCGGACCGCGCGGTCCAGCTGGCCGAGACTTATGCGCCGGGCAAGGTCATCAACCTGATGGCGGTCGGCTCGGCCCAGCAGGTCATGCTCGAGGTCCGCTTCTCGGAGGTCAAGCGCGGCGCGCTCAAGGATATCGGCTTCAGCGGCTTCCTGACCGGCGGCGGAAACAACGGCTTCCAGGGCGCGATCGGCGGCGGCGCCAGCCTAGTCAGCTCTACCGGGACGACCACCACTACGTCCACTGTCGATGGCGTGACAACCAGCGTCACGTCGCCGAACCCGCCGGCCCTGTCGCTCGGCGCGATCGTCGACAGCTTCGGGATCCTGACCCGCGTGTTCCACATCGGCGGGCTCGATATCGACGCCACCTTCAACGCCCTGGAGCGCAAGGGCCTGGTCACCACCCTGGCCGAGCCGACCCTGGTCGCGCTGTCGGGCGAAACGGCCAGCTTCCTAGCCGGCGGTGAATTCCCCGTCCCGGTCGCGCAAAGCTCCACCGATGGCGGCGGCAGCGCCATTTCGGTCGAGTTCAAGCCGTTTGGCGTCAGCCTCGCTTTCACCCCGACCGTGCTCGCGGACGGCGTGATCAATATGGAGGTGGCGCCGGAGGTCAGCTCGATCGATCCAAGCGCATCGGTGGTGATCAACAACCTGCGCGTTCCGGGCCTCCAGACCCGCCGCGCCAAGACGACCGTGGAACTTCGGGACGGCGAAAGCTTTGCCCTGGCCGGCCTAATCCGCCGCGATTTCCAGGACACCATCCGGCAGTTCCCGATCCTGGGATCGATCCCGATCATCGGCGCGCTGTTCCGCTCGACCAATTTCCAGAAGGAAGAGACCGAGCTGGTGATCATCGTCACCCCGCGGCTGGTGAAGCCGGTGCGCGCGGCCGCGATAAAGGTGCCGACCGATCGCGCGCGGCCGCCCGACGAAGTCGACCTGTTCCTGCTGGGGCGGCCGGACTCGGCAGTTGGCGTCAATCCGCTGAAGCCGACGCAGCCGTCGCCGTCAGGCCGCCCGGTCGGCGAGATGCCTCCGGGCGATCAGCCGCTTCCGGGCGGGATGGCGACTCTCGACCCTTCGAAGCTTGAGAAGGATTATGGCCATGCGCTTTAAGTCGATGCTGATCCTTTCCGGTGCGGCGCTTGGCATTGGCGGCTGTGCGCCAGTTGACCCCGGCTTCGGCGAAGCGCTCCGCTATGACATGGCAGTGCAGACCATCGATCCCGATCCGCAATATCCAGCCGATGCTTCGCAGCCCGGCGATAACGGCGAAAAGGCGCAGAAGGCGATGGAGCGCTATCGCAAGGGAACGACCAAGGGGCTGCGGCGTGAAAGCGCAGGCGGCGGCTCCGCTGGCGGCGGCGGCGGCGGCGTTGGTGGCGGCAACACGCCGGGCAGCTGAGGATGCGGGACGATGAAACGGCATTTGATCGGACGTGGGGGCGATAAGGGCGGGGCCGTTGCGGCGACCGTCGGATTGTCGTTGTTCGCGCTGGTTGCCGTTGGCGGGATTGCGTTCGACTATGCCCGCCTGGCCACCCTCGACACCGAGTTGCAGAACGCTGCCGACCAGGCGGCTTTGGCTGCCGCAACCCAGCTCGACCAACAATCCGGCGCAATCGCCCGCGCGACCGCCGCGGCAAACGCCCTGCTGGTCAATCAAACATTGATGGCCAATGACAATGATGCCAGCGGCTTGACCGTCGCCACGTCGACGGTCGTCTTCTATGCAACAAAGGCGGATGCGGAGGCCGCGAACGGAGCAAACTGCCCGACCACCAATGCGGTGACCGCCGACGCCAGCGCCAAGTTCGTATGCGTCCGCATGTCCGATCGCGTTGCGCGCTATGCCCTGACTCCGGTGGTTGAGGCGTTCTCGTCCGGCAATATCGCGGCGATGGCTGTGGCCGGCCTTGGCTCGGCGATCTGCAAGGTCCCGCCGGTGATGATCTGCAATCCGGACGAGCCGAGCGGCAACACCGACGTCAACTACGATTTCAGCGTCACCGGGCGCGTTGGGGCCGGGCTGCGGCTGGTTTCGGTGGGCAACGGCAACACCGCCTGGGCGCCCGGTAATTTCGGCTATCTCGACACCAATTCATCGACCTCCAACCCCAATGTCGAGCTGCGTGAAGCGCTTGGCTGGGTCACGGCGCCCGGAGACTGCTCGGGCTTGGGCGGCGTCGAGACGCGCACCGGTGCCGGTACGCCGGTCACGCAGGCGCTCAACACGCGCTTCGACATTTACGACAAGCCCAGCACCGGCAACGGCAACGCCGCCTCCTGTCCGAATGGCGGCGCTTGCCCGCCGTCGATCAATACGATCAAGGACGTAGTTCGGAAAGGCAATGGCAACGCCGGCAAATGCGGCTTTGCCAACAATGAGTGGGAGCTGGCGGGGGCAACATCCGAGCGCTACCTGCCGGCGGATACGACCGACCTGACCCAGGCCCAGGCGGACGCCATCAAGGTTATGGGGCACCCGCGCGACAAGTGCCATGCCATTTCCCAGAACGGCAGCTGCACGGATGGCAAGGTCGGCGACGGCGCCTGGGACCGCAATGCCTATTTCAGGGTGAATTATGGCTGGAACAGCACCGACTGGCATACCCATGTCGCCACCGGCCTGTCGCCGATACCGACATCGAACACCACTCCCACCCGCTATCAGGTCTATCTGTGGGAAATCGCCAACCGCAACACGATGATTGGCGGCCAAACGATTCTTAGCACCCGCTATCCCTACGGAAGCCAGCCGAGTGACAAGTGGGACAACCACCAGCCCATATGCTCGCCTCTCCAGACTCCCGCAACCAGCGGTGTCGTGCCCGGCGGGACCAACGTCGATCGCCGCCGCGTCTCGGCGGCGGTCCTGAACTGCAACGCCTATAACGTCCATGGCGGCGGCAATATCACTTACCCGGTCCTCAAATGGGTCGAGCTGTTCCTGGTTGAGCCTTCATTGCAGCGCGATCGGACGGACGCCAACGACGTCTATGTCGAAATCATCAGCATAACGAGCATGGGCGCCGGACAGACCGCGGGCCAGGTCATACGGCGCGACGTGCCGTATCTGGTGAAATGATGCGTCACGGTTCGCCCTTTCGCGATCGGCGCGGCGCGGCGGCAGCCGAAATGGCGCTAGTCGCTCCCCTCCTCTGCGCGATCATGATCGGATCGGTCGAACTCGGCAGCTATTTCTACAACGAGCATATCCTGGTGAAGGCGGTACGCGACGGGGCTCGCTATGCCGCGCGGCAAAGTTTTACCAATTACGGCTGCTCGGGTGCGCCGACTGGATCGGTCGTGGCTAATACCCAGGCACTGGTGCGAACCAGCTTGCTGTCGAGCGGCACGGATCGCTTCCCCGACATTCAAAATGGCGACATCACGCTCAGCACCAGTTGCAAGACCACCGAAGGTGGTCAGTCGATGACCAATGGCGTCTACAAGGGCATGGCGACCGGTGCCCCGATCGTTACCGTTCAGGCCACGGTCGACTATGAACCGGTGATCGGCGCGGCATTCGGCTTCTCAGGTGTCGGAATGCATTTGAACGCCAGCCAGCAAGCCGCGGTGATGGGCATATGATGCGGCGCCTGCTCCTTGACCGCACGGCGTCCAGCGCGGCCGAGTTCGCGATGGTGCTGCCGCTGCTCATCCTGTTCCTATTCGGCATCATCGATGGCGGCCGCTACCTGTGGGAGGTCAACAAGGCCGAAAAGGCGACGCAGGCCGGCGCGCGCGTGGCGATCGTCACGGATGTGCTCGACGGCGGACTCGAAGGTCAGAACTATGTCGGCCAGACTGTCGGCAGTGTGACATTGACGCAGGGGGACGTGATTCCTGCTGACGCACTCGGCGTACTCAGGTGCACCAATTCGGCATGCACATGCACGTCCGGCACCTGCCCGACCACGGCAGCACCTACCGATTACACCACCAGGTTCAATCGCATCGTTACGCGGATGCAGTACATGAAGCCGGACGTCGCGGCGAATAAAGTAACGGTTACCTATCGCGGCTCTGGCCTTGGTTTCGCCGGCGATCCCAACGGTATGGAGATCGCGCCCCTCGTCACCGTCGAACTAACCGGCGTCCAGTTCCGGCCGCTGGTCCTGTTCAACGCCGTCGCTTTTAACTTACCCGCTTTCCGCACCACGCTGACCTCTGAGGACAGCAGCGGAAGCCAGTCGAATTGAGGTAGTTGTGATGAGTGTACATTCCCCTGACCGTTCCAACGCCCAGTGGATGGCCGACACTGGCCCTGCCCCAGTGCGACTGCTGCTCGCCGGCGTCGAAGGCGAAACCAGCGCGCTGGTCGGCGCCAAAGTCGCCGGCTTCCCGCTCGACCTGGTTCTTACAGGGCCTTCGGACGATATCGATCCGTCAGTGCTGTCGGGGTCGGCCGCCGCAGTGGTCCAGGTGACCGAGAATGACGAGGCATCGATCGCTCGGTTCAAGAAGCTGGCAGAAGGGCCCGTTCCGCTCATCGCCGCGGCCTATGAGCCATCGATGGCGCTTGTGCGCGCCCTCGTCCGCTCAGGCGCCCACGATGTCGTTCCGTTGCCGCTGGATCCGCAGGAATTGGAGACGGCGCTCGACCCAATTCGGCGGATGGTCGCGACGCAGGGTCCGCGGCCGAAGGCCGGCCACCAGAAAGTTGTGGCAATCGTCAAGTGCGAAGGCGGCGTCGGCGCTACTGCGCTGCTCAGCCAGCTCGCAACGCGCTTTGCGGAGCGGGAGGCGGCCCAGGGCCGCGAGACCTGCCTGCTCGATCTCGATGTCCAGTTTGGCGATGCCGCGCTCCAGCTTGGGCTGCAACCGGCGCTCACCTTCACTGACCTGCTCGAGGCGGGCAAAAGACTGGACGGCGACATGCTACGGTCAGTTGCCGCCCAGCACGCCAGCGGACTGCGCATTGTTTCGGCACCGCGGGAGATCATGCCGCTCGAAATGATGACGAGCGATCAGACGCTCACGATCCTCGACCTGGCCACCGCCGAATTCGGAACGGTGTTTGTCGACCTGCCGGCCAACTGGACCAATTGGTCACTGTCGCTGCTTGCACGGGCGGACATGGTGCTGATGGTGACGGAGCTTCGCGTGACCAGCCTGCATCGGGCACGGCGCCAACTCGAACTTCTGGCGAGCCAGGACCTCCACAATCTCGACGTCCGCATCATCATCAACCGATCGGAGAAAGGCTTCTTCAAGAATGTCTCGCTGGCGGACGCCGAAAGGGTCCTCAAAAAGTCGGTGGCATTCTGCATTGCCAATGACCATGCGACCATGAGCCAGGCGATCGACCGCGGCATCCCGCTGGCGGAGGTCAAGCGCAAGTGCCAGCTGGTCAAGGATATCGACTTGATGGATCAGGGCATCGCGCTGGCCCTTGGGCTGGAGCACTGATCATGTGGCAAATCCGCAAACCCAAGGATCAGGCCGCGCCCGAAGAAGCGGTCGAACGGACCGAAGAAGATCGCAAGTTGATGACGACCGGCGACGCCGGCGCCTTCGCCCACAACGAGCTTCACACCGACCTCAAGGTTGAGCTGCACCAACGGCTGCTCGGCCTGATCAACCTTTCCGCGCTCGACACCATGTCGCGGGAACAGATCGAGGATGAGGTCGGCGACATCGTCCTCGAGGAGCTGGATAAACAGCGCCACGCGCTGAACCATGCCGAGCGGCGCAAGCTGGTCGACGATGTGCTCGACGAATTGCTTGGGCTGGGCCCGCTCGAGCCGCTGCTCAAGGACACAACCATCACCGACATATTGGTCAACGGTCACGACAGCGTGTTCGTCGAGCGCTATGGCGTACTCGAGCCGTCGCCGGTGCGGTTCAAGGATGAGCGGCACCTCGTCCGCATCATCCAGAAGATCGTTTCAGCAGTCGGCCGGCGCGTCGATGAATCGGCGCCGATGGTCGATGCGCGTCTCGCCGACGGCAGCCGCGTCAATGCCGTCGTTCCGCCATTGGCGCTCGATGGCGCCCTGCTGTCGATCCGCAAATTCGCCAAGGTACCGATCAGCATGGCGCGCCTGATCGAGATCGGATCGGTCCCGTCGCAGGTGGCGGAAGTGTTGAAGGCGATTGTCGCTGCCCGGCTCAACGTTTTGATCTCCGGCGGCACCGGTTCGGGCAAGACGACCATGCTCAACGCCATGTCGGCCTTCATCGACAATCGCGAGCGTATCGTTACGATCGAGGACTCGGCTGAGCTTCAGCTGCAGCAAACCCATGTCGCCCGGCTGGAGACGCGCCCTGCCAATATCGAGGGCAAGGGCGAGATCATCCAGCGCGACCTGGTCAAGAACTCGCTGCGCATGCGTCCCGACCGGATCATTGTCGGCGAGGTTCGCGCCGGCGAGGCATTCGACATGCTCCAGGCGATGAACACCGGTCACGACGGGTCGATGACCACCGTACACGCCAACACTCCGCGCGACGCACTGTCTCGCGTCGAGCAGATGATTGGCATGAGTGGGATCGACGTTCCGGCCCGTTCGGCCCGGGCGCAAATCGCCTCTGCCATGCACGTCGTGGTCCAGGTCGGACGGCTAAGCGACGGCCGGCGCAAGCTGCTCAGCCTGTCCGAGCTAAGCGGCATGGAAGGCGATGTCATCACCATGCAGGAAATCTTCCGCTTCCGTCAGACTGGCGTTGGCGCTGACGGCATGGTGCAGGGCCGCTTCGAAGCGAGCGGCATTCGTCCGCGATTCCTCGAACAGGTCATGGCACATGGTGTGACCTTGGCGCCCGACCTGTTCCGACCAGACAGGAATTTCGAGGCATGAACGAAATCTGGCTCAAAGCGCTGGCGCTGATCCTGATATTCGCCGCGGTCGTATTTCTGGTCGAACGCGTCGTCTCGATATTTGTCGGGCGCCGCTTGGAATCCCAGGCGATCAATCAGCGGCTCGACCTCATCAGCCGTGGGGTTTCCCGCGGCTCGGCGATGCAGCTGCTGCGTCGGCAGGCGACGATGCTTCCGGAGAACCTACCGGAATTCATTGTCGCGCCGGCCATCCGCTTCGAAAAAATGCTGATGGCGGCAGGCGTTTCGGCCCCGACCGGCCGCCTGTTCGCGATCTTGGTTGCAACGCCCATCATCATCTTCGTCGTGATCGTCCTGTTGATTGTTGCAAGCGGCGGGGCGCTCGGCGTCGGGCGCCTGCTGATGGTCGCGACCATTGCCTTCATGATTGGGGCGGGCATCCCGCTGCTGATCTTCCAGGTGCGTGCCAACCGCATGCGCAAGAAGATCGAGGAGCAGTTCCCGGTGGCGCTCGACGTGTTCGTGCGCGGCCTGCGCGCCGGCCACCCGATTGCTGCGGCGCTGGATTTGCTGACAGTAGAAATGCCTGACCCGATCGGCAGTCAGTTCGGCATTGTCGTCGACGAAGTTACTTACGGCGCGGACCTGCGCGACGCGCTGTCGGCGATGGCCGATCGCTGGGATCTTGAAGACATGCGAATGTTCGTGGTCAGCCTGTCCGTCCAGAACGAAACCGGCGGCAATTTGGCCGAAATCCTCGAGAATTTGACCCAGGTAATCCGCGAGCGCGCGTCGATGATGCGCAAGGTTCGCGCGCTGTCGAGCGAAGGGCGGATGACCGCGGCCATGCTCACCGCATTGCCGGTCATTGCCTTCACCCTGCTGTTCATCGGCAATCCGAAATTCTACCTCGACGTTGCCGATGATCCGGCCTTCCTGCCAGGCTATGTTGCGCTCCTCACCCTTTATGCGATCGGCTTCTTCACGATCCGGCGCATGATCGATCTAAAGGTGTAACGCCGTGACCGAGATCCTTGCCAGCGATGCCGGGCGGATCGCCCTCCTGGTCCTGCTATTTGTCGCCGTCGTCGGTGTGACCTTCGGTGTCGAAGTGATCATCGGCGAGCGCCGCCAGGTCCGAGAGCGCCTGATAGAGGGTGGGCCAAGTTCTGCCGAACCAAATATTGCGGTCGGCGCCGGCCTGCGGGTTCATGATGCTCGCGGCGCATGGGTGGCGCTGGTCACGGCAATCGAGAAAACCGGGATTCCGCTGGTCGACACCAAGGATGCCACGCTGCGCAGCCGCTTGGTCGCTGCGGGGTATACTAAGGAATATGCCCCGCGCGTTTATTCGTTGATCCGCCTTGCAACGGTCATCGGCTTTCCGGTCATGGCTCTTGGCTTCATGTGGGCGGGCGGCGGTTCACCGTCGCTAATCAAGATCTACCTTGTAGGCATGATTGCAGCCGTGCTCGGGCTTTACCTGCCCAGCCTGTGGATCCGTGCCAAGGCTGATCGCCGCCAGCGCGACATCATCAACGGCTTTCCCGACGCCCTCGACCTGATGCTTGTCTGTGTGGAGGCCGGGCTTGGCCTGGAAGCCGCCTTCAGCCGAGTCGGCATGGAAATGACCCGTTCGCATCCCTTGCTGGCCGAGCAACTCGGATCGGTGGTGCT